>Ga0302319_10022438_pt1 | contig 11321 bp, 9 predicted proteins | sample Bog_T0_2_FD_203319 | JGI IMG/M metagenome (GOLD analysis project Ga0302319, IMG submission 203319) | Peat permafrost microbial communities from Stordalen Mire near Abisko, Sweden - Bog_T0_2 | ecosystem: Environmental > Terrestrial > Soil > Wetlands > Peat | place: Sweden: Abisko, Stordalen Mire...
ACTTGAGTTCAGCCGTCGAGAGTTTGGTCATATGAAATACGCTTTCGAATGGATGGAGGTCGCCTGGCTACGAGATTTTTGCCCCGCAGCATGGCGAATTCTTCTCTATTCCGACGGCGTTTGGCAAGGAACGCGCCGACAACTTGTGACGCGTGTTCAAGGCTTTGATTTATAACGCCAGAGACGAGGGAGGGCATTGCCCTTCCCTCGTCTCCGCGCTGCGCGTGGGCGCGATTACTGTTTCGTCGAAACTTCGGCCGACTTGGCGTCGGCTTTGGCGGCGGCGTAATCCGCATCCGCCTGCTGTTTGCAGTTCTTCTGGGCATCGCCGGCTAGCGCATCGCATTTGGCGAGCGCGATCTTGCGGTTGCCGTCGGCTTGCGCCAAGGTGATGTTGTAAGCGTCCTTGGCAGCCGTGTTGTTGAGCGCAACCATCTTGTCGCCGACTTTGTCGGCATCCTTGCCCATATCCTTCTGCGCGGAGTCTTCGCTCTTGGCAACTTCATTGGAGGCCTTCTGTTCGGCCGCCGCCGTTTCTTTGGCCACCGTGTCGGGTGACTTGGCTTGATTGCAGGCCGCCACGAAAAAAATCGACAAGGCGATGGTTGAGAGTTGAATCGCACGCATTTTTTGTCCCCTTTGAGTATCACGCAACCGAGTACGTCTGGTGCGGCATCTTAAATCGATGAGTGTCGCCGCGATGTCGTCCGCGAACATTGGCCGCTGTAGGGCGAGTCCCACAGCTCCTGCGCCTTTATTTGCCATGTTTTCGCCGGCGAAACGCCACATTGCGGCGCGATGCTGCCGAGATGCGGGATGCAGCAAGCGAATTTCTGGCGTTCGGCCTCAAGCAGCTGCGCGCCTGCGTATTTGTGGTGTTGTTTTTCGGCGCCGTATTCACTGTGCCGCGTGCCGGTGTCCTCGGAGTCTCGCGCTACGATCTGTTGTTGGTCATCGCGCTCGCGATCCAAGGGTGGATGGTGTGGGCCAGGCTCGAGACCGTCGATGAGCTCAAGGCCGTTTGCCTATTTCACGTAGTCGGCTTCGTCCTCGAAGTATTCAAAACCTCGCATCACATCCGCTCCTGGAGCTATCCCGATCCGGGTTTCAGCAAGCTCTTTGGAGTGCCACTGTTTTCCGGATTCATGTACGCGGCGGTCGGCAGCTACGTCATTCAGGCATGGCGCCTGTTCGAGTTACGCGTGCGCCATCATCCGCCGTATTGGATGGCGTGGCTCCTGGCGCTGACCATCTACGCGAACTTCTTCACGCACCACTACATCGGCGACTACCGTTGGCACATCGCCGCCTGCACGCTCGGCCTGTACGCGCGCGCCACGGTGCGCTTTCGACCTCTGCGCCGCGACCGCAGCATGCCGCTGCTGCTGGCGTTCATCCTGATTGGGTTCTTCATCTGGCTGGCCGAGAACATCGGCACCTTCTTCGGTGTCTGGCGCTACCCCAATCAACTGGGGGCCTGGGCCACGGTCAACATCGGCAAATGGAGTTCATGGTCGCTGCTGGTGATAATGACCTTCACCATTATCGCCAATCTCAAACACATCAAGGCGCACATTCATGTGCCGGAATGATCGGCTGTCCTCATTCTCCGGCGCCGACCGCGACCCAGGCGAGATCCGAATTCGACACCGACTCGACTTTGAAATTCTTGGCCGCGGCGGCCATGCGGGTGAGCGCCTGTGCCAGCGGCATGGGCGGTTTGGTGTCGCCTTTCTTGGTCTTGTGAAAGCGCACAGGATTGATTCGCGCCACCACGTAGTTGCGCAGATACGGCGACTTGAAGCCGCGCGCTTGCAGTGCTGCGATGACTCGTTTCGCCTGCGCGTCGATTGCCAACAGGCGCGCGGCGAAGCCTTCGCGTTCGCGCAAACTGGCGGCGAGCGTGCGCTCGCTGAAGCGGTCGACCTTTTTCAAAAATGAACTGTAGGCGCCGCCGGCGAAACGCGACGACTCTTCGTACACAATCCCCAGGGTCAGCAGTTCGGGGGCCTCGAACTCCGCCGTGTAGTCGGCTTCTTTGGACGCCGGGTGTTTCTTGGCGAGGCTGCGCGCCATGCGAATGACTTCGAGGCTGCGATCGCGCAGGTTGTGCGCTTTTTCGGTATTGAGTGCCAGGATCCGATAGGCCAGTTTCTCGTCGGGCGAAATCAGCACCGTGATCTGCTTGAGACCGAGCATCTTGCCGGCGGCCAAGCGATGCCGGCCGTTCGGCGTCCAGAAACGGCCCCCTTCGCCTTGCACCACGATCAGCGGGTCCAAGAACGCCGCGGTTTCGTCGATTTTGCTCGCCAGGCGCTTCGCATGGGTGGGGGACAGGTCGCGCTGAAAGGGTGTCGGTTGCAGGGCGCCCAAGGGCAGCGAAGCGAGTACCAAAGGCCGGCCGCCCAGAGGTTCGCGATACGCCCCGATGAGGGCGCCGCCGGCGCTGCGAATCAACGCGGCGACCTCGGCGATGTCTGCGCTGTCGATGGCGATGGCGATGTCGCCGACGTCCAGGCCGCGTGACTTGGCGCCGGGGGTGAGTTTCCCGCGCGCGCGCTGCTTCACCGCCGCTCGACGCGGGTTTTTGGACTTAGCTTTTACCGCCACGCGGACCCAAGGCCGGCCCGTTCAATCATGACTTCTTGTCGGGAGCATTCTGTCGCGCTTTGCTGACCGCCTGCTTGCAAGCCTCCGAGACCTCGTCTTTGTGCTCCTTTAAACACATGAGGATACGGCCGCCGCCCGGAGCGACGTCCGGGCAAAGCTTCTTTGCATCGGCCTCGCACGCGGCTCGAACCTCACCACCGCGAGCGGGCGAGGCGGGCGCAGGCGCCTCGTCGGCAAGCGCGGATTGCGCCAGTGCCGCAATGCTGAGAGCGAAACCTACAGCGAATTTTTGCATGACTGAGCTCCTCGGTTGCGACAAATATACTGCTTGCCGCCGGCCTGCGCCATGTGAGCGGACGCCGACAACTGCGTCAGGTTATTTGTCCCGTTTGCTTGGCAATAGGCCGACATCAACGATGACGTTCTCGGGGGATAGTCGTGTCTCACCCACTGCAGGAGACACTGATGGAAACGAATTACATTTCACGCGACACCTATGGCATGTACAAGAACAATGACCTGGGCGGCCCTGGGCCCGGATTGATGGGCGCCGACACGCTCATGGGCAACGACGTCTACAACTCGCAGAACGAGAGCTTGGGCACGATCAAGGAATTCATGATCGAGATGTCTTCCGGCAGGATCGCCTACGCCGTGCTGTCGTTCGGCGGCTTCTTGGGAATGGGCGATCGACTGTTCGCCGTGCCGTGGCAGGCATTGCAGCTCGATCCTGCGAACAAGCGATTCACGCTGAATGTGAACAAGGACAAGCTCAAGAACGCACCGGGCTTCGACAAGGACCATTGGCCGTCGATGGCCGACAGTTCGTGGGCAACCGGCGTGTACTCATTCTACGGTGTGAAACACACGGGGCGAGTTCAGTAGAGAAATCCGAGGAGCGAGGGCCGGCGAAGCGCCGGCCCTCTGATTCGCACCGACGCCGAGGCTTAGCGCCTGGCGCCCGCCATTACCCGATCCCTCGGGGCGCGAGGCACTGCGCAAAATATCGCCAAGCAACCCGCGAGCAGCGTCAGCGCGGACATCGCGGAGCTGGAATCGATTTCCGGTGCGGCGGCCGAGCCGCCCGTCATGGTCGGCGTGCCGCAGGGCGGTCCGTAGGTACAGGAGGTGGCGGTCAACTTGCTGCCGATGAAATCCAGTTCGGTGCCGTTGATGGCGCAAGGATTGCTGCTGGTATAGGTGGAGGTGACTCCGCCCGCCACAATCGAGACCGACGCTGCGCTCGAGGTACTCGGGCAACTGCTTATGGGGGTGATCGTCGGACCCGACGAACCGCCTGGACCCACCACACTAAGGTAGTCGAATTCGACAGACCAGCAATTTGCGTTGCTACTCGCGGCACACGCTCCCGTGCCCGCGCCGCCAAACACCGCCGCGACGACATCGGTCTGTGCGACAGGTCCGGCATAACTTGAGTCGAAATCTCGCTCGCTGGATGCCGGCCAGAGAATTGCCGTGTAGCCGCTGCCGTCGCTCACGATTTCCGTATAGCTGCTCGATCCCGCCGTATCGCCGGGCGTTACGCTCACCGAAGTAATCCCGGGAAGGCAGCCAAAGGTGTCGATGCTCTCAACCAGCACCCCGCCGCAACTCGGCCCCGTGCCACTCAGGCTGACGGAGGTTGCGGTGCCCCCGCCGATCGTAAACTTTCCATCATATTGGATGGATTTCGAGTCGGCGGCCGATGCGATCAAAGCCAACAGCCCTACGGCAGCCAATATCCGAGAACGCGTCATGAACATCCCTCCGAAATTCCCTAAGTCAAGTATCGCCCGTCGCGTTCGCACGCGACGCTTGCAGGCTGTTTCTCAGTAGATACTCCATCTGCCAAATGCTCACAATAGAGCGCCGAAAAAATGTTCTAAATATGTAATGCTCATCTGATGTACCGAGTCTTCCTATCCTCGCCGGGCGACGTCCTGCATGAGCGACTGCGGGCTCAATCCGTAATCGATCGCCTCAATGCCGAACATCCGGCCGAGCCGATGTTCAGCCTGACCCGATGGGAAGAGTCCTACTACCTTGCGACGGGTACTTTCCAGGATCAGATCTCGAGACCCGGCCAGCATGACCTCGTGGTTTTCATATTCTGGAAGCGCTTCGGCACGGATCTGCCGGCGGCCTACAACCGCGCCGACGGTACTGCCCGCACCGGCACCGAGTACGAGTTCGAGGATGCGCGCGATGCGCGCGAACGCCGGGCCGATCACCTGCCAGACATACTCGTTTACCGTAAGACGGCCAAAGTTTTGTTCAGCGAAGAAAATTTCGAATCTGAAAGGGCGCAGAAAAAATCGCTGGATCAGTTCTGGGAACGCTGGTTTCGTAGCGACACCGGGCATTATATCGCGGGCTTCCAGAGCTTCCCCGACACCGCCGATTTCGAAAAACAATTCGAGCGCAATCTGCGCGAGTGGCTGCGCCGCCGACACGCCGGCGCGGTTAGTTGGGATGTCGCCAAACAGGGATCGCCCTACCGCGGCCTCGCACCCTACGAGGAGGGGCACGCGGGACTGTTCTTCGGTCGCGATCTCGACATGGGACGAGCGCGGGCACGCTTCATCGAGGCGGCCGTCGGACCGGAAAGCGGCCGCCGCGGCACGCCATTTTTGCTGATCCTAGGCGCCACGGGGTCCGGCAAGTCGTCCTTTCTCCGAGCGGGACTGATGCCCTACATGCGCTCGGTCGGGGTGCCCGCCTTCCTTGAAGATGGCAGCGATGCCATCTATGCGTTTCGCACGATCACCATCACACCTCGAGAACTGGGCGAGAACCTGTGTTCCGGTTTTGCCGCCGCGCTCTACCGTTCGAACTCACCCGCGACGCGCGGCGAAACCGGACTGCCGCAGCTCGCGCAGGGAGACTATCCGACGCCGGAGGGCTTTGCCACGCTCGCGGCGGGCAGCCCGCAATCCGCGTGTGCGCCCATCGTGCGTGCACTCGACCGCGTGGGCGCCGAGGGTCAAGATCACTCGGGCGGTCCGTTGCGGCGCTTCGGACTGTTGTTGGCGATCGATCAAATGGAAGAGCTCTTTGCCCGACCCGAGCGCGATCGACACGCCTTCGTCCAGTTGCTGAGCGCCTTGGTTGCCACCGGCCGCGTGTGGGTGACAGGCACGATGCGCAACGATTTCTACGATCGTTTGCGGCAAGACGCGGATCTGAGCGCCCTTGCCGATGGTGGTCGGCTGTACGACTTGTTGCCGCCGAGCCTTGCCGACTATCGGGCGATCATTCGTCAGCCGGCCGCTGCGGCGGGTCTTAAATTCGAGGCCACCGAACACCGGGATCTCGCCGCGGAGATCGAAGGCGAGGCTGCCGGTGAGGGCGCACTGCCGATGATCGCCTTCCTGCTGGAGCAGCTTTTCCAGGAGCGTCGCGGCGATCTCTTGACGCTCGAAACCTACGATCAACTGGGTGGCGCTGCGGGCGCGCTGGCGCAGCGCGGCGAGCAGGTGTTCGCAACCTTGCCTGCCGAAGTTCAGAGTGCCTTCCCTAGAGTCGTTCGCCGCTTGGTCCGCAAGAGCATCCACGACCTCGCGCCAACCGCCACGGCCGCGCCGCTCAGCGCATTGGCGGCCGAATCCGCGGATGAAAAGCTGATCGAGGCGTTGAGTGAAGCACGCTTGGTCCGGAATTTCTCGGTCTTGGGAAGCAGCGGCCATGCACCAACGGCCTGGGTGCGGTGGACCCACGAGGCGCTCCTGACGCGCTGGCCGCGGCTCCGCAATTCGGTGGATGCAGATCGGCGCGATTATGAAACCCTCGATCGGCTGCAAAGCGCGCATTCACTATGGCAAGGCACGCCGGCGGCGCAGAAGAATGAGCGCTTACTCACCGGTCTTGCGCTGGCCGAGGCCCAAGATCTGATCGAGCGATGGGGTCCGGACGTCGATGGACCTCTGCGCCAATTTGCCGAGGCCTCGCGCATCCGCGCGCACGCCAGGCGCAGACGCAGGCGCCAGCTGGTCACGGCAATCGTGATTTCGCTGTCAGGTCTTTCGATGGCCGCCATAATCGCGGGAATTCTTGCCTGGAATCAGCGAAATCTGGCGCTCCGAGAACGAACCGCGGCCGACCGCACGACAAGATTCATGGTCTCGCTGTTCCGCTTGGCCGATCCGGGAGCGAACCGCGGCAACTCGGTGACCGTGCGTGCTGTGCTCGATCGAGGTGCCCAGGACGTCGGCAAAGGCTTGGAACATGAGCCGGCAATCCGCGCCGACCTGCTCACGGCCATGGGGCAAGCGTACGCGGGGTTGGGTCTTTACGAGCCCGCGAACAAACTGCTGAGTGAAGCTCGCTCGGATCAAAACAGCGCGAGTGTCACGCCTGAGTCCCTGGTGCGCACGCTGGACGTATCCGGTGCCACTTTGTATCTGGCGGGGGACTACGATCAAGCGAACCTCGATCTCACGCGGGCGGTGGATATCGCGCGGCGGAAATTGTCGCCGGGCGACATCCTGCGCTCCGAGGCGCTCGATGATCTTGCCGATGTGCGTTCGCAGATGGGCAAGGACACGGAGGCGGTGCAGCTGGCTCGAGAAGCCCTGGCGGCCGACCGGCGCCGCGGACCCGAGCAAGCCGATACGCTGGCGAAAACGCTCGACACGCTGGGCAACGCCTATTTCTTCGGCGGGGATCTCCCGGCGGCGGAAGCGACTATGCGTGAAGCCTTGGCGCTTCACCAACAAGTATCCGGAACCAAAGACGCCCTGACCGCGCAAGCGATGAACAACCTGGCCGCGGTGTTGTATCAACTCGGACGTTACGACGAGAACATCGCGCTCATGAAAAAGGTCGTGCCCCTCGATATCGACATCTATGGCCCCGAGCATCCCGAAGTGGCCATCGCACTCGGCAACCTGGGACGATCGACCTTGATGTCGGGTCATGTCGAGGACGCAGTGCCGTATCTGCGGCAAGCACTCGCCATGAATGAAAAACTCAAGGGGCCGACGCATGACGACCTGGTGCCGCCGCTGAACAGTTTGGCGATGATCGATGGCTACTTAGGTCACCTGGACACGGCCGATGGCCAGATTCGACGCGCCGTCGAGATCGCACGACTACCCAATCATGGTGGATTACTCGACCAGGTTCTGTTGAACGAAGCGGATTTCGCGGTTCAAGAAGGCGATATGGAGCGTTCGGCAGCCGCATTGTCAGAGTCGCGCCGGCTGCTCGAATCGCAGTTTCCGTTGGCAACGCATCCAGCGGAAAGCTGGCGCTACGCCATCTGGGACACCGTCAACGCCGAACTGCTCGCAGCCCACGGCGATGCAAGCACTGCGCGGGCTGAGATGATAGCGGCGCTGCCGGTGATCACAGCGCGATTCGGACCAAATGGATTTCATGCTCTGCTGGCGCGACGACGAGCGAAACTCATCGAACAAGGCGGCCACGGCGCCGCCAAGCAATAATTCCGCGGAGCATGTTGAGCGCATTATCCCTGCTGCGCGCTAAAAATCTTGCGCACCGATTCCATGGTATCGGCGTCTTGCGCGCGCTTGTCGTCGCGATAGCGCTTCACACGCGCCAGGCGCAGGGCGAAACCGCCGGGATAGCGCGTGCTCGCTTGCAGATCGCTGAAGGCGATCTCGACCACTAATTCCGGACGCACGAACACGGTCCATTCATCGCGGCGAGTCTCGCGCGCCAGCAGCTCGCGGGTCTGCCACTCGAGCATGGCATCGGTGAGCCCCTTGAACGTCTTGCCGAGCATGACGTAGTCGCCGGTGCTTTCTTCCAGGGCGCCGAGATGCAGATTCGACAGCTTGCCGGTGCGCCGGCCGTGGCCCCATTCGGCGGCCAGCACCAGCAGATCAAGGGTGTGTGCGCGTTTGATCTTGAGCCAGCCCGCGCCGCGATTGCCGGCCTCGTAAGGGGCATCGAGCGATTTTGCCATCAACCCTTCGTGGCCTGCCGCGATTGCCGCGTCGTAAAAGGCCTGCGCCATGGGCTGCGAGGCAGTGACCAGCCGGGGTATCAGGGCTCCCGCGGGCACCGCGCTCGCGAGTGCGCCATGCCGCTCGCGCGTCGGGCGGTCAACCAGCGTGGCGGTGCCCAATCGCAGGCAATCGAAGAAGAACGCCTGGATGGGAAGCTCCGAGCGCGAGGCCTCGACATTGAGCTTGCGGCCGAAGCGGCGCATGGTGATTTGGAACGGATGCGGCCTTCCCGTGGCGTCGTAGGCAATGGCCTCGCCGTCGAGCACCAGCGTGCGTTCGGCAAATCCGCGCACGGTTTCGACGACTTCCGGAATCGCCGCCGTCACTTCATGCAGTCCGCGCGTATAAATACGGACATCTTGATCGACCTTGTGGACCTGGATGCGTGCGCCATCCATCTTCCACTCGAACGCGATCTCGCCGCCCATTTCCGACAGCGCCTCACCGACATCCGCCGCCGTTTGCGCGAGCATGGGCGATACCGGCGAGAACAACTCGAGCTCGAAGGCGTCGAGGGCGGACGCGCCTTCGAGCATCGCGGCACGCGCGACCGCGCCGAGACTCTTGGAGAACATGGCGGCGCGGCGCACGGGGGCTGCCGGCAGGCCCGCGGCAGCGGCTATGACATCGATCATGATTCCCGCGAGGGCACCCTGGCGCAGCTCGCCCATGATCAACCGCAATAGAAATTGCTGTTCGGCCGCAGTCGCGCGCGACATCATCTCGCGCAGCACCGCCGTGCGGCGCGCCTGAGATCCGGCGCCGCGAATCGCTTCGATGCTGCTGAGGTATCGGTCCACATCGGCCAGCGACAGGCTCTCCGTATCGGCCGCCGCTGCCGGCATCGCCGCTCGAACGCTCGAATAGCCGAGGCCGATCCGTCCCTGCGAGATTTCCCCCGACAGGTAGTGCACCGCGATCTCGATTTCATCGGGCGTCAACTGCTTGAGCACTGCGGCGAGTTCACGCACCTTTGCGAGCCGCGCGGAGGTGGTGGCCACGCGCTGCGACGCATGGACCAGGCTTGCAAGTAATGTCATGACTGCAATTGTACAATGGGCAATTGCGGCGGCAGGCGTAAGGAGCGCGACCGGGTGTCAGAGGAAGTCTTCAAAAGCGGACCATTCAAAGGCGTCCCCGTGGACGACGCCTTTGCGCGCGCGGCCGAGCAGCAGTCTCCGGTGACCTTGCCTTTGCGCAGCATTCCCTGGCCGCAGGGGCTCGCCCCGGTTGCCGTGCCGCTCGGCGCCTATGCGCAAGGCGCGAAGATCACCGGGCCGGTGCAAGCGCCGGCGGATGTGCTCATCGTTCTCTACACCGACCAGGAGACGAGCGCGCTGCTCGACGTATTCACGGACGCACCCGGGTGGTCGCCGGCCCGCGCCAAGACCTGGTGCGGCTATGCGCACAACTTTGCGAAATTCAAGCCGACGATTCAGGGCATCAGCGGCGATACCGCACTCGAGCAGGGGCTCTTCGGGTACCTCTCCGCGGTTCAGATCGGCGCCAAAACCGTGGTGCTGTACAAGACGGAACTGCATCCGAAGCAAAACGGCAATCAGCTGCCCTTCATCCCGGTGCTGCAGCAACTGATCGGCGAGTTGACTCCCGCACTCGTGATCAGCACCGGCACGGCAGGGGCGATCGGCGGCACGTTGAATTGCGGCGACGTCGCCGTCACCACCGCGGCACGCTTTCACTGCCAAGTGCAATATCCGACCAACCCTGCAATCAACGTCATGAGCTCGCGGCAGACCGAACTCAGCAACAGCGTGTCGATCAATGCGCACTACTTGAGCTACGCGAGCGCCAACTTGACCGCGCTGTCGCTGCAAGGGTTGTCGCAGTGCTACAGCGAATTGCAGAATCTCAGCGGCTTCGGCTTCGTCAAGAAGAACCTCGAGGCGCCGACGATTTACGTGAGCGGTCAGAATCCGGTACCGGGTCCTGAGCCCATGGTGATCGTTTCGGCCGACTATCTTACGGTCGATGACAACAATGATTCCGAAGGGCTCGAGTCGCTTGGCGTGATGAACGACACCGACGACGCTTTCTTGTTCTACGCGATCAGCAAAATGACAGGCGCGACGCCTGGTTGGGTGTCGGTGCGCAACGCCTCGGAACCGCAGATCGTGGCCAAGCCGTTCCCGCCCGGCACATCGAGCGCCACCATCATCGACAGCCTCAAGGCAACCGCGGGCACGATCTACGGTATTTATCAGTACTGCACGACGCTCAACAGTGCGTTTGCCTGTTGGGCAATCATCGCCGGGATGTAGCCATGCTGTCGATCGATCACTTGCACAAGCGCTTCGGCGACCGGGTCGCCATCGACGATGTGTCGTTCGCAGTCCGGGATGGCGAAACCGTCGGCTTGCTGGGCCCGAACGGCGCCGGCAAGACCACGACGCTGTCGATGATGAGCGGCCTCGGACAGCCCGACTCAGGATCGGTGTCGTTCCAAGGACAGCTCGTGCGCCAGGATGCCAATGACCTCAAGCGCCGGGTCGGTCTGGTGCCGCAAGATTTGGCGCTGTACGATGAATTGTCCGCCTGGGCGAATCTTGAGCTTTTCGGCGGGCTGTATGGACTCGCGGGTGCCGAGCTCGAGAAACGCGGCGACGACGTGTTGGCACTGGTGGGCTTGGCAAATCGCCGCCACGATCTCGTCAAGCAGTTCAGCGGTGGCATGAAGCGGCGGCTGAATATCGCCGGCGCGTTGCTGCACGATCCCGAACT
>Ga0302319_10022442_pt1 | contig 11320 bp, 8 predicted proteins | sample Bog_T0_2_FD_203319 | JGI IMG/M metagenome (GOLD analysis project Ga0302319, IMG submission 203319) | Peat permafrost microbial communities from Stordalen Mire near Abisko, Sweden - Bog_T0_2 | ecosystem: Environmental > Terrestrial > Soil > Wetlands > Peat | place: Sweden: Abisko, Stordalen Mire...
TCAGCACGCTTTCGAAGCGCTGCGACTGCCCGGTTGCCAGTGCGATCGACGCCTGCTTGGCGCCCTGACCCTCCGCCACCAGCCGGGCCGCGTCACCACGGGCGCGTGGCACGATGTCGTTGCTGTAAGACTGCGCTTCATTCCGCATCCGCTCGGCGTCGGTGTTGGCGCGCTGGACGTCGCGGAAGCTTTCGATCACCGCGGCCGGCGGATCGACCTTCTGGAGCTGCACCTGGGTGACTTCCACACCGGACTTGTAGCGGTCCAGGATCTGCTGGGTCTGCTTCAACACGTCGCTTTCGATCTGACCGCGCAGAGGTCCAAGCGCGGGCTGGATCGGGGTGTGGCCGATGACTTCGCGCATGGAGCTTTCGGCAACGCCGCGCACGAGAGTCTCCGGGTCCTTGGTGTTGAACAGGAAGTCGGCGGCATTGTTGATGCGCCAGAAGATCGCGACGTCGATATCGATGATGTTCTCGTCGCCGGTCAGCATCAGGCTTTCCGCCAGCACGTCCCGCCCGCCAATATCGGTGCCCGATTCGATCCGCCCGCCCGCCGAGGAGCGGTAGCCGATCTCGGTGCGGTTGATGCGGGTGACCGCGGGCAGTTCGACCCGCTCGATCGGCCAGGGCAGATGCCAGTGCAGGCCGGGCGGAGTCCAATAGGTGAAAGCGCCGAAGCGCAGCACCACGCCTTCCTCCTCCTGCTGGACGCGATAGAACCCCGTGCCGAACCACACGACGACCACGAGCAGGGCGAGCAGGGCCAGGTTGCGGCCGCTGTTGAAGAACGAACCGCCGCGGGGTGGGCCGAACCGCAGCAGGCTGCGGATGAAGGCCTGGAGCTGGGCGATCAGCCGGTCCAGGTCCGGGATTGGACCGCCACCGCCGCCAAACGGTCCGCCGGGCCGCGGGCCGCCGCCGCCCGGAGGCTCGTTGCCGCTCCCCCAGGGGCCATTCGGTGGCGGTTTGCCATCGTTGGAGCCACCGCCGCCGCTGTTTCCGCCGGGTCCACCAGAGGGGCCACCAGAGGGGCCACCAGGGTTGCCCCATGGACTCGGGCCGCCATTGTTCCAGGGCATGAGAAAGATGAAGCTCCTGTCAGGTCGAGGGTGCGGCGCCCGTTGGCGGAAGCCGGATCATGCGCCATATCGCGGTGACCGGCACGCACGTCGGCGTGCTTATCCGCCGGCTATGAAAGGTTTGCAAGGGAATGACGAGCACCTCCCCGGACGCGCTGCGCGCCGCATTGCGCGCGATCAAGGACCCGGCCTCGGGCCGGGACATCGTGACGGCGGGTCTGGTCGAGGGCATCGAGGCCCGCGACGGAATGGTTCACGCCGTGCTGTTGACCGATCGGGCGCATGCCGATGCGATGGAGCCGGTGCGACGGGCGGCGGAGGCGCTGCTGGAGCGCCAGCCGGGGGTGAGGAATGCCACGGTGGTGCTGACCGCGCACAAGGTGCCGGCCGCGCCGCCGCCGCCGCCGGCCGCCGGACACGGGCATGCGCATGGCCAGAAGCCGCCGGCGCTGCTGCCTGACGTGAAGACGATCGTGGCGGTGGCGTCGGGCAAGGGCGGCGTCGGGAAGTCAACGGTTGCGGTCAACCTGGCGGTGTCGCTCGCGCGCCAGGGGCACAAGGTGGGGCTGCTCGATGCCGATATCTATGGCCCCAGCCTGCCGCGGATGCTGGGGCTGAACCGCAAGCCCGAGGTGCGGGGCGACAAGATGATTCCCTTGCAGGCCTGGGGCCTGTCCTGCATGTCGATCGGCTTCCTGGTCGATGAGGAAACCCCGATGATCTGGCGCGGCCCGATGGTGATGGGCGCGCTGGAGCAGATGATGGGCCAGGTCGAGTGGGGGCCGCTCGACATCCTGGTGGTGGACATGCCGCCCGGCACCGGCGACGCGCAACTGACCATGGCGCAGCGGGTGGCGCTGACCGGGGCGGTGATCGTCTCCACGCCGCAGGACATCGCCCTGATCGATGCTCGGCGCGGGGTGCGCATGTTCGAAAAGACCCGGGTGCCGGTGCTGGGACTGGTAGAGAACATGAGTTTTTTCGCCTGCCCCAACTGCGGCCACACGACCCACATTTTCGGCCATGGCGGCGCTCGGGCGGAGGCGACGCGGCTGGGGACGGAGTTCCTGGGGGAGATTCCGCTGCTGCTGGACATCCGCACCGCATCCGATGCTGGCACGCCGATCGCGGCCTCGGCGCCCGACAGTGAGGCGGCGAAGGCGTACGACGCGCTCGCGCGCCGGGTGTGGGACAAGGTGTCGGGTTCGGCGGTCGTCAAGAGCAGCGGGCCGCGCATCGTCATCGAATGATGGTTCCGGCCCATCAATGGTGGGCCGGAACTACTGTGACACGATTGCGTGATGGCGGCGGGCTATCGCTCGCCTGGCTTTTTTTCATGCTCAGCGGCGGGGTGGGGTGCCGGAGCGGGTGCGGCATGAGGCGCCGGTGGTGGCGCCGCGTGAGGCGGTTCCGCCGGCCGCGGGGCCGGTGGTGGCGGCGCGGCGTGAGTGACCGCCGGCGGCGGCGCCGCGCGAGGTGGTTCCGCCGGCCGCGGGGCTGGTGGCGGAGCGGCGTGAATGACCGCTGGTGGCGGCGCCGCGCGAGGCGGTTCCGCCGGCCGCGGGGCTGGAGCAGACGGTGCGTGGACGGCTGCGGGCAGTTGCACGGGTCCGGGCGGGCGTTGTGCGGGCACGTGGACCTGCGGCGCCCCGGCCGGTGCTGGCTCAACCGCTGCTGGACGGGGCTCGCCGGCCGGACGCGCCCCTGGCGTGGCAGGCGTGGGGGCACCCGGTCTGCCGGGGCCGGGCACCGCGGCTTGCCCGGGCCCGGTCCCGTGCGGCACGAAGGCCGGCCCGGGTGCCGGCGCCTGACCCGATGTGCGCAGCGCCGGCCGAACCCCCGGGGCCTCGGGGCGGATCGCCGGCCCCGGCGCCGCATGCGCCGCGGCGCCGCCGACCGCTGGCGGCAGGTTCATCTGATGCGCGGCAGCCGGACTCACGCCCGCGGTCAAGGCAGTCGGCCGGATTGGCTCCCGCCCCGAAACCGGCCGAGCCGCGGCCAGTGTTTGGGGCGACACGGTTTGAGCCGCCGGGCGTACCGGCCGCGATCCGGCCATCACGCCTGCGGGAACCAGCGTGGTGGCGCCACGATTGGCATAACCTGTGACCGCGCCGACGTCGCGGGGGCGGCCCGGGTTGACGCCCTGCACATAACGGTCCGAGGCATGGTACCACGGATGATACGCCTCCCCCGGCCCCAGCGGGATCCAGCCAACCGATCCGGTGGCCAGGCCAATCCCCACACCGACTCCCAGGAATGTCACCAAAGCCGGCGCATAGACCGGCGGCCCCGCGACGGCCTCACGCCCCGGGGACCAACCCCAGCGGTCGCCGTACCGGGCCCATCGTCCGTAATGTGATGGCGCGAAGCCCCAGGCATTGTCGTCCACCCAGGTCCAGCCCCATGGCTGGATATAGGCCCAACGTCCATCCCGGTACGGGGCCCAATCCGCAGCCACCTGCGGATACCAAACCGCGCCGCTGTCGGGGGTCGTTGACCAGGTCCCGTAGGTCGCCAGGTCCTCACCCCCCGGCATCGCGGCGACAACCGGGGGCAGTGGGGCTGCCTGTGCCGGCGCGCGCTCCAGCGCGAGCATCGCGGTGAGGAAGGCGTCCTGCTGCACCGGACCGATGCTCGCCTGCAACACATCGCTGCCGGTGATGGTCGCGGTCTGGTTGGCGCCGACCTGCAACGCCAGGTTCGGTCCCGAGATCTGCGCGTTCCCTTCCAGGACGGTCACCATCGTCGGGGCCTGTGCGTCGCCGGCGATGACCTCGTAGCGCCCCGCTCCCTGAAACGTGACCTGGCCACGCGGCGTTTGCAGCGACCAGGCCTCGTCCGGCGCCAGGCTGCGAAGCCGCAGATAAGCCGCGCCCTGTGGCAGCGCCGCCTGCAACCCGCTGCCGTCCAACGCGGTGACATCGAATTCCGACCCGCCGGCAAGCGCGATGCGGCTGGCCGATACCTCCAGCGAGGCGCCCGCGTTCGGCTCCGTCCAGAAGGAATCGCCGGTCGCGACCGGGTAGTTGACCCCCGCCGCACTCCATTGGGTGTCAGCCGCGGTGTGAAAGGACACGGTGCCGGTCATGTTTGCCAGGCGGCCGACCCGGACCGGCGGGTCCTCGGTTGGCTGATCGGCCGCGGCGGGGGGCGGCGCGGGCTGAGCGAGGGCTGGGGACGGCGTAACGGGGGCCAGCACCATGCCGGTCACCGCTGCCGCGGCGGTCAGGGTGAAGATCCTGTTATGGGTGCGCATCTGGATGCCTCTCCTCATCGGAAGACCCAGCTATCCCGAAGGATGATGGCCAAACGAGGACACGAACAGGCCGTTTTGCCACGGCGACGCCACACCTCGACCATCCGACCGCCCTGATCGGCCCATGGGGTCGCCCGCATCGGATCGGAGGCGTGCCGCCCGCGAACGCATCACGTCTGGATTGATGGCGATCGCTGGGGCGCCTCGCCGGGTTGTGTCGCTGACCCCACGCGGCCAAACCTGATGGATCGGGGCCGATTGCAGACGGAGCGGACGACGGTTATAAGCCATTCGCTGCTCTCGGGTCCGGCATAGGGCCTGGTTGGGCGCGTACGGAGAGGTGCCAGAGTGGTCGATTGGGACGGTCTCGAAAACCGTTGTACTCTTACGGGTACCGAGGGTTCGAATCCCTCCCTCTCCGCCAGAGCGGAATCCCGCACGCTCCCGATCAATCGCATCGGACGTATGTCCGCCCGCCATACCAGTCTCGTATGTCCTCCCCCGCAACAGTCTGCAATCATGCCCCCGCTTCCGAGGTGAGCCGTGATCCTGATATGCCTTTCATCGCGGTAACAGCGCGGTCAGGTGTTCGCGCGGTCGGGCGATGTGGCGACAATCGGCTCACGTAACGTATAGGCGTGCAAGTTGCCGGGCGCCGGGACCGGGACAGTCTCGCGACTCAGGCGGGCCGCCCATCCGGACATATAGCGGAACATTCCACATAATAAACTTGATCGATAATGAAGTAATGGTTTTGGCCGCGCCATCCTCGCGCCGCCGCGATATAGGTGCGTCGAGCCTGCTGGCCTGGCGTTCAACCGTCATCCGTCGGCTCGATCCGCGAGCAGAACACATCTCGTGCGGGCCCGACCACATCGGGGTCTTTCACCGTGTAACCCGGAAGTCAGCAGACGTCGCCTTGGATTCCTCACCGCCCCCGCCCGATCAATGGCACGACCGGCGGATTGGACGCGCGCGGCAAATCAATTCATCCTCGGGATGACCATCAGGCCCCCGCAGCCATGTCCGGCGGACGTTACCAAGGGGGCTGGCATCAAACCCATGTATCGGCTTTAATGACTGAGGAACCGGGCCCAAAGGTGAATGATCCTTGCTACAGCGAATTCTCACCGCCATCGCCATCGCGGCGCTGCCGTCTGTCCGTTGCAGCGCGCAACCGGCCGCACTCCCCGGTCAGGCGTGGACCGTGCCGGACCCGGACGCGTTGTCCGACGATGCTCTCGGCCGCACCGTCCGCCGGGGGCGGGATCTGATCGTGCGGACGTCGTCGCTGATCGGACCCGATGCGCCCGACCCGGCGATGCGCTACAGCGGCAACGGTCTGGATTGCCAGTCGTGCCACCTGCAGGCCGGAACCCAACGCTTCGGATTGCCATTGGCGGGGGTCTGGGGCGTTTTCCCGACATATATCGCGCGTGAGAACGAAATCCGCACGTTGGAAGAACGGATCAACGGCTGCATGGAGCGCAGCATGAACGGCCGCGCGCTCCCGGTCGGAGGGGCCGAGATGAAGGCGATGCTGACCTATGTCCAGTTCATCAGCACCTCGGAAAAAGTTGGCAAGTCTCTCGATGGGCGTGGTGCCCCGCCACTGCCGCTATCCGAGACGGCGGGTGACCCTGCGCATGGCCAACAGGTGTTCACCGCGACCTGTGCCCTTTGCCATGGTGCGGACGGTCAGGGGCAGCGTCTGGAGCCCGGGGAAGCCAGGGAGGCGGGCCGCCGGTATCGTTTCCCGCCGTTGTGGGGACCCGACAGCTACAACGATGGTGCCGGTATGGCGCGCGGGATCACGGCCGCCCAGTTCGTTCATGCGAACATGCCGTTCGGGACAACGTCGGAGGCGCCGGCGCTTGCTGTCTCGGACGCTTTCGATGTGGTCGCTTTTATCGGCGGCCAGCCGCGTCCGCATAAAACCGGCCTGGAGGCGGATTACCCCGACCGCGCCCGCAAGCCGGTGGACGCTGCCTATCCGCCGTTTGTCGGTCCATTTACGCCGGATCAGCATCGTCTGGGTCCCTGGCCGCCAATCCAGGCCTGGATTAAAGCAAATGGAGACGCGGCACGCAGCACCGATTGATACCGCGTCACCCAACACCGGCCAACGCCTGAACGGGATAGAAATGAAGATGCTCACCGCACGCCGCCAATGCCGCAGGACCTTTGGCCTCGCTCTGGCCGCAGTGGGAACGATCGCCGCCGCTGCTGAGGACACCGAAATCGGGCCCTGCGCCCACACGGTGGAGGCGCTGACGAAACGGCTCGCGGCACTCCCCCGTTGGCGCGACTTCAGGACAGAGCCGGTGATCCTGGACCATCGCGACCAGTGGGATGGCGAGGCGCTGGACGCCGTTTTGCGCTGTGCTGGCGGCCCGACCCAGTGCTGGAACCACACCGACCACCACGGCCCCTGGTTGAACGTCACGCAGAACGCCATGAACACGGACATCCGGGCATTCAAATATCCCGGCTTTCTCACCGTATCGGGCACCATGCTCATGTCCGGCGCGGTGGGAACCTTGGCCGACCTGGCCAAGCCCGGTTGCGTGCACACGCGATGAGCAAGGCATTCGCAGCGGCCGTCCTGCTGGCCGGTTTGCTTTGCGGCGCGGCGGCTCCACCGGGAACGCCCGCCGCCCGCCTTGAAGCCGCCGAGGCGCAATATCCGCCTTGGCAAAACGGCCGGAACAATAACGCGAGCAATCAAGGTCTGGTGTTTACGGTCCCGCCTGCGGATAACATGGCGGATTTCCATGGCAATCTGAATGACCCGGCGCTGGTGCTTTATGTTTCCGGAAACTACTATTTCGCCATGGCCGATATGGTGCGGACGTTTGGCGAGATATACCCGGCTTACCGAGGCCGCGTGTTTTACGAAACCCTGCCGCCCGGCCTGCTGCTGAAGCAATTGGACGCCGGCGGCACCATCACCTCCGGCAACCTGACATTCACCGTAAAGCCCGACGTGATGATGGCGGAAAAACTGGCCAGCGAGGGGTGGGTCAAAGATGGCCGGTTGGTTGCTCCGGTCGTGTCCTTCGCCACCAATGATCTGACGATCATGGTGCCGGCCGGCAATCCCGCCCATATCGCCAGCCTCGCCGATCTCGCTCGGCCCGATCTGGCGCTGATCATGCCGAATCCCGCGTTCGAGGGCGTGGCGCGGCAGATCCGGGCGTCCCTGGTGAAAGCGGGCGGCGAGCCCCTCGCGCAGGCGGTTTACGACGCCAAAGTCATCGCGGGCACGACCGTACTGACCCGCATCCATCACCGGCAGACTCCCCTGTTCCTTATGCAGGGACTGGGCCAGGCCGGGGTGACCTGGCGATCCGAGGCGATCTTTCAGGAGCGCCAAGGTAACCCCATCACACACGTGGACATTCCGGTGGAGCAGAATACGCGCGCGATCTACAGCGGCGCGATGGTCACCGGCGCGGCTCATGCGGACGCCGCGCGGGTCTGGCTGTCATTTATCATGTCCGACGCGGCGTTCGCCGTGCTGGCGCCATACGGATTTCAGCGCTTCTCGGAATAGGGGGCTGGTTCAAACCGGGACACGATCCGGCGCTGGGGGCCTGCCACTGCCGGCACGAATCGGCTATCGAGATTGATCAACCTCGCCTGACGGTACAATGTGGTCTGGCGACGATCCGAAGACCAATCTGGGGGAACGAATGACAATAACTGACCAAACCATGTCGAGGGTCGGGACTCGATCTGGAATCCTCGATCGGGAACGCCTGATCGCGTCGGCCGGCTTCAATCGCTGGCTGGTCCCGCCAGCCGCGCTCTGCATCCACCTCTGCATTGGCATGGCATACGGCTTCAGCGTGTTCTGGCTGCCATTGTCGCGGGCGCTTGGCGTCACCGCCCCCAAAGCCTGCCCCAATATCTCCATTGTGACCGAGCTCTTCACCACCACCTGCGACTGGCGCGTCGCCAGCATGGGCTGGATGTTTACACTGTTCTTCGTCGTTCTCGGTCTATCCGCCGCCGTCTGGGGCGGCTGGCTGGAGCGTGCCGGGCCGCGCAAAGCCGGGGTCGTCGCGGCGTTCTGCTGGTCGGGCGGGCTGCTTCTCGGCGCGCTTGGAATCTACCTTCACCAGCTCTGGATCTTGTGGTTCGGATCCGGGGTGATCGGCGGCATTGGACTCGGTCTCGGTTATATTTCGCCGGTCTCGACGTTGGTCAAATGGTTCCCCGACCGTCGCGGCATGGCGACCGGGATGGCCATCATGGGTTTCGGCGGCGGTGCCATGATTGGCGCACCCCTCGCCGACCGGCTGATGGATCATTTCAAGACTTCGACCTCGGTCGGTGTCTGGGAGACGTTCCTCACCCTGGGTGCCGTCTACTTCGTCTTCATGATGATCGGGGCCTTCCGTTACCGGCTCCCCCCGGCCGGATGGCGGCCGGACGGCTGGTCACCGCCGGCCCGAGGCCGGGCGATGATCACGCCGCATGAGGTGCACCTCCGCGATGCGCTCAAGACGCCGCAGTTCTGGCTGATCTGGGGCGTGCTGTGTCTGAACGTGTCGGCGGGGATTGGCGTCATCGGCATGGCGTCACCGATGTTGCAGGAGATTTTCGCCGGCGATCTGATTGGCGCACCGGGCGTGACGTTCAACGCCCTGACCGCCGGTCAGAGAGTGGCGATCGCGGGGATCGCGGCGGGCTTCACGGGCCTGTTGTCCCTGTTCAACATCGGCGGCCGCTTCTTCTGGGCGTCGTTGTCCGATCATATCGGGCGCAGAAACACCTATTTCACCTTTTTCATTCTGGGCATCGCACTCTACGCCTCGGCGCCGTTCTTCGGACACATTGGCAGCAAGGCGATGTTCGTCCTTGCGTTCGGTATCATTCTGTCGATGTACGGGGGTGGCTTCGCCACCGTGCCGGCCTATCTCGCCGATATGTTCGGAACTCTGTTTGTCGGCGCGATCCATGGGCGACTTTTGACCGCATGGTCCACCGCCGGCATCATCGGCCCGGTGGTCGTGAACTATATTCGCGAATTCCAACTCGCCGCCGGCGTGCCGCGCGACCGGCTTTACGACACCACGATGTATATCCTGTGCGCCATGCTGGTCGGCGGCCTGATTTGCAACTACCTGATCAAGCCTGTCGATAGCAAATGGAACATGAGCCCCCAGGAGGTGTCGAAGCTGCAGGCAATGAGCGCGGCGGGTGAGGCCGCCGGCGGATCATTCGGCATCGGCAAGGGTGGGTTCGATGCGCGGGCAGCGGTTTTCTGGGCGTTTGTCGGTATCCCGATTTGCTGGGGCGTTTGGATCACAGTACTGAACGCAATGCGACTGTTCTGACCGGCGACCTCATCCAACCCATGCGAGACATAGCAACCTTGACCGATTTCGACCGCATCCGCGTCAGGCCCGATCCCGACGACCCGCGCCTGACCGTGAATCTCACGGGAACCGACCACACGGGATCGGTGGTCGAGACCAGGGTGCCCGTCGAACGATCGCTGACCTTGTTCCTGAACGGTCAGGAAATCGTCACCGCGATGACCATTGGCGACTACCCCAAGGACCTCGCGGTGGGATATTTCCTCAACCAGGGCATGCTGCGACCGGAAGACGTGATCACCGGCATCGACTACGACGAGGACCTCGCCGTGGTGGTTGTGCGCACTGAGCGAAAGACGAACTACGAAGAGAAACTCAAGAAGAAAACGCAGACGTCCGGATGCGCCCAGGGTACCGCGTTTGGCGATTTGATGGATGTGATCGAGGGGGTGCGGCTGCCGGCCGCGGAGCTGCGCACCGCCTGGCTTTACCGGTTGACGCACGCGATCAACACGATGCCATCGCTTTACCTGGAGGCTGGTGCGATCCACGGCGCGGTCCTGTGCCACCAGGATGATCCCCTGGTTTTCATGGAGGATGTCGGACGCCACAACGCGGTGGACAAGATTGCGGGGCATATGCACCGGCATGGCATCACCGGCGCCGACAAGATATTTTATACGACCGGACGGCTGACCTCGGAGATGGTCATCAAGACGGTCCGCATGGGGATCCCGATCCTGATATCGCGGTCCGGTTTCACCGGGTGGGGTGTCGAACTAGCGCGCAATGCCGGCCTGACCCTGATTGGCCGGGCCCGCGGGAAACGCTTCCTGGCGCTGTCGTGTCCGGAGCGAATCGTTTACGACCAGAGCCCGGACTTCGTCGCCGATGAAGGCGCTCGGCACCGGCGCAAGGCGGCGGACGATGACGGCTGACCCGCCGACCCTTGGGGCAATCCTCGCGGGCGGTCTCGCTCGGCGGCTTGGTGGGGGCGACAAGAGCCTGCGCATCGTCGGAGGCCGCATCGTGCTGGTTCGGCTGGTCGATCGCCTGACGCCGCAGGTAACCCGATTGATTATTAACGCCAACGATGACCCGAAGCGATTCGCGGACCTCGGACTGCCGGTCGTCGCTGATTGTTTGCCGGACCATCCCGGACCACTCGCCGGTGTCCTCACCGCGCTGGAGTGGATCGCCGCGGTCGATCCGGCGATCGAATGGGTGGTCACCGTCCCCGGCGATGCCCCGTTTCTGCCGCCGGACCTGGTGCCACGGCTCCACGCCGCGCGCCGTCGCGAAACCGCCATCCTGGCTTGCGCCGGCTCGTTTGGCCGCACCCATCCGGTCGTCGGACTATGGCCGGTGTCGATTCGACATGAGCTTCGCGACGCGGTGGCGGATCAGGGCATTCGCAGGATCGACCGGTTCACCGGGCGTTACGCGTGCGCGGTTGAGCCATGGGTCGCTGCGCCAGTGGACCCGTTCTTCAATGTGAATACGCCTGAGGATCTGGCCGAAGCGGATCGTCTGGTCGCCATTCATCCGGGACTTTGACGGCTCAAAACAGCAATTCGTAGGGCAGATATTTGACGCTGTCGCCCGGTGCGACCGACGTCACTGCCTCCTCGAGTTCCGCCAAGCCACTGGTTTCGG
>Ga0302319_10022444_pt1 | contig 11319 bp, 7 predicted proteins | sample Bog_T0_2_FD_203319 | JGI IMG/M metagenome (GOLD analysis project Ga0302319, IMG submission 203319) | Peat permafrost microbial communities from Stordalen Mire near Abisko, Sweden - Bog_T0_2 | ecosystem: Environmental > Terrestrial > Soil > Wetlands > Peat | place: Sweden: Abisko, Stordalen Mire...
GCGCTGCTGTGTATTGGCACGGGCTCACTCGTGGCTGACCCCAACCGCTTCCGGTTCCACAGTGACCAGCACTATTTGAAGTCCGCCGCCGAAATGCGATATCTGTTTCGCGACATCCCTGAGGCGTGTGACAATACGTTGCTGATCGCCGAGCGCGCCCAGGTGAACATTGAGTTCGACAATGACGCACTGCCGGAGTTTCCGATCCCCGAGCAGTTCCGTGAAGCTACGCACAAGGAAGGTGCGGACCGGTTGTTGCGCGAACTCAGTTTTCGCGGAGCGCATGAGCGCTACGGCGAACAGCTCTCCGGTGACGTACGCGAGCGCATTGAATACGAGTTGCGCGTCGTCGCGGACATGGGATTCTCTGACTACTTTCTCGTCGTCTGGGACCTCATACGTCACGCGCGTGAGAAGGGCATCCGGGTGGGACCCGGTCGCGGTTCCGCCGCGGGCTGCTGCATCGCGTATTGCCTGCGCATTGTCGACCTGGACCCGATTCGTTACGGGTTGATCTTCGAGCGCTTCCTTAATCCGGGTCGAAAACAGATGCCCGACATCGACATGGACTTTGACGAGCGTTACCGCGGGGACATGATTCGCTACGCCGCGGACCGCTACGGTCACGATCACGTCGCCCAGATCGTCACGTTCTCGACGATCAAGGCCCGCGCCGCGGTGCGCGACGCGGCGCGGGTGCTGGGCTACCCGCCTCAGCTGGGCGACAAGATCGCCAAGGCGATGCCGCCGCTGCTCATGGGTCAGGACCTGCCACTCGAAGCCTGCTTCACGCGACTCGCGGGCTACGAGGCGCGTTACGCCGAGGCGGCGGAACTGCGCACGCTCTACGACACCGACGACGACGTGCGTCACGTCGTGGACGTCGCCAAGGGCTTCGTCGACAAGCGTCGCCAAGACGGCATCCACGCGGCCGCGGTCGTGATCACCAAAGGCCCCGTGCTCGACTACGTGCCCGTGCAGCGCAAGAGCGGGCCCAATGGCTCGACCGAGGACGCTCCGATCGTCACCCAGTACGAAGCGACCGCGATCGAGAAGCTTGGTCTGTTGAAGATGGACTTTCTCGGACTTCGGAACTTGGCGATCATCGATCGAACGCTCGTGCACATCAAGAGGCGCCACGGCATCGACGTGGACATTGACCACGTGGCGCTCGACGACGAGAAGGTCTACGAAATGTTGCGTCGAGGCGATTCGATCGGCGTCTTCCAACTCGAAGGTGACAAGATGCGCCAGCTCCTGCGTCGTCTCGCGCCCACGAGCTTTGACGACATCGCCGCGGTTAACGCGCTGTACCGACCAGGTCCGCTCAGTGAGAACGTGCACAACGACTACGCCGATCGAAAGAATCATCGCCAGAGCGTGAGTTACGACCACGAAGACCTCGAAGAGATCCTGGGTGAGACCTACGGTCTGATGATCTACCAAGAGGACATCATGCGCGTGGCGACCAAGGTCGCCGGATTCTCGATGGCCCAAGCCGATGACCTGCGCAAGGCCTGTTCGAAGAAGATTCGCGAGATGATCCAGGCCCAACGAGCGAAATTCGTCGAGGGATCAGAGCGCGAAGGGTACGGACGCGAACTCGGAGAGACCATCTTCAACAAGATTGAGCCCTTCGCCGACTACGCCTTTAACAAGAGCCACGCGTACGGTTACGCGCTGCTCGGTTACCAGGACGCGTGGCTGAAGGTGAACTACTCCGTTGAGTACATGGCGGCCCTGCTGACTTCGTTTCGCGACGACAAGGACAAGGCGTCGGTCTACCTCAACGAAGCGCGCCAGATGGGCATTACGGTCGGCGTGCCTGACGTCAATGAATCGTTTGGAGAGTACGCCCCGAGCACGAGCAAGGAGAAAACGATCCTGTTCGGTATGGCCGCGGTGCGCAACGTGGGTGAAGCGCTCGTGGAAAAGATCGTCAGCGAGCGCGAGGCGAATGGGCAGTACGTCTCGATCTATGACTTCGTGCGCCGAGTGGACCCCGCGGTGCTGAACCGCCGCTCGATGGAGTCACTCATCAAAGCCGGCGCCTTCGACTCGCTCGGCGTGACGCGACTCGGTTTCTTGCTCAAAGTGGACGAGATCATCGACGTCACGCTCAGTCGACGAAAGGACCTCGCCCTGGGGATCTCGACACTGTTTGCCTCGCTCGCGAGCGAGGATGGCGACGATTGGGAAGGGACCCAGATCGAGGTTTCGGACATCGAGTTCGAGAAGCCGGTCAAACTCGACTTCGAACGCGAGATGCTCGGCACGTACATCTCGGATCATCCGCTGCGCGAACTCGAGGGAGCCCTCGCCGCCAAGACCGATGGCTCGGTGCTGTCGATCTTCGAACGAGGCGAGGAGTTGGCCCGAACGGGGAAAATGGTGACGGTCGGAGGCATACTCGCCGAGGTGCAGATCCGCACCACGAAAGCGGGCCAGCAGTACGCCCGTACGGTCCTCGAAGACCTGGGCGCCTCGATCGAAGTCAACTTCTCGGCGCGCAATTTTGAGCGCTGCAGCGGGTTCTTGACCAAGGAAAACATCGTGCTCATGAAGATCCGGGTGGATAATCGCGACGACGAGTTGCGATTCAGTGCTTTTGAGGTTGAGCTTCTGCGCGTCGAGCGCGGCGTCGACGAACTTCGCCTCACGTTGCGCCCCGAGGACCTGACGTCGTCGTCCATTGGGGTCCTGCGCGACATTCTCAGTCGCTATCCGGGTTCTTCGCCCGTAATCGTGGAAACGGGCGCGGGGGGCAAAGCCTTCAAACTGGGGCCAGAGTTCAACGTGAACATACCCAATGTCGTGGGCGACCTACGCTCTGAATTCGGTCGAAACGTCATCAGGGCCTGAGCGGCTTTAGGGGGGCGTGAACTCCCGTAGAATGTCTACCTATGGCCATGACTGTTATTACCAAGGACACCACCGCTCTGAGCGACGCCGAACTGGCCGAGATGGCCGACCTGTGCGTCGACCGCGAACCCAATTTTGACATCGGCTTCTTGTCCAAGCAGCGCGAGGACTGGGTCCTCGTGACCCAGGCGCGCGAGGGCACCAAGCTGCGGGGCTATTCGTTCAGCACCCTCGAACGCATCGGGGGCACACCCTCACTGCTCGTGGGTCTGTTGCTCGTGGATCGAAACGCCAAGTCGGACCAGACGCTCAAGGCAATCCTGCACGACCAGTTCCGTCGCGCGCTGCTGGCGTTTCCCGACGAGGACGTGCTGCTTGGATCGCGGCTCACTTCGCCCGACGGGTTTCGCGCCTTCGCGGGCCTTGAGGACGTGGTGCCACGACTCGGCTACAAGCCCACCGGAGAGGACCGGGCCTGGGGCCGTCGGCTCGCCAAACGCTTCGGTTCCGAGAAGTCCATCGACGACCAGACCTTCATCATGACCATCGCCCCCGGGCCCGTGGGAGGCGTTGACTACTGCGCCGCCAAAGGTGTCGTGCCCGAAGGTGTCGAGTTGTTCTTTAAGGGCCTCAAGCCCGAGAAGGGCCAACGACTCGTGGTCTTTGGCTGGGCCATGGCCGAGTCACTCGCCTCTAACAAACTGCCTAAGTAGAAACCACTCGCTCAGCCGCGTGGCAAGAGGCCGGTACAGCTCTTGTAGCAGTGCCCGTCAATTGGTTGTGAGAGCGTGGTGAGCACGTACGTGGGGCGAAAGCCCAACGTCGCCGCCAAATCTTTTCCCGACAGTGACGAACGCCTGGTCGCCTCCATTGTTCGAATGGCGTGCGAATCCTCGCAGAGCAGCCATACGTCGTCGCCGAACCAACCGAAACGAACCCACGTGGAACCATCGTCGTGGCGACGTAACAACTGGGGCCCGCGGTCGGCCGCGATGAGCGCCACGCTCGGCCGCTCGCCGCGGAACTCCCAGTACGGTGCGCTCGGTCCGCGAAAACCGAAGAGGGGCCCGTCAGCGGGACTGGCGAGCGATTGGAGCCAGCGTCGAACTCGCCGGCCATGGTAGGTGCCCAGCCGGCGCGGTAGGTCCTGGAGCGTGACGGCTTCGGGTTGGGCGAGGTCGGTTCGCTCGACGTCAAAGGCGAGGTCGCCCTCGACCACGTCAAAGGCGGCGAGGTCAGTCTCGACGTCGTCGGGCCACGGAATACGCCAGCGCACGATGGTCTGTGAGGCGAGGTCGACGACGGTCGTGGTTTCGTTGGTCGAACCCAGCACCAGACCGTAGACGGTCGAGCCTTCCGTGAGGTCCACCACCGCCCGCTGGGGCATACGCTGAACGAGCTTCTTCAGGGCTCTGGCCGACGGGTCTCGATTAAACAAGGCCATTAGTCGCGGACCTCGTCGAGACGTTGCTCGAGTTCCTCGACGGTACTCGCCGGTAATTGGCAGACGCCGCGTCGACAGACGTAGGCGTAGCCCGAGTGGCGACCCTCGAAAAGCGGCGAGGGGCCGTCACCGGTGACGAGGACTGCGTTGGACATAGACAACGATCGTACGTGCTCACTGAGATCGTTCGGTTCGCCGGGCACGACCACCTCGACGCCGCGCGTTACGTAGGCGCCCGCAAGCACGAGGTCCACGACGGCACTCGGGTGTTGCTCGAGCAGGGGCGCCCCCAGGTCGACGAGGCGCTCGGCGACGAAGAGCCAGGAGTCATCGCCACTGCAGAGGGCGAGTCGGGCGAGTGCGCGCGTACCTACCGCGTGTGCGGAGGGCGTCGCTCCGTCGAAGATCTCCTTAGGACGAATGGGCAGGTCGGTGGCGAGGTCGCACGAGCAAAACAAGCCGCGTCCTTGATGGGGTGTGCCCGCTGTGGGTACTTCGCCGTCCCAGAAGTGCTCGAGCAGGTAGCTCGCCAGGGCGTCGGCTTGTTCGAGGTACATGTGACGACCAGTCGCTTCGAAGGCGTCGACGTTTGCGTCGAGCAACCAACCCACGTCGCTCGCTGTGGCGAACGCCTGAAGTCGATCAGTGCGCCACCACACGCCGTCGCGCAGGTGGGTACGCGCGAGGTTTGCGAGCAGGTCAAGGGCGATTCTCACGAGGTCGCTCTCGCCGCTTAGCAGGAGTGCCGAAACCAGCATGGCGTTCCATTCGAGGATGATCTTCTCGTCGCGCGCGGGCTGGGGGCGCCGGGCGCGCGCAGTGCGCAGGGCCTTGAGCGACGCCTCTAACGGGGCTGGCGTGACGAAAGGTTCGCCGTCACCCAAGCGAGGAATCGATCGTCCTTCGAAGAGACCGGGGGTGCTGATGCAATAGCGGGCGAGCACTTCTTCCACGTGCTCGCGGAGACCCTCGGCGAAAAGTGCGGACTCGACCTCCTCAGTGGTCCACGTGACGTGAGACCCTTCGACGCCGTTCGCGTCTGCGTCGAGTGAGGAGGCGAAGCCACCTTCGACACCCAGGTCACGAACGACAAAGCGCAGACAGTCCAGTGCGACTTCGCGCCACTCCAGACGCTCGGGACGGGCCCGATACGCACGCAGGTACGCGCGTGCGAGCAGGGCCTGGTCGCTCAGCATCTTTTCGAAGTGGGGCACGTGCCATTGGGCGTCGACGCTGTAACGCGCGAAGCCGCCGCGTAGGTGGTCGTAGATTCCCCCGCGTGACATCGCTTCGAGGGTTCGCTCCACGCAGTGGGTGCTCGATCCGTCCTCCTCATCAACGAGGGCTTCGATAAAACTTGGCCGGGGGAATTTTGGGGCGTCGCCGAAGCCGCCGTCCTCGTCGAAGCGGGCGAGGAGTTGCTCGCGCAATTTTCTCGTGGCGGTTCGAAGGTCGAGTTGAGGATTGTCCAGAGCCAGGTGGTCCACGAAGGAGACCTCGCGAGCCGAGACCTCGCTCAACTGGACCGCCTGCTCCTCGACGAGCGAACGTTGAGTCGTCCAGGCGTCGTGCATTGCTGCGAGTAGTCGCTTGAAACCAACCTGGCCTTGACGGTCTTCAGGTGGGTAGTACGTACCCGCCATGAACGGGAGCGCTTGAGGGGTCAAGAAGACCGACATCGGCCAGCCGCCGTGTCCGCTGAGAGTTTGGGTCGCCGCCATGTACAACGCGTCCACGTCGGGGCGCTCCTCGCGGTCCACCTTGATGGCGACGAACCACTCGTTGAGCAGTCGGGCGACCTCCTGATTCTCGAAGGACTCGTGGGCCATGACGTGGCACCAGTGGCACGAGGCGTAGCCCACGCTCAAGAAGATGGGTCGGTCTAGTTGGACCGCGCGCGCCAGGGCGTCGGGGCCCCACGACCACCAGTCAACTGGGTTGTCGGCGTGTTGGCGCAAGTACGGCGAGCCAATCTCTTCCTTGCTCTCTCGCAACAGTGGCACTGGTTTTGTCCGATCCTCGCGGTGAAGCGACGTGTTTCATCTTGTCGCCACCTTGAAAGTACCGTGCGCCGCCGTCGCTCAACCAGTGACCTCGTCAGTCCTCGGGCACGATTCGTCGTGCCAGCCACTGATTACGTCGGATCGCGAGTACCACTTCGTCGGTCCATTCGCCCTTGACGAATTCGTTCTCGATGAAGTGCGCCTCGCGTTGGAGTCCGACCTTCTCGAGCGCCCGGATCGAGGCAGAGTTGCGACCGTCGCATCGACCGAAGATGCGATGCAGATTGAAGTCGCTAAAGCCGATCTCGAGCAGTTCGGTGTAGGTCTCGACCGCGAGTCCCTGGCCCTGGAAGTCCGGGTGTAGGGAGCCACCGATCTCACCCTGGCGGTGCTGGTCGTCGTTCCAGCGAAGGATGAAGTCGCCGATGAGACGGTTGGTGTCGCGTAGCACGACGGCGACGGGCATGACGTTCTTGTCGATGGTCTCGAGGGGTCGCGCAAGCTTCGCTTCGAGCACTGAACGCACCTGTTCCTTGTTCTTTGGCTCTGAGTACAGGTAACGATTGACGTCCTCGCGCGAATAGAGAGCGGTGAGATCCTCCAGATCAGACGCATCAAAGGCGCGAAGGGTCAGTCGGCTGGTCTGGCGCGGTGCGCGAAGCTGGGCCACGGTTCTTTTCTAGTTCCTGGCTGGACCGGCGCTGGAACAAATTAAGGGATTCGTAACCGAAACACACTTTGGTAGTACGAACTTTGACAGAACGTGGACGATCAATTTCCAGCGATATCGAGTCCGGACATCAACCAGGTGAACGAAGTTTGGGTCGAATACGCGAGTGCGGTCACCAAAACCGATGTCGTCATCTCGCTCTTGGCTCGTCGCGCAATCCATGGAGTCCCTCATCGCACGAAGGGAGTGGCTTTCCTCAGGCGCAAGGCAAAGTCCAAGCGCTACCTAACTTCGAGCCGCCACGCTCACAGCGCTCGAGACTCGCCGTTACCTAACGTGCGCGCCAGCGGGCCAGCATTAATCACGGTGCGACTTTCCTTGGGTGCGCGTTGGGTCGGGATTCAAACTCACGTGCCCTTGACCTTCTGGGGCTTTTGGCTCATTCGACAATTATTGTGGCGTCACTTCCACTTCGCGAAGGAAGTGCGCAGACTTTGTTGACCGCTTCGTACCCTTTAGGGCGCGATTAAAGCGTAGGCCTGTACGAAGTTCCACAAGGTCGCTTCCATGATGAGTTGCGAGAGGTTGACACCACGACGGTCGCAAAGTTTACTGGAAGGTCACTACACTCGATGGAGCACGCTACGAGGTCAGGGAGGCACGAATGGCGAAAACGCTTCGCTGGGGCATCATTGGTACAGGCGGCATCGCGCACTCATTCACGGGTGACTTAGCCCATATCGAGGAAGGTATCGCAGTAGCGGTGGGCTCACGCTCCTTGGATTCGGCGAATTCCTTCGCCGACGAGTTCGATATTCCTCGTCGCTACGGGTCCTATGAAGAATTGGTCAGTGACCCCGAGGTGGATGCGGTCTACGTCGGAACGCCTCATCCAATGCATCGTGATCACGTAATCCTTGCTCTCGAACACGGCAAGCATGTACTTTGCGAGAAGCCGCTGACGATGAATGCGGCTGAAGCACGTGAACTGGTCGGCGTAGCTCAAGAAAAGAAACTTTTCTTGATGGAGGCGATGTGGACGAGGTTCTTGCCCCACGTGCTGGCTCTTCGTGAACTCATCGCTGCTGGCGCGCTAGGTGAGATCGTGAGTGTCGAAGCCGACCACGGCCAGTGGTTCAGTCCCGATCCCAAGCATCGGATCTTCGCGCCCGAGCTTGGTGGCGGGGCCCTCCTAGATTTGGGAATCTATCCGGTGTCTTTTGCTTCGATGATTCTGGGTACTCCCCAACGGATCGTGGCGATGCTGGACCGAGCATTTACGGGCGTCGACGGCCAAACGTCAATGTTGTTCGGTTACGAAAGTGGCGCCCAAGCCATTCTCACCTGCACGTCGCGGGCCCGCAGCGCTACCAGGGCGTGCGTCACCGGCGAGAAAGCTCGCGTTGAGATCGAAGGCAGTTTCTATAGACCTACGTCGTTCACGTTGATCGAGCGCAGCGGTGAGTCCAAGCGCTACGAGTACCCGACTGTCGGAGGTGGGTTGCAGTACGAGGCACAAGAAGTTGCTCGCTGTGTCGAGGAAGGCCTCACGGAGAGTCCGTTGATGACCCTTGACGAGAGCATTGCGATCATGGAAACAATGGACACGGTGCTCGGCTTCTTGTAAGCGACGACATATCCGCAGCGTTGCTGAATGCTGGTCTTTACGAGCAAAATTATTGAAAGCTTTCGAACTTCTGACCGAATGTGCCTCCTCGCTTCTTCAGAGGCTGACCATCAAGGTTTCACCGAGTTCATCACGACATCGATCAGTCTCACCATCGGTCAGTCGTGGTTCGTCGCGAAGGCGAATTTGTTCGTATGCGTGGTTCCAGCGATCGAATGAATCAAACGAAGGATGGCAACTGGTAAAGCTCGCCCAACTTCTGGTATGTCATCCTTGCTCAAAGCGCTGTCGCAAGTGCAAGTGACGCCGAGGAACAACGACTCTTGCTTTGACCGTTAGTGGGTGCAGTGGACCTCCCTTTGCTGGGGTCATCGATAGCTGTGCTCGTTACTCCGCATTCGATGCGTCGGCGAGTCGAGTTACTATGAAGTTATGAGCTATGAACTACGCGACCTGACAGACGAAGTGATTGTGGTGACCGGAGCAACTTCGGGAATTGGGGCGGCGGCGGCGAGGCAACTCGCCGAAAATGGAGCAAAACTCGTTTTGAATGCAAGAAACGCTTCGCGTCTGGATCGGATTGTGAGAGATATCGGTGGTGAAAATGCTGTCGGGTTTGCGGGTGACTGCTCAGACCCCGCGGTAGCGCGAGCAGTGGCTCAGGTGGCGCTGGACACGTTTGGAACCATTAGTGCTGTCGTACCGAACGCCGGGATTGGACGATACGGGTCCGTGCTCGACTGGAGTGACGACGAGATCAATGAGATGATGCGCACAAATTTCGAGGGAACGGTGCACATCGTGCGAGCATGTTTACCCACGATGATTGGGCGGCAACGCGGTGACGTGGTCATCGTGTCCAGTGTTGCGGGCTTTCGTGGTGGAGGGGATGAGGCCATTTATGCTGGTACGAAGCACGCTCAAGTGGGTTTTGCCGGGGGACTCGACCGCGAAATGCGCGAAAAGGGAGTGAGAGTGGCTCTCGTATGTCCCGCTGGCACCGAGACCGAATTTGCGATAGGCGCAGGACGCTCGGTTGGCGACCCCTTGCTTGGGACGTACCTCCGCCCAGACGACGTGGCATTTCAAATCGTTACGATTCTGCGTCAGCCCTTGAAAGTCCGTACCCATATTTGGACCCTCTGGTCGATGGGTCAGCAGAGTTAGTTAGACCTCGACCCAGCATTAAGGCGAAATGCACAGGCCGACCCACGGAGGCTCAAGCACCTTTGAACGAAGTGCGTGAGTGATTGGTGATAAACGGACCGGTGAAGTGCACAGTAAGAAATCGGTTATTAACTGTTTAGTGCGTCGAAAATTTTGAACAAAGTCTGGACGGAGCAATCTTGTCAATGGTTTCGCAATTTTTTCTTGGCGTCTCGCGACCGGTTTGGAGATACGACGACAAGTTACCGTCTCACCGGGCGCGAAGGTGTTCGCACGGTCGCGGTCTTCACGAGTGGCAGTCTTGTGGAAAAACGTTGGCACGTCTGCTTCTCACCGTTTGACGCGAGTTTTGTCGAGACGCGGAGCTTTCGGTGAGGTGATCGCGCGTACCGATTAGTCACTGAGCAAAATCGTCGCGCGACGCCGCGCAATCATTCTGGCCTAATTGAAATCAATTGGTAGATTCGTATCCGCGATTCATCAGAGGAAGGTAACTTTGTGAATCGGTGGCGGAAAGAACATTTTTTTCACAAACTGAAAGACTTGTGAAGTGGGGTCGGCTTCACAATGTTATCTGAATGTAATATTTTCGATCTTGATCTTGGTGCGCTCTAAGAAGTTCGTGCAAATACTGGAAAGTGACTTGGTCTTGTCTCGTTACGTGCGAACGTTCAAACGCGAATTCGAACGTGACGGATTGGCGAGGTGAGTCGAAATGAAATTGTTCGTTGAATTCGCAGGAAATCTATCGAGCATTCACTCGCAAAGTTACATACGACGACTGAATATGAACGTTCGTCGTCGAGTTGGATGGAATATGTCACATTTTTGTACTATCGTGCGCACCGAGAGGTACTCAAAATAAAGAGGGGGCATTAAATGAAGTTGAATAAAGCGCGGGGACTAGTGACGTTGTCACTTGCCGCCGGACTAGGGGTTGGACTGTTTGCTACGGGGGTATCCGCTTCTGCAGCTCCGACCGCCAAGCTAGCCACCATTTCGGCCGGTGCCATCAATAGCTCGTACTCCGCTATGAAATTGCTAGTGCCAATTACGGCGCAAGGTACGGGCGGCGTGACCGCAATCCTGCCTGACACAGTGTCTTCGAACCGTTGGGTTGACTTTGACGCACCCGACATTACCAAGGCCCTTGAGTTGGCTGGCTTGCCTTCATCGGACATCACGGTTGAGAACTCGCAGGGTAACGACGCGACAGCGATCAGCATGGCCCAGGCCGCCATTCTTAAGGGCGACAAGGTCATCATTTACACAGCGTTGGACTCGGCTACAGGCGCAACCATTGAGGCTGATGCAGCCAAAGCTGGTGTCGCGGTCATCGACTACGACCGTTTGGTGCTCGGTGGTGCAGACAAGTACTACGTGAGCTTTAACAACGTTACGGTCGGAACGCTTCTCGGCAAGGGACTGCAGGCATGCGTCACCGCCTGGAAGGTCAAGTCACCGAAGGTCATTGTTGGCGTTGGTTCACCTACGGACAACAACGCTACGTTGTTTGCTGATGGTTACGACGCTGTACTGAAGCCGC
>Ga0302319_10022445_pt1 | contig 11319 bp, 10 predicted proteins | sample Bog_T0_2_FD_203319 | JGI IMG/M metagenome (GOLD analysis project Ga0302319, IMG submission 203319) | Peat permafrost microbial communities from Stordalen Mire near Abisko, Sweden - Bog_T0_2 | ecosystem: Environmental > Terrestrial > Soil > Wetlands > Peat | place: Sweden: Abisko, Stordalen Mire...
CCATCCCATCTGACATCTACGTTCCACTTGTCAATTGGCGGCTCGCCGGTCGCTTACGCCGTTTCCGGTAATTGCCAGATAATGCGCCCCGTTTCCCAGAACGGCTATTTGGATGCCAATCGGCTGGCCGTTCGCCAATTCCAAGTCGATCTGATTCCGTTTGGCATCTCCCCTCAGCGCGGGGGTGCGCAAGTGGCCCAGATATCCAAGAGCCTTTTCAAGCGAATCTGCTTTATTACAACGGGAACTGCCACCTTGGGCGCAGCAAGTGTTTTATTTTAAAATCTTATTCACCACGTCGCATTGAGGAGGTGACACGCCCTGGTAGAAAGCAGCCACGCTCACCGCAACGGCAGCCCAGCACCATTCCGTTTCCTTTTGCTGCTGCATCGGAAAGTTTAACTGAAAATTAGGCATCGATACTTTTATACATGTTGGTGTTATTGTTTCAGCACTCTCGTGACTCCCTCACAAGGATTGACGGGCATGGAGGGGATCTAATTGCAATGCATCAATGGCAGATAAAATCCTTGTCTTTATCCATGCCATTTTCCACCTACTTGGTAGGGCAAAGCTTGTTGGCAATATCCATAAGCAGTTGTAGCCCCGCCGCAACGGGGGCTCCATATATCGGGATCAATTTGATCACCGGCAAAAGTACGCCCAAAGGACCTTTGATCTGCCCATAGATTTTACAAAGTTCCGTCGGGTCGATCCCAGCGGCTGCTGTCTTGGTATTCAGCCCACGTTCGATCGCCTCGGCGGCTTTGATGATATCTTGATTGGTTGCCATAAAGTGCTCACCTCCTTTCTGTTTATTTCTCCATGCCCGTCAAATTGAATTCAGTCGCCGGTTGCAGTTGAACGTCCCCAGCCTTCAATAAATTTGAATGGAAATTTAAGTGCGATACCCCCGACAGTAATTGAAGCAAGGTCGACTTGGAGAAAATCTGTTTTCAAGGGACTGTAATACCCGGTAAGTCTCCGACCATTTGGGCATGCGGCAAGTCGTTGCTGTTGGGAGATCATTATATATTGCCCCTGTTTACTTCGAACTTCACAATTGAAGAAGTCACGTTAACTTGGTGCCATTCTGAACGTGTCCCCGATTGCTTGCAATAGGGGAAAACACCCAATTTGCATAGGGAAAACTACCCATTTTCAGAGAATGGCATGCAGATATATGAGCCTGGCTAATAAAACCCTCATATATGGTTACGGCGGCTATAATGTAATAAACCCATACGCTTCTATGACGTTGGCCCGGAACGGACGTATGATTTTCGTTATCGGTCGGCACGCAAATACATTTCTCGAAGAACCAAATAATTCTCACTTTGACTTTCTCATCAATTATTCAGAATATCGAGAAAAGTTTTATAGAGGTAGTCACATGTATGCATTGAGATCAGGGGAGTTTTTTGTCAATAAGGTAAGAAAAATCACTAATGGCAATACTTGGATTAACAAAAGAGGATTGTTACCCTGGATCAGGCAAAGTGTGCAGGTACTGTTACTCTCGCTTATTTTATTTCTTAAACTCACAAATCAATCAATCGCAATGAAACCGGACGGCGAACCTTTTCAGTTTCGTACCAATGAAAAGTGGGCGAAAACGGGCGTAAAGGTTATCGGTGGGAAACACTACCACGTCAAAGTGGAAGATATGAGCGGTGTTGTCGATTGGTTCATTCCCGTGCACGATCTTAATGGTTGGCCATGGGCATGGGCACGTGTGTTGGCATCACCAATTGGATGGCTGCGTCGGCGACCCTCGGAACCATGGTTTGCATTGATCGCCACGGTCGATGGCGCAAACCCGGTTCGTGTGCAGGAGGGCGAGGTCTATACCGCACCGGCAAGCGGGGAACTAATCTTTTATTTCAACGACACCAAATTTTCGTACTGGAATAACTACGGAACGGCCAGGTTACGGATCCTGCCAACAAAGGAACAAACGATAGCGGTTTCCAAAAAAGGGTATTAATCATGCCGAGCCAAACTAATTTCCTCGCTTCAACTCCAACCAAATCACCAAACAAACATGCCAATCGATCCCACGTTCTACCTTGAGAAAATTCTCACCCCCATCCGAAAAATCCTCGAACCGCTTATCAAGTCCGTGGACGGCAATGTTTCGACCGATCCTGACATCCGGTCACAATTATTGATCTCGCTTGGGGATCGGGCTTTGATGAGTGAATACCCGCAAGCCCGCCTCATCCCGGCTGCGCTCCGGCGTCAATTGATCGAGCAAGTGCTGGATTCGATATTGGGTGAAACGACTGCAACGGCATCTGCGGATGCAGGCGCGAATTTAAAAGAAGAGGCCGCAAAGATACCGGCGGACCAAGCCGCCCAATTAATTGCTGGAGCACCAGGCGACAGCGTGCGAGGCTTCTTGGTTGATGCGGAGAGCCCGGATGCCGGGGCGGTTCGCACGGCCGTTTCGGAGACGCTCGGTTCCACGTCCGCAGTGGAGATGGTCGAAGGTTCGAGTGCTTCTTTTTATGTCACGATTCCCGGGAAAGTGCTGTCCGTAAGCGAGGCGTGGGATTTGGCCCATGGGCTGGCAGTGCATCCCCATATCACGGCCGCGGAACCTGTCATCGAGTGGGTTCCTGCCCCGCCGGAACTAGGCGGGGCTCAGGAAAACCTGGCGGCCGCCATGATTGCCACGAGCGGGCAAGCGCGAACTCTCCCGTGCGCCACTTCTCCGGAATGGAGCGTGGTGGCAGTCAAAGCTAGGGAAGCGTGGAAGGTCTCAGCCGATGCCGGGCGTCCCCAGCAAGGTAGTGGCATAAAGGTTGCCCATTTGGATACCGGGGTCACCTTGAGGTTGCCCTGAATTGACGGACAGTGCGAATGGGATCAAAACAAAAGGAGGATCCTATGAAGACACAGATAAGCAAGCCCACTCGCGAGAGGGCGAGTTACACGGCAGAATACAAACAGGAAGCATTGAAACTGTGGCGTGCAAGCGGACGCAGCGCGGCGAAGGTAGGCAGTGAGCTGGGCATCCGCGCAGCGCTGCTTTACCGCTGGGCGCATGCGGAGCAGGCGCCCGGCGCGAAAGGAACGGGCACAAAGTCCGGGCGCAGTATTGAGGAGGTGGAGGCGGAGAACCAGCGCCTGCGCGAGGAGAACACGAAGCTTCTGGAGCAGCGTGAAATCCTAAAAAAATCGCTGGGCATCCTCTCCGAAGCGCCGCACAGAGGTATGCCCGGATCGAAGCCATGAGCGGTCAATACAAGGTAGCCTGGTTGTGCGAGGCCCTGCTGGTCTCCCGAAGCGGTTATTACGACTGGAAGGAGCGAAGGCATCGCCCTGGCCCGCGGCAGGTGGAGAATACCCGCCTGCGCGAAAGCATTTGCCGGGAGTTCGCCCGCAGCCGTCAAACCTACGGCAGTCCGCGTCTGGCGCATGCCCTCGGCTGCCCGGGACGGCGCAACCGCATCGCACGTCTCATGCGCTCGCAGCACCTCTTCGCGCGGCAGCGTTCAAAATATCGAGTAGCGACCACCGACAGCCGCCATGGCGGACCGATTGCGCCCAACCGTCTTCCTGGCCTCTCCGTGCAACGTCCGGATCAAGTCTGGGTGACTGATGCCACTGGAGTGCTTACCGGCCAGGGCTGGCTATATCTGGTAGCGGTGCTCGATGTCTGCACGCGGCGGATCGTCGGCTGGGCAATGAGTCCCATGCTTGATGCCCCTCTTGTCATTGCCGCCCTTGCCATGGCATTGAACCAGCGTCGGCCCACCGGCCAGCTTATTCTTCACTCCGATCGCGGCAGTCAGTTCGCGAGCGCAGCCTACAGGGAGTTGCTCGCTCGGCATGGCCTGCTCGCTTCCATGAGCCGCAAAGGCAACTGTTACGATAACGCCTTCATCGAGTCTTTCTGGAGCAGCCTTAAATATGAATTGGTCTATCACCACCGCTTTGCCACACGGGCAGACGCCCGCACCGCCATCTTCGATTACATCGAAACTTTCTACAACCGGACCAGGCTGCATTCCAGTCTTGCATATTGCAGCCCAGCTGACTTTGAATCCAAACTAACCAAAACTAATTCACCCCAACGTACTGTCCGATGAATTGGGGCAACCCCACCTATCATGAGGATCTCCCGCCGTTGAATGGGGGACAGGTCATCTTGAACAAAGGGGCGAACTTTTATGATCCCGATAAAACTGGCCAATTGCCGCTTGATCCGATGGATGCCGGCCCGATCGACATCCTGAGAACTTGGTTCATTCCCCTTAACGGCCACGGCACTGGTACGCTGAGTGTGCTCCTATGTCCTGACGGGAAGAAAATCATCGGCACAGCTCCCCAGGCTATAGCAATGCCTGTAAGAATCGGGCCCACGGTAGTTCATTGGAATTTGAAGCGCATCATTTCCGGAATCCGCTATGCGCATCAGCAGGGATGCGATGTTATCACGATGAGTATGGGTGGGCCTCCCCCTGTAACCCGCGCATTGGCGGAGGTGACCAACGCAGCAGTGCAAGACGGGGTTATTTTCTGTTCCGCCGCAGGGAACGTGATTGGCAATCAGGATTGGTTTCCGATCGTGGTTTGGCCCGCCGCTTTGGATAACGTCATCGCAGTCGGAGGCGGCAATTGCCAAGGCCAGGCGTGGGATGGATCATCGCGCGGTCCGGAAGTAAATATCAGTGCCGAGGCTCAGGATGTATGGCATGCCTCTGCTCTGAAGGGCGCGATTACTCCAGGCGGTCCCGAGGGCACAGGCGCCTTCCCGGGAAATGGGACGTCGTTTGCCACGCCGGCAACAGCCGGCCTGGCGGCGTGCTGGCTGGCCCACCATGGCATCACCTCGTTAAACAGTCGATACGGGAATTCTCGTTATATCCCCCTTGCATTTGCTTATCTCTTGCGTAATACAGCCTTTACGACTCCTCCAGGATGGAAAACCAAACTGCTAGGACCCGGCTTGATCGATGGCGAGAAGCTCCTGAAGGCACTCCTCCCGGAGAAAGCGGCCCTGACGGACTGGCCAGCGAAGAAACACTCGCTCGCCAGCTATATTGTTCGCGCCATCTTCGCCGCCCTCTTTCCCGTTACTTCCTCTCTTGCAGTAGAAAGTGCGGGCGATGAACATCAAAATGACGTTGCCGTTCTGTCCCGGAAGTTCGGGGGCGAGATCCTTTACCATCTTTTTGATCGGCCGGCGCTAGGCGTCGCGATCGCCCGGCAGGTGTTGGCAACGCCCGGTCTCGCGGTCTCGCAGGAAAAAGCCGCAGAAGTGCCTCAAAATGTCATAGCGACACTCAAAGCCGTCGGGTCATCGACGCTTAGGAAGGCGTTGGTGCCTTCGCATTAATCGGTACTTTCATTTCGTCCTTGCTGTTACTAGAAACCCCACTTCAGGGCATTTCCCCTCCTTCGCCGATATTTAAATCTCAATGCATCCATCGCTTCCCTGCAACTCTGCATGCGCCTGCGGCGGCATGTCGCGGGGCTGGACGATGAGGATGAGGGGTCGCCAGTTGCGATTATGTGATCAGATTCGCCTGGTCGCCCGAAAGCAGGTTTTGACAAACCTGGTCGAATGCCCACGGCTGGCTGGAGTCATCGCGCCCAAAGCGCCAGACAACGTCGAAACGATCCGAAGGCCATGGATCAGGAATGCCCGTCGCTGTGCCAAGGATGGCCTGCGCGATTGCGGGAATCGCCTCGTGCTGCCAGCAGACCAACGTCGTGCCCGGCAATCCCGTGATCTCGTTTACAAGATCTGCCTCCTGCCCATTGGTGAATTTATCAATGACAGTCTTCGCAATCTTACTGGCCAGCGGGGAAACGGTCTGGCCGGGACGCTCGCTATTGCTCCCCGCCTTGCCTTCCGGCATCTTTAATTTTTCCGAAGCCGAGGCGTAAATTCGATCCGGCGCATTCAGGCCCCCTGTCGCGCCGAAGAAGATGGCCAGAGCACCGGCCCTCTGCCATCCACGCACGATCAGCGACTCGTCGTCTGCGGTACCCGTTTCATCGACCCCGCTATTAGTGCCGTCCGGCTTTTCCGCGTGCCGGATTACGAGGATGCAGTTCATGGGCGCTTTCTGGATGCCTGCTTCTTCGTGCCTGTCGCACGGGGTTTTGGCGTTACTTTGCGTCCCGCTGTCTTTGAACCAGCTTTCGAGGCCGCCTTCGGGGCGAAAAGTTTGGCCTTGTTCTTCAAGTCCGAGAGGAAGATTGGCTCGAAATACCCGGCGATCTCGGGCGATTCGATAATCACACCTGCATCGCGATTGCGCTGAACGCCTTGGGGAGAGAAATTCTGGCTGCTAACGACGACAGTTTTTGAATCGATCACGAACCCTTTGTTATGCACATTGGGTTGGAGATAAATGTTGGCGGTAAGATCGACGCCCGCCGACTTCATTTTCTCGGCCCACTGCTCGCCGTACTGGCTGCTCTCGATGAGGCGTACTGTGACGCCAGCCGCGACCCGGTCGGCGATTGCCTGCAACAGGGCGTTATAGTCCCCGCTCCCACTCGAGGACTCGATATACTGGAGCTGAACGTATAGTGTATCCCGGGCGCTCTCAATCAGCTTGGTGATATTGGTGAGATACTGCCCCTGGGTCGCGCTGCCGGGAGCCAAATCCGGCGTGAGCAGCGGGGTGATGGTGACATCGATGTTATTAAATACCTTCGCGGGAACGTAGCGGGGCGTTGCCGCCGCGAGAGAAGCCGGGGCGGGCGGATTCGTTTCCGCCGCGAGTTTCGCATGCGCGTCCGACACTGCCCGCGCTGTGGCTTGATCGGCCAGTGCAGTCGTTTGATACTTGCTTGCGACTCCGTAATCCAAGTTCAGGTAGGCGCCGAACACCCCGGCCAAGTCCGCATCCTGGATAATGACGTGCCAATCGCGGTCCTCGGTCTTTGGGGGTGAATCGAGGTTCGGCTGGTTGCTGGTGTTCAGGTTACCGCTCGAAAGCCAGAGCGCGGTGCCGTCGCGGACGATGACCTTGATGTGATAAGCAGATGGAAATATCCAACTCGAAGCGTGCGCATCCGATTGCGTGAGAGCGCGCGCTATTTTCGCGCGATTGCCGAGGCTCTGGTCGAGATCGTCCACAGCCTGGTCATCGGTCTGGTCTTCAACCGGGATTTGCGGGTTATCGAGGACCATCTGCAGCGTCTTCGTTCCGCCAAGAACCTTCTTGAACGTCTGGAGGATGTCTCCCGATTTGAAATCGTACATGCCGATCACTAAGGACCGTTGCGTGCCACCGAGGAAATCCTTCAGGGTTTCCAGTCCCGAATCGGGGCTGGCATGGGCCGTGATCGTCGTGTTCGTGGTTACCGGAGTCAGGACTGGACAGCCGGGTGCCTTGTATCCGCCCGCGACCTGCGGCTTCTTTGATTGAGCTTGCAACGCACTCGCTGCTGCGGGTCGCACGGCAAGCTGGCTGGCTTGCAATTTTTGCGTGGCGCTTTGCGGACTCGATAGCAAGCGGCCTCCCGGCATCTCGCGCTCCAGCAGCCACTTTGGCTCTTTGTCCTCGGGACGTCCGTAGGCTTGCGTCAATGCCGCAGCCGCGGGATCGTGGGCCCGCAAACGTTGATGCGGTGTCGCCTCGCGAACATCGACTGGAATGCCGTCGATGGCATTCGGAAGCAGTTCACTCTTTGTGAGCGCGCTCTTGCTCTTTTTTGTATGGACAGTGGCGACGATGGCGGACTTGCCGGTAAGCTGGTGATTTGCGATTTCAAACCCGGGCCGGATGGTCAATACACCGGGCTTGCGAAGCCGGGTTAGATTTTGACGGATGGACTGGTCGATGGCTTTGGGCGTGGGAACAGTATATTTAGGCATGGTTGTTGGTTCCGGGGTTGGCCTGCGCGACCGCAGGACGTTTATTAGTGAGCCTATTTCATAATAGTTTCTTTTTTCTCCACTGGATGTCAACGCCTTTTTGACTGTATACCGCTCATAAGGAAATCCGTTGATCAGGATGCCAACTTAGTGGTGTTGACAGTGGGTAACTGCCGCTGCGGGACCGAAAGAAGGACGGGAGTTTAGCCATCGCACTCCCGCAGCGTCTCGCCTGCATTCGTAGGATCTTTTTCATCCGCAAGATTGGAATTGGCAAAAAAATGGACAGAAAATCAATCTAGTATATTTATTTCCATGAAAGAGAAGTCTGGTTTGCTCCAGGTATCAATTTCGACGTGGAACGTGACTCCAGGCTGGACATCGGTTTACCGGAGGCTCTCGGCCCGAGAGGCACGCCATTTGTCAAAGGTTGAAGAAGTGAACTTTGATGTGGATGGTGGCAAAAAAGTCACGTTCAGCGATTTGGCTTGGCTTTCCAAAAATATCAGATCGCAAGCAGCGTCGTCGGCAATGACTCACTGCGATGTTCAAGCGTTTACGGTCCCACTGCCTGCATCGCGGACCGAAGAACACTGAACGTGGAGGTCAAATTTCCTTTGACGCGTATCCAATATGCAGCATCACTACTGTCCAAAATAAATTGAGCGAACCTCCGTGAGCAGTCACTCTTCGAGGTGATGAAAACGAGAATAACCGACAGGCACGGAGGTTCGGTATGAACCTACGACATGGGAGTTTGTTTAGCCAGCTTCTTGGCATAGTGAACCGGGGATTGTTTGAGAGGATGGTAAGGGAAACTGGCGCGGAGAAAGGGGCGAAGGGATTTGGCTGCTGGGATCAATTGGTGGCGATGCTTTTCTGCCAGTTGGCGCAGGCGCGATCCCTGAGGGAGATCACCGGCGGGCTGCAATGCTGTGAAGGCAAACTCAGGCATCTGGGAATTGAGCGAGCGCCCGGGCGGAGCACGCTTTCCTATGCGAATGCGAAGCGGCCGTGGCAGCTTTTTGAGAAGCTCTTTTACAGCCTTCTGGAGACCAGCCAGGGGGCGAGACCGGGAGGGAGGTTTCGTTTCAAGAACAAACTGGTGAGCATGGATTCCACGATCATCGAGCTCTGCGCCACCATGTTCGATTGGGCGAATTACCGGCAGGTCAAAGGGGCGGTGAAACTGCACCTTCTGCTCGATCATGACGGCTATCTGCCCACGTATGCGCTGGTCACCGAGGGGGCGGTTGCCGATGTCAGTGTGGCCCAGCGGCTCGCCTTCGCCAAGGGCAGCATCGTGGTCATCGACCGTGGATACAATGACTACCTGATGTTCGAGCGATGGAGCAGGGATGGGATCTTCTTTGTGACCCGGCTCAAGGAGAACGCGAGCTACGTAGTCACAGAGCGCCGGCCACTGCCGCAGCGTGGCGCGATCCGGGCAGATGAACTCATCGAGTTCCAAGTCTTCCACGCCGGGCGCAAGGTCGTGCATACCTACCGGAGGGTGGAAGTGTGGCTTGAAGACAAGCAGCAGAGCCTGGTGCTGCTGACCAACCAGCTCGACTTTGGAGCGACCACGATTGCAGCCATCTACAAGGAACGCTGGCAGATCGAACTCTTCTTCAAGGCCCTCAAACAGAACCTGAAGATCAAAACCTTCATCGGCACCAGCGCCAACGCGGTGCACATCCAGATTTGGACAGCACTCATCGTCATGCTGCTCCTCAAGTACCTCCAATTCTCTTCCAAGCTGGCTTGGGCGCTCTCAAACCTGGTAGCCCTGCTTCGCTGGAATCTCTTTACTTACCGTGACTTATGGCAATGGATCGACAAACCCTTTCACACACCGCCCGAAGGGCCTCCCGATCCCCAGTTCGCTTTCTTTTAGGACAGCATCGCGCAAAACCACCCAACCGGATCTTCAAAAATGCATTCCATTACCCGCCAACCCTCTTGAAATCAGCACCCCACCCTCAAAATCGAATTATTTTGGACAGTAGTGATGCAGCATAGGCACAAAGTGTTGCTCTAGACATTCCTAGCCACCCAGTCGGACACAGCCTGTTGGGTGTGAGCGGGACCAAAAAGTTTGTCGGGGCATGAGGTTCCTCCAGGCCGATTGTAGCCCGGCGTGAAGTTATGGCCGTAAATGGATTGACGAGGAATATCATATTCCGCCAGCAGCCAACGGATAAGGGCGACGGAATACTTCGTCTGCTCCGCCGTCATTGCGTCCTGTTCGCCTGCCACATGCTCAATGCCGATGGAGTTAGAGTTTGCTCCCATGCAGTGCCACGCCCGATCGGAATCGGAAACCATCTGGTAAATATCCCCATTTTTATCAATCACATAATGGGCGGAAACTGGGTTATCACCGCCCGCCCGCTTGAACGTACTAATGGTTTCCGCCAGCGTTGATTCTGTGCAGTGTAGCACGACCATCGTGATTCGCGCGCCGTTGCGAGAGGAATAGTTGGGACTTTGAATGAATTGCTTAATCGCCGGCTTGCCGTTGACGTTGCTGCTGCCGTGCCCGCCGGCTCTTGCAGCTACGGCCCCATGGAGGGGAGATGTTGGGGATATCGGTGCCATCATGGCACCTGAGGCGTATTGTGCAGCACCGATGATACGGTAAGAAAAACCACCCTCGCTCCAACCGTTGGCGATCTTCCTAGGATCGTAATCGGGAGCGAAAAGAAGTGCCACGTTTGGGTTGAGATCAAGGGCGTGGCTCGGATAGCGCACCGTATTCGGCCCATTATCAATGAGAATGCAGTTGACTGCATTGCCTTCTCCATCGGCTGTACGCCATACCTTGACCTTGGACTTCCAAGGAATTTGCTTTTTGAAGGCGACGGGAGAGTTATTGGTTTTCGGCGAAGAGAGTTCGATGGGAAGAGCCACTCCCATCGGCTTGGCACCGGCCGTTGGGTAACCGTCGTTTTTCACACCGCTCGCCGTGGTTCCATCGTCGCCTGAGTCGAATTTGCCCCCGAAACACGTGGCCAGCACATCTTCGACGACCAGGTCCTTTCCGTCAACTTTTACGGTCCACGGGACCTCCCCGGGTTTTGCGATCACTTTCCCCGAAGCGGGAGGGCTCTTAATTCTGTTTGGTTTCGCTAGGCTTGAAGGTTTGAGCGATTTTTGGCTAGCGGCAGCTTTATTGCTGGATTTTGGTTTTTTCATAAATAGGTGGAAGTCACGGGATTAAAATGCGCGAATTTAGATGGTGAATCGACCCGCGTAATGAGCTACGCCGATGGCACCATCTTTGAGCCACTCGATCAATTCGCCACCCCCTGTGCGGTCTATATATCGCTCGTCCACGGCGATGCAGCCCCAGGATCGGCCGCAGATGCTGGTATCCGTGTTTGAAGCATTGTCGTGAACGTAGTTACATCCATGCAATACAACTCCGCGGACCACGATGTTACTGTTTGAAACACGGATACCAGCATCTG
>Ga0302319_10022448_pt1 | contig 11318 bp, 8 predicted proteins | sample Bog_T0_2_FD_203319 | JGI IMG/M metagenome (GOLD analysis project Ga0302319, IMG submission 203319) | Peat permafrost microbial communities from Stordalen Mire near Abisko, Sweden - Bog_T0_2 | ecosystem: Environmental > Terrestrial > Soil > Wetlands > Peat | place: Sweden: Abisko, Stordalen Mire...
GCCCCCCTTCCAATGGTAATGGGATATCCCCGTTTCTCGCATGAAAACCCGCTCTCCGATCAGTTTGCCCTGCTGAGATACAAGTTGGTTATATGCTTCCACAATCGACTCCTTCGTTAGCTTCGACGCTTGATTCATTTGAGGTGTCTGATTTTTAGGGAGTGCACGCCCTACCCCTTGTGAAAACAAGGATTTTCAGCCCCATCGCTTAACCACTCCTGACCCGTGCAGGAATCAGTTGCGGCGCGGGCTGGAGCAGCCCCTCAAACCCTGTGGTTTGGGAAAAATTGGTTCGGCGCTTCGCTCGGCGGTGTCGGGCGAGGCATTTCGTTTCGTCTTCCACTCTTGTCGGCGATGACTGTTCCAATCAATATGCGCGCGTGAGTCAGTATTCCCAGGAAGTTTTCGCATGAGTTTGTCCGTCGTTCCCAAGCCGGAAAACCTGGCCTCTCTCGTGCTTTTGCTCCGCGGCGACAAAGTGCTTCTGGATACTGACCTCGCCTCGCTCTATGGAGTGGAAACCAAGGCTCTGAACCAGGCGGTGGCGCGCAATCGCGACAGGTTCCCTGAGGATTTCATGTTTCGATTGTCGCCCGAAGAAGCGGAGGCCGTTCGCCGTTTAAGGTCACAAAGTGTGACCTTAAAGCGTGGCCAGCATTCAAAATATCTCCCTCACGCGTTTACTGAGCAAGGGGTTGCCATGCTCTCGAGCGTCCTGCATTCGCCGCGCGCCGCCCAAGTAAATATCGCGATTATGCGGACTTTCGTCCAGTTGCTGCGGCTGATGGACACAAACCGTGACCTCGCGCGAAAAATCGAAGCTCTGGAGAAAAGATACGACGAGCAGTTCGCCGTGGTCTTTGATGCTATCAAGCAACTGATTGCCTCCGATCAGGCCCAGAAAGCGCAGCCGAAACGCCGTATCGGCTTTCAGCCCTGACGGCCCAGCCCTCATGCAGAACAGACTGGCATTCGAAACCCGATTCCAAAGCGAATGCCCCAACCAAATTCGTCTCTCGAAAGCTCGGGACCAAATACTTCGAATTTGACCGTTTTCTTTGAGATGAAGATGGGCGGTCTGTCTCGCCGCGCTCGGCTCTGATTTCGAATCAGATTGCTTGAGGTTTCACTCCTATCGGGTAGCCATTCATTATCAACTACTTGCATGTCGAGTTGAGAAACAGAGCCGGGCCATTGTACCCGCAATTTGTACCCGCTAGACTCCAGGGAGCCGCTGGAATCGCGCATGGGCTGAGGCGGAGGCTGAGTGATTGGTTGACCGCGATGGCGGCTCCGCTGCCATCGCATGGCCCAAGGTCCGGGCCATTGAGTCCACCGCAAATGAGTACTCGCACTGGACCCTTCGGAAGCCTGTTCGAGCTACAAGCCTCCTTACCTGAACTACTTGTGAAATGGTCGGGCGGGCGGAATTCGAACCCGCGGCCTCTTCGTCCCGAAGAAACCGCCCCACGTTCCCAGTCAGCAGCCGAAGGCATTGAAGAGCAAGTGCTTCCGCTGAGCGATTAGCATCGACAGGAAATGGGCTCCGGCCTGATTTGCCCCCCTGCCACTTTTGGATAAGTCACGTTAAGGCATGAAGAGTCCATTGAGGTGGTTTTCCCCCCTGCGAGTCGGCCCCGCTGTTTTCTGACAAGGAATCAGTCATCGAAGTTAGGATTAAACTCGCCAACGACTTATTTCCATACGGACTGTGCGGAGCCTCCTCTACCGAGGGGGCATTTCAATCACTTCAAGAAAATGTCCAAATCATTGAGACTATCCTGTGCAAATCCGGCTACGTCTGGATCATCGAGTAGTCGCATCAATACCGGGTTTATCTTCTCTCGCTCAATCTTTCCGTGGATCCTTGCAAGGTGGCCGAAGCAGGTCGCACATGCACGCCTAACCCATTTGTCTTTGTGATTGGATAGGCTGATACAGAGATCCTGAACCCAACGCCAATCGGGTTCGTAATATGCGAGCCTGATTAGCGTAAGAGGAATATCGCCTGTTTGGTCACGACGAATGACACCCTCCGCCTCGCTCCGAGAGATTGGTACAATTGCTTCATATTTGTTCATAGAATCTTTCCTCTGACGTTTACTTGACCCGATTTGATTAGGGCATTCTTCTGTGGCTGAGTCAACTGATCCCATGTCACAGCATACCCGTGATATCGGCCGGGGGCATGTGGCCGAAAGATGACGAATTCGCCGGATTTTGGTTCAACGGCTACACGAGCAGGAGAATTCGCATCGTATGGTACAGAATGGTCTAAAGCTTCCTGAGGGTTCGTTGGTGCAGGAGCAACACTGCCCTCGCCTGGTGCGACCGAGCCCGCTGGCGGGTGTTTTGGATTCGGTTCGTATATCAACTTTTCAGCGGCGCCAGGCCCGCCGGCATCGGGTAATGCACCCTCTCCGGTTTCGGGACCGGAACGCTCCGCCGAGGATCCCGCAGATCCTTCCGAAACCGCCTCACCAGCCGCAATGGCCGCGCCCGCTGCCATTGCATGACCCAGCCCCTTTGGCTTCGTCATGTCGATGTTGTCGGCTGCTTCGTCTACCTCTTTCGCCAGTTGCATGAGGCTCTTCGGCTTCGAAGGCTCGCGATCAGGTTCAGACGGGAACAGAATTCCCCGCAAGATGCTTGCAAGGCCGCTCAAAAATGCTTTCGCCGTTTCCTTCGCCGCTTGCCCTACTGTTTTTGAGTCATTGTCACCTTCATTACCGGTAGCCGTCCGCTCTTGATTGGTCTGCCGCTGCTGCGGACGGGGAGTTGGCGCGGGCGCAGGTCTGGCTGCGGACTGCCCCGTCCATTGACCGCCGCCCGGTTGGCCTGCAGGGAGGCGGGGTTCATTCGGATCGAACCCCTCATTGGCCAGCGATTTGCTGCGGTAGAAGTTCCAGAAACCAACGTAACGGAAAGCGACCATTTCAGGATGGTGGCGTTGGATTTCCAAAAGGCTGGAATTATCCTGCACTCCATTGCTGCTGTTGCTGACAATCCTCCCATGGTCCACAACGATGCCGGCATAGCCATCCGCACCTGTTTGCCAGCCAGATCCGATAATGATGTCGCCGGGTGCGGCTTCGCTCATGGGGACTTGCTCGAATCGTTTGTCATGGGCGAGGGAACTCCAGAGAATGGAGGTGCTGAGAACATGCTCGGGCGGCGTTCCCAGAATGATAGTCTGATTCGTCGCTTTTGTGAAGATGAGGGACACGGCCAAAGCGTATTGAGGAACGCTTAGGGGTGGCCCCCAAGGGTCCTTGGTGGACATGCCGATCCCTTGAACCGCCGTTTGGGCGATGTTCATCCCCAGAATCCGTATCGATTCTCTCTGTCCCTCCTCCGTACGGGTCGAGTGAACGCCCGTAGGCTGACTGCCCGAGCCGAGCGGTTTGGCCAAGCGAGGATTTTTCAAATTTACGTCAGCTTTGTGCATATGGTGAAATGTTTAATACTGAGCATTATTATGAATAATAGTGAACATGTATACAAAATATTTGGAGTCCCCGGGGATAGTTCTTTCGCTCCTCAGGAGGGCCTCTGCCATATCTTACCAGTTCCCCCCGAACCGCCGGGTCTGAGGGGCGGCGTCAACCCCTCTCCGCACGCCTTCGAGCGCGGAGCGCGTCCGTTCTTGGGGGAAGATGGGGCTGGGATACAAAGGCGCTGATGGCAGCAGGCAACCCCCGACTGAAATGGGTGTCACGGCTCGGTGAATGCGCGGACAGCCCCGCTGCTGCACCGCGACCTTCCGGCCAATTCCGTGGCGCCGCTCGTACGATCAGGCAAGCGGTCAGGCGGACGGACAAAGACGCTCCAGGCGTGCGTTCAACGACGGGTCTGAAAGTCCTTGTTTTTCACAAGGGGTAGGGCGTCCCCTGCCAAACCCATATCCTCTTGGGGCTTTTTTCACCCAACTCTTGCGACTGGCCGTGGATCCGCGATCCCCTTCCAAATCCAAAATGCCAAAGCATAACCGACAATGGCGTGGATGACGGCCGCTCTCCAGTAGAGCGGCGGCACGATTTCGGCGCTGTGGCTGTTCAAGAGCCCGGTTCTGAGGACGGCGATGGCGGGTGCGAGAGGGGTGGCGGCCTGCAAGAATTGCCACTTCTCAGGCACGAGCGTGATTGAGTAGCCGGCAGGAAGCAGATAGACCTACCCTGTCTTGGCAAGGAAAAGGAAGAGAGCTATGAAAAATCCCGCGTAATGCGCGACGGCTCCCAATGTGATCGCGAGAAGCAGGATGGCGCCAATGCTTTCCACTATGCCAAAAAGGATTGTCGAGACTGAAAAAATCGAGACTCCGACGTAGGGGATCGACCATGCAATGCTAACGAGTACCGCCGGGAGGCCGATGATAACGCCGTAGGCCACCGAAGAGGCAATGATCGTGGCGGATTCGGACCATGAGGACCGTTCTGAATGGTTTATCCGAATGAGTAAAACCAACGCGGTCGTGGAATAGAGCCATAGAATTGCCGCCCCTCCAGAGGCATAGACGAAATAGGGCACACCGCTCGACGGAATAGAAGCCGCGTGTCCAAAGAGATTCGACGAAAAAAAGGCAAGAATCGGCAGGATCATCAACCAGACAAGAGGCAATCGTCCCCGGCCAGGGAAGTAGGCGAGCAAATCACGAACCTGAGCGGCGATCTCCTTTCGTGCGTTCATGTCATGCGGAGGAATGCTTTGCTGACCTGAAAGCGGGAGTGTCAGGCAAATGCCGTTTTCCGTCAACATTATCTCCGAGCTGCCTTGCCCCAAGACTTGACGCGCTCCGCACTTAACCAAGGTGGAACGGGGCTAACGCCGCCTCTGAAACCCCACGGATTCGGGGAAAATCCAAAGTCAAATTGTACCCCTCTTTGTACCCGTCAGATGAAAAACAGAGCCAACAGCAAGCAACCCTCGCCAAACCTCAACCGTTGCAAGTCACTGAACGCGAAGTGCCAGCATATTTTAGCCAAAGTCAGCTAAGGCTCGAAAACCCTCATTTTCTGATTTCGATTTTTACAACGTCCCGCTCCGCTTCAGCACAAACGAAATCGTCCTGACCAAGTCATCCTGGCTCACCGGCTTGTGCAATACGACCGCCTTGGGCAGCCCGGACAGGAAATGAATCACCTCCGGCTTGTCCGGATAGCCGGTGATGAATATGAAGCGCGAGCAGAGATGCGGCTTGGTCCTTTGCACGGCGAAGTAAAACATATCTCCCGGCATGCGCGGCATCATCATGTCGCACATGATGAGATCGAAATCGAAGCGCATGATCTCGCGCACCCCGTCCACGCCGTTGCCGACTGTTGTCACGATGAAATTGTGCGACTCGAGGAGGTGCTTGAGCGTATCGGCGAGGTCAATGTCATCATCGAGCAAGAGGATGCTCTTGATATTGAGGCTGGAGGTGGCCGGCGAGTTTTCGGGGGGCATTGGAGTCGGTGGAACCTATCAATAGCCGGAGAAAGCGCCAGTGCGAATCTCATGTGGGCGAAATGGGAACTCTGGTGCTAAACTGCCTGCCATGCGCACGACCTACCTACTACTGATCGCATTGCTCGCGGCATTTCATGCGCCGCTTTCGGCATCCGCCACCGACGTCGAGGCCGCGTGGCAATACTCGCTTACCCACGGCGGTTACTCGATGCTCGTCATCCAGCACGGCCACACAGTCCTTGAGCGTTATGCCAAGGGCGACGGCCCCAACGTCCGCCGCAGGATCTACAGCGGCACCAAGGGCCTCTGGTGCGTGGCCGCCGTTGCCGCGCAGGCCGACGGGATTCTCGATCTCGACGAGCCGGTGGACGACACCATCACCGAATGGCGCGGCAGGCCTGGGCGCGACCGGATTACCATCCGGCAGCTGCTGAATTTCACCGCGGGCATCGACCCCGGGTTCCACCTGCATTACGACGACTGCACCGACCGCGACGCCTACGCCCTTGCCCTGCCCCAGGTCGCCCAGCCCGGCGGCTCGTTCATCTACGGCCCCGGCCAGATCCAGGTCTTCGGCGAGGTGCTGCGCCGCAAACTCGCCGAAAAAAGGGGCGGGGAGACGACCTGGCATTACCTCGAGCGCCGCGTCCTGCGGCCGCTTGGAATCGGCTCCGTCCCTCACAAGATGGACGTGCACGGCAATCCGCTCCTGGCCGCCGGCGTCTATATGACCGCCCGCGAGTGGGCCCGGTTCGGGGAATTGCTCCTTGACGGGGGCAAGGGCGTGCTGCCCTCCGGCGCGCTCGGCCAGTGCCTCAGCGGCACCGAGCGCAACCCCGCCTTCGGCATGGGCTTCTGGCTCAACCACGAAGCGCCGGGCGGGCGCCCGGTCAACGTCGAGGACAACCTCGAGCCCAAATGGTCGAGCGTGGACTGGAGCAACGCCTGCCTTTGCCGGGAGGCGCCGCGCGATCTCTTTGTCTCGCTCGGCTCGATGGGACAGCGTCTCTACGTCGTCCCCTCCCAGGATATGATCGCGCTGCGCTTCTCCGCCGGCTCGAGGTTTTCCGACGCCGATTTTCTGCGGCTGCTCTTTCAATAAGAACCGGCCACAAAATTGATTACGGGAACCGCACATGACGAACGATAATCTCGGCGCCTTTGGCGAATTCACGAACTCCCGGGAGGTGCGGCTGGTCCGCATCCTGCCCGCCCCCATCGAGCGCGTATGGGCCTTTCTCACGGACGCCGAGAAGCGCGGCACGTGGCTTGCCCGCGGCCCCATGGACCTGCGGCTCGGCGGGCGTGTCCACCTCGCGTTCGACAACGCCGCTCTCTCCAATCACGAGGAACCCCCGGAGAAATACAAGGAATGCCCCAGCCATCAAATCGAGGGCGTTGTCACCAAGTGCGAGCCGCCGGATCTGCTCAGTTTCACATGGCCGGGCGGCTCGGATGTCAGCTTCGAACTCGTCCCCCTGGGCGAGGAAACGCGCATGGTCCTCACGCATCGCCGCCTCAACCATACGGAGGAATCGGTCAGCATCGCCGCCGGCTGGCACGTCCACGTCGCCTACCTGATCGCAAGGCTCTCCGGGCAGGAGCCCCCGCGCTTCTGGGCCAATCATGGCCGCCTCGAGCAGGAGTACGCCGCGCGGCTCGCCGCCGGGCCTGTCGAGGAAAAACCGATCCCCACCGTCCGGCTCAAGCGTCATTTCGACACCACCGCCGAGCGCCTCTTCGACGCATGGCTCGACCCCGATTTGATCCGCAGTTGGATGTACCATCCCGAACTCGGCGACCAGGAGCCCCCGCGCGTCACTGTCGATGCCCGCCGCGGCGGCGCGTTTTCCTTCCAGGTGCGCCGGCACGGGCAGGCCATCGAGATCGCCGGCCAATACCTCGAGATCGACCGACCGCGCCGGCTGGCGTTCACCTGGGCAGTCGATCAAACCGCGAGCAGCCGCGTCGAGCTCGCCTTTACGCCCGAAGGCGCCGCCTGCGAACTGACCCTGACCCACGAGCTTCACCCCGATTGGGCCGATTTCGTGACTCGCACGGAGTCCGGCTGGAAGCGGCTCACCGACTCGATCGCGAAGCTGCTGTAAGTCCAGCCTTATTCGGGCGAGATTTCGATTCGGGGGAATACCGGGACGGGCTGAGAGAGCTGATGCTTGTCTTCGAGTCCGCCCCATTGCGCCTGCGCGAGCAACGGCGCGCCGGCGACGTTCAATTGCGCCAGGATCGCGGCGGCGGCTTTGGGCAGGACCGGCGCGGCGAGGATGGCGAGGATGCGCAACGACTCGGCGAGAGTGTACAGAACGGCGTCCAGGCGGGCGGCTTGCGCGGGGTCTTTGGCCAGTTTCCACGGGGCGGAAGTCTCGACCAGTTGATCGCAGCGGGAGACGAAGCTCCAGACGGCCTCGAGCGCGGCGTGAATCTGAAATTCATCCATGCGCGCGGTAAAGGTCTCGACGGCGACGCCGGCGGCTGCCTCGACCTGGCGAATGCCGGCATCCTCGCAGGAAGCGCGGGTCAGGACGCCTGAGCGATAGCGGGCGGCCATGTTGAGGGTGCGGTTGAGCAGGTTGCCCAGCCCGTTGGCGAGATCGGTATTAAAACGGTTCACGAGCCGCTCCTCGGCAAACTCCATGTCCTGGCCGAGGGTGCAATCGCGCATGAAATAGTAACGCAGCGCCTCGGCGCCGTACTTATCGCAAAGGGCGTCCGGGTCCACGATGTTGCCAAGGCTTTTGCTCATCTTCGCCCCGGCGATGTTGACGAAGCCGTGCACGAGCAAGCGGGCGATTTTTTCATCCGGGAATCCCAGGGCGTGCAACATGATGGGCCAATAGATGCCGTGCGCGGGCACAATGATATCCTTGCCGATGACGTGGGCATCGGCGGGCCAGAGGTCGTCGAAATGCGGCAGGCCGTCGCCGTCGTCGGAAAGGTAGCCGGCGAAAGAGATGTAGTTGATGAGGGCGTCAAACCAGACGTAAGTGACGCAGCCGGAATCGAAGGGCAGCTCGATGCCCCAGGCGAGCCGCTCCCGGGGCCGGGAGATCGAGAGGTCGCCGGCCAGCTTATGCACGGCGTTGAGCAGTTCGGTATGGCGGAAGCCGGGGAAGACGTGGTCCGGGTGGGACTCGAGGAAGCCGAGCAGCCAGTCGCGATGCATCGAAAGCTTGAAGTACCAGTTTTCTTCCTCGAGATAGACGACCTCGCCCCATTCCGGACCGAACTCGCCGTCCGGGCTGCGCTCTTTGTCGGTAAGGAATTGCTCCTGGCGCACCGAGTAATAACCGCCGTAAGCGGCCTTGTAGAGCTGCCCCTCGTCGTGCAGGCGCCCGAGGATGCGCCGGACGCACTTGTGGTGGCGCGGATCGGTCGTCGAGGCCCAGCCGTCGTAGGAGATGCCGAGCTTGGCCCAAAGCGCCGTGAATTTTTCGGTGACCTCGCCGGCGTAGCGGGCGGGTTCGATGCCGGCCTTTTGCGCGGCCTGCTGGACCTTCTGGCCGTGCTGGTCCACGCCGGAGAGGAGATAAACGGCCTCGCCCTTCAGCCTGTGAAACCGCGCGAGCACGTCGGAGAGGATTTTCTCGTAGGCGTGCCCGATGTGGGGCGGGGCGTTGGTGTAATCAATGGCGGTGGTGATGTAGAAAGTCTTTGCCATGAATGTCTGATCCTTTGCGATCTTTGTGCTCTTTGCGGTTAAAAAATCATGGTATAACCGCAAAGACTGCAGAGAAGCGCAAAGAAGTGCAGAGTTAATCGGGTCGCCACGCCGCGGTTTTTCCAGTAACGCGGGTTACTTCGCCGGCGGCTTGTCGCTCGCGGTGCGGAAGCCGAGGGTCTCGGCGAATTTATCCGGATACGCATCCCTGATCGCGGCGGTCGTCAGCGCCTTGTCCTGAGTGGATTTGAAGTTGCCGCCGCGGATCACAGGGTAAGTCTTGGTCGCGTCCCAGGAGTCGGTCCATTCGCTTACGTTCCCGGCCATCCCGATTACCCCGTACTCACTGCGATCCGTTGGGAAGGCATCCACCGGCGCCCACCAGTTATAACCATCCACCCCCGGTTTGTAACCATCGGGCGGCTCGGCCATGTAATCGCCTCCGGCGTTCGTTTTCTTTGGGTCCCACGCATTGCCCCAGGGGTAGAGGTTCCCGTTGGGGCCGCGCGCCGCCTTCTCCCATTCCTGCTCGGTCGGCAGCCGCCGGCCTTTCCACTTGGCGTAGGCATAGGCGTCGAAGTAATCGACGTTGAATACCGGGCAGTCGAGCGTGATGGGCACTCCGCGCACCGTGTGGTAGGCGGAGATGCTGGAACTCGCGCGCCCGTAGTAGATATCCCAGTGGTACGGGGTGTGCGAGCGTCCCGCCGGCTGCTGCGGGTTGTCAAACTCCGTCGTATTATTGTGCTGGGCCAGGTAATCGATAAACTTCGCGTACTCCGCCATCGTGACGTCGTATTTATCGATGTAAAACGCCGGCAGGATGAGTTTCTGGCCATCCTGGTAAATGAATTGGCCGGCCGGGATTTCGACCATTTCGTTGCTGTAGTCGTGCGTCGTCGGGCGCATGAAATTCCACCAGACCAGCACGCCCATTACGCAAAGGAATACGAAGAACCCGACGATGCTGAAGATGACCTGCATCTTCTGGCGCTTGCGGGCCTCTTCGACGGCGTGGATGGCGGCCTGGTCCTGCGCGCTCAACTTGAAGGCGTCGGCCGGGATGACCTTTGGCTCGATGGCCTGAATGGCCTGGAACAACGCGGGCCAGGATTGGAAGCCGGCCTGCGTGGTCACGCTCATCCGCGTGAGCATGGCCTGGAGACCGCGGTCCTCGGCCTGGCCGTTGGGCAGCAGGTCGCGGATGAGCGCCCCGAGCGCGCGAATTTCCTCCTGCGGGGTCTGCATTTGCTGGCCGGGCAGGGCGACATTCGAGAGATAAGGCAGGCCGTCGGCGCCGATGTAGATGTCCGTGTCGGTGGGGGCCGAGTGGCCGATTTGCTGCTGGTGGAGGTGGGAGAGGCCTTGCGCGATGGACTTGATGGTTTGCAGCGCCACCGGCTCGCTCAGGCCCTCGTCCCGCGCCTTGAGTTGCGCCAGGTTAAAGCCATCGACGTACTCGTGCGTGTAGAAATAGTGCCCTTCCGCCTGGTCGGCCTCGTACACGGAGAGGATGTGCGGATGCTGCACTGCCGCCTTGGCCCGGGCCGTGGCGACAAAGTTCTGGCGGGCTGTTTCGTTGCCGGCGCGGTCGGCTGAGAGCACTTCCATCGCCACCGGGCGGTTCATGGAAGTTTGGATCGCGAAATATACCGAGCCCCATTTTCCGTTGCCCAGCCGGCGCTCGATTCGATAAGAGCCGAGCGTCTTGCCCAGGAGCGGGTCCGATGCGGACACGGCGGACACGGGCGCCGGCGCCGCCTTCGGGAGGGCTGCGGGCGTGGCTGAGGCGACTGGCGCTGCCCTTGGCACGGCAACGGGAGTGACAACCGGAGCCGCGGCGGCTCTCGGCATGGCGGCGGGAGTCGCAGTCGGCACAGGGGTTGCCTTTGGCACGGCGGCGGGAGCGGCAGTCGGAGCGGGGATCGCCCTTGGCACCGCAGCGGCAGTGGCAGCCGGCGCGGGCGTTACCCTTGGGACGTTGACGCGAGTGGGAGCTGGAGCCGGCGTTGCCCTCGGCACGGCAACGGGAGTGATAGCCGGGGATGCGGTTGCCCTCGGCACGGCGACGGGAGTTGCAGTTGGCTCCGGGGTCGCCCTTGGTACGGCGATGGGTGTGGCAGCCGGCGCGGGGATTGCCCTTGGCACTGCGACGGGAGTTGCCGTTGGCTCCGGAGTTGCCCTTGGTACAGCA
>Ga0302319_10022449_pt1 | contig 11318 bp, 7 predicted proteins | sample Bog_T0_2_FD_203319 | JGI IMG/M metagenome (GOLD analysis project Ga0302319, IMG submission 203319) | Peat permafrost microbial communities from Stordalen Mire near Abisko, Sweden - Bog_T0_2 | ecosystem: Environmental > Terrestrial > Soil > Wetlands > Peat | place: Sweden: Abisko, Stordalen Mire...
CCAGCGGGGAGAACGGTCCCGGGTCCTACAAGGTCGCGGGCCGGTGGCAGAACACCGGGTGCGTCAGGAACCATTTCTGGTGGTAGTCCTCCGCCTTCCAGAAATCGGACGCCTCGGTGAGCTCCGTCACGACCGGGTCGCTCCAGGTCTTCGCAGCCACCAGGGAATCGCGTTCCTCCTTGGCTTCCTTCTCCTGCTCCGGAGTTCGGTAGAACACCGCGGAGCGGTACTGGTGGCCGTAATCCGGCCCTTGGCGATCGGGAGTGGTGGGATCGTGGGACAGGAAGAAGAGCTTGGCCAGCTTGCGGTAGGAGATGCGCGCGGGATCGAAGACCACTTCCACGGCTTCCGCGTGTCCGGTGGTGCCGGAACAGACCTGCTGGTAGGTGGGATTGCGGACATGGCCCCCGGTGTAACCCACCGTGGTGGAAACCACTCCCGGAGTTTCGTAGAAGACCTTCTCCACCCCCCAGAAGCAACCGGCGGAGAAGATGGCGGTGTCGGTGCTCGGCTTGGGCGATGCGGGCATGGGCTTGAAGTCCAGGGAGAGGGAATTCACGCAGTAGCGCAGGCCGGTGGCGGTCGGGCCGTCCTCGAAGACATGGCCCAGGTGGCTTCCGCAGCGGGCGCAGTAGATCTCCGTGCGAACCATGCCGTGCGACGTGTCGCGCCTGGTGCGGACGTTGGCCAGCGCCGCCGGAGCGTCGAAGCTCGGCCATCCGCAGTGGGAATCGAACTTGGAATCGGACTTGAACAGCGGAAGGCCGCAGGCGGCGCAGACGTACCATCCGTTCCGGTTCTCCACCAGGAGCTTGCCGGAAAAGGGCGCCTCGGTCTCCCCCTTGCGCAGGACGGCGTAGCGGTCCGGCTTCAAGTTGGAAAGCCAGTCGGAATCGCTCTTGACCACGGGCTTCTCCGCGTGGGGCGCGGACAATTCGCCGGAATCCGTCAAGTCCTGCAATTCGCTCCCGCCATCGCCCATCCTGACCTCCGTGCGCATCTGCTTGGACCCGGCCACGGCACGCCAGGAAAGGATCCCGACCACCGCGACCATGAAAATGAAAAGGAGTCTCGTTCTCTTCATGGCCATGAAGTTACTGCCCTGCGGCCGACTCGACCAGTCCGCCGCGTCCGAACCGTGGCCCGTCCCCGAACGGAGGGTTCAAACGGGGTAGCGGAAGGCGGAAAGGACCGATTGCAGCGCCTGGGGAGCCGTGGCCGTCCCGGATTCCAACAAGGCCTTGGCCGCGATCCAGGCTTCCTTGACGGGTTCGGAACGATTGAAGGAATCCGCCAGGCTCTCCTGGGCCATGCTCCAGACCCATTCCTGGATCTGGTCGTGGCGTCGAGCCTCGAAGATCCCCTTCTCCAGGCAGTGCGCCCGGAAGGATTCGATCTCCTGCCAGATCCCGTCCAGTCCGTCGCCGGTCACGGCGCTGCAGGTGACGACGGGAGGCTTCCACCCCTTGGTGTAGGGCTGGAGCCCCATCACCGCCCCGTGGAGGACGGCCCTGGCCAGCCCGGCCCGTTGGCGGTTGTCGCCATCGGCCTTGGTGACGGCGATCAGGTCGGCGATCTCCATGATCCCCTTCTTCATGCCCTGGAGATCGTCGCCGGAACCGGCAAGCTGCAGGAGCAGGAACAGGTCCGTCATGGAACGCACGGTGGTCTCGCTCTGCCCCACTCCCACCGTTTCCACCACCACGACGTCGAAGCCGGCGGCCTCCACCAGGAAAATGGTCTCGCGGGTCTTGCGCGCCACGCCGCCCAGGGCTCCGCTGGAGGGACTTGGCCGGATGAAAGCCTCGGGATGGCGCACGAGGTTCTCCATACGGGTCTTGTCGCCCAGGATGGAGCCTCGATGGATGGAGGAGGAAGGATCGATGGCCAGCACCGCGATCCTGTGCCCCCGGTCCACGAGACGGCATCCCCAGGCGTCGATGAAGGTGGACTTCCCCACGCCGGGCGGTCCGGATATGCCGATGCGAATGGATTTCCCGGAGCTGGGGTAGATCAGCCGCACCAGTTCATCGGCCTGGATGCGGTGGCGCGGCGCATTGGATTCCACCAACGTGATGGCCCGGGCGAGCATGCTTCGATCGCCGGCAAGCAAGCCTTCCGCCAACTCCTGGGGACCCGGAGGTCTGGGGGAGGAGAACGGAACCGACAGGGAAGAGGCGGTGTCCGCGACCCCAGGGGAGACGAAAGATGCGAATTCCGGACCGGCCGTTTCCGGGGCCCACTCGGGTCTCGAGGCGCCGTCGGGGAGGGAAGGCTCGGGAAGCATCGCGTTGGTTCCTCGCCTGGTCCGTCGACTCAGTCGGGACAGATCGTGAGGATCTCGGTCCCGCGGTCGGTGATGGCGATGGTGTGCTCGAACTGGGCGGACAGTTTTCCGTCGGCGGTGACCGCCGTCCATCCGTCGTCCAGGAGCCTGGTCTTCCAGGCCCCCTCGTTGATCATGGGTTCTATGGTGAAGACCATTCCCCTGCGCAGACGCGGCCCCGGGCGGTCGCGGTAGTGGAGCACTTGGGGCTCCTCGTGGAACTTCCTCCCGATGCCGTGCCCGCAATACTCGCGGACCACAGAATACCCCTCGGATTCGGCGATGTCCTGTATGGCGGCCCCGATGTCTCCCAGGAAGGCCCCGTCGCGCGCCACCTCGATGCCGGCTTCCAGGCAGCGCCGCGTGGAATCCACGAGCTGGCGGGCGGAATCCGAGATTTCGCCCACCGGAAACGTCGCGGAGCAGTCTCCGTGGTAGCCTTGGATGCAGACGGTGATGTCCAGGTTGACGATGTCCCCCTCGCGCAGGATCTGTCTGTCGGACGGAACGCCATGGGTCACCACCTCGTTGACGGAGGTGCAGATGCTGGCGGGGAAGCAGGAGGGGTCGATGTGAGGCTTGCGCGGGTCGGTGGGTCTGCCCGGGTAGTTCAGGGGGCTCGGGTAGGCTCCGTGGTCCAGGATGAATTCGCGCACCTTGTCGTCGATCGCGACCGTGGACACCCCTGGTTCCACGAGGCTTCCGGCGTAGCGCAACGTGCGGGCGGCGAGCAGCCCGGAGGCCCGCAGCAAGCGGATTTCCTCGGCGGTCTTCAGTCGGATCATGGAATGGAGCAATATACACCACAGATTCTAGATTCCCCGTGTTCTGGAGGTGTCCATGGGTTCCGAGTTTCGATCCGCCGACCTAGCGGGCGTGCATGTCGCCCTGTTCACGCCGTTGCTCCGCGATTGCCCCAAGGGATTGCGCAACAGCTTGGACCTGGAGAAGGCCGCGGGAATCATCGAAGACGTCCTGGCAGCGGGAGTGGACGGGGTCGTGCCCATCGGAACCACGGGACAAAGCCCGACGGTGACCACCGAGCAGCACCTCGAATTCGTGAAATTCACCATCCAGCGCGTCGCTGGACGCGCCAAGGTCTTCGCGGGTGCCGGGAGCAATTCCACGCGCGAATCCGTGGACATGATCCGGGAGATCCAGCGGATCGCCCCGGGCACGCCCTGCCTTTGCGTGACCGGCTACTACAACAACCCCCCGCAGGAGGGGATCGCCGCGCACTACGAGACCATCGCTTCCGAAACCGGCGCTCCGCTGATCCTCTACAACGTCCCGGCGCGCACGGCCAACTACATCGAGCCGGAAACCGTCGTGCGCCTGGCTCGCCATCCGGGCATCATCGGCCTCAAGCAGGCGGTGAACTTCGCCGACCCGGGGAAGTTCCGCGAAGACACGATGCGGATCGTGTCCCGGACCGCAGGGACCGATTTCGCCGTCGTGTCGGGCGAGGATTCGTGGTTCGCGCAACTGCTGGAGATCGGAGGCGTGGGCATCGTCACCGCTTCCGGCAACATCCCCGAGGCGGCCAGGCTGTACCTGGAGATTCGCCGCCGATTCCTGTCGAAAGACCTCGAAGGCGCGCGCTCGGCGCAGAAGGCGCTGGAGCCCATCGTGCGCTGGGTGTTCTGCCGGAAGAGCCCCATCCCCCTGGCGACCCTCTTCGATTCGCCGGTGTTCCTGCCTCTCGTGGATCTCGAGCGAACCGAAGGCGGGGTGGCCGCCGCCGCCGAGATGAAGGAATGGGCCCGCCGCGAAGCCCCCAGCCTGGTCCGCTGGTGGAAGGACTGAGCCCGGTCCTCGTCACGGGGGCCAGTGGATTCGCCGGCCGCTGGATGCTCCGCGAGCTGGCTGCCAGGGGGATTCCCGCATGGGCCGGCGTTCGCAGGAAAAGCGAGGTTCCCGGCGCCCCGGAGGTCGTGATGGACCTGGAGGACCCGGCGAGCATCTTCCAGGCTCTTGACAAGATCCGTCCACACGGATTGGTGCATCTGGCCGCGAAGGCGTCGCCGCACCTATCCAACGCGAGCCCGGAGGCCACCTACATGGTGAATTTCCTGGGCACCCACAGGATTCTGGAGACGTGCAGGGTGCTCGGGATCTCGCCCAGGGTTCTCCTGGTCGGTTCGGCCACCGTCTACGGAGCCGTCGGCCGCGACGAGCCCCCGATCCCCGAGACGCACGCCGTGAGGCCCAGCGACGCCTATTCGCTGGCCAAGGCCGCGGCGGAGATGCTGGCTCCCGTGTACGAATCGCACTTTCCCGTGGTTGTGGCCCGCTCCTTCAACCACACCGGTCCCGGCCAGGGCACCGACTTCGCGCTTCCGGCCTTCGCCTCCCAGATCGCCAGGATCGAAGCGGGTCTGCAGGAACCCGTGATCCGGGTGGGCGACCTCGGAGCCCAACGCGACTTCCTGGACGTGCGGGACGTGGTCGCCGCCTACGCGCTCCTTCTGGAACGCGGCGAAGCCACCACCACCTACAACGTCTGCTCCGGCACCTGCCGTCCCGTCTCGGCATGGCTCGAGCAACTGGTGGGACTCGCCAGGGTGCCCGTGCATGTCGAGCGGGACCCATCGAGGGTGTTCGCCCAATCGAGCCCCCGGCTCGTTGGTGACAATTCCCGTCTCAAGTCTCTCGGGTGGGCTCCCCGCATCGCGCCGGAAGCGATGCTTTCGAGCTTGCTCGAGGACTGGCGCACCCGCATCCGCGAGTCGCCATGACCCTTCCCGGCCCGCGCAAGTCCCCGCCCCGCTCCACGCTCCGCCGCTGGGCGTCGGGACTTGGCCTATCCCTGGCCGTGCTCCTGGCGGCCATGGTGGGCTGGAGCGCGCTTCGCGACGGCGTGCGCCAATGGATTTCCGGGCAACACGTCGCGGGTGCCTGGGCGTGGAAGGTCTGGGGTGCCCGTCGCAAGGGCTCCATCCTGGGTTTCGATTCCCTTTCGGTCCGTGGCCCCTCCCTGCGGCTTCGATTGCGGGAGGTCCGGATCCGATTCGATTGGACCGCCGGTCCCTATCCGGTACCGGCGACGGTGTCCATCCGCGTCCAACGACTCGACATCCTTCCCTTGCCGGGCAAGCCGGACACCTCGGCTCCGGCATTCCCCAAGTTGGGACTGCCGCTGGCGGTTCGCGCGGACCTGGACTCCTTCTTCGTGCGCATCGGCTCCGTGGACACGGGGCGGACCGCGCTGTCCATCCGCGGGATCCACTTGGAAAGCGAAGCTCCGTCGCGTGCGACCTTGGACGTGCGCACCGCCGAGTCCCCGTCGGTCGCGGCCATCGTCCACGCGTCCGTGGCCGCCCAGTGGACGGAGACCGATACCCTGCGCCTGCGCCTGCGAACCGTCGTGGCTTCCGGATGCTGCGCCTCGGACACCTTGTCCGGAGACGCGTCGCTATCGCGCCGGGACCTTCGCCTGGGTCGGGTCCGGATCCGCGGGAGGATCCAGGAATCCCGGGGTTGGAGCGAAGTCCTCCCGGCGCTGGCGAAGGCGCCGGCCCTGCACGGGATCGACCTGGACCTCTCCGCCTCGGCCGACCCCTCCGGACGGAACCTGCACGCGAAGATCGGGTTCGCCTCCGACAGCATCGCCGTCGTGGCTCCCCTGGCATGGGACATCGAAGCGGACCTGGACGGTCGCAAGACCAGGCTACGCGTCCTGGGGACGATTCCCGGCTCGAAGATGCCCAACATCGACCTCCGATTGGATGGGATGGCCCCGCGTTCGAAGGGCATCGAAGCCACCGAGGCGACGGGGACCGCATCCGTCCGGGGCATGGGAATGCTGATCAACGGATTCCAACATCCGTTCGATTCGGACCTGAAGGTCCTCTCGCTGGACCGCAAGGGCGCCAAGGTGGTCTTGGTCACCGCCGCCGGCAGCGCCGTCCGAGGCCAGGTGGTCTGGAAGGGCCTGCACTGGGTGCTGGACGGAGACCTCGCCGCCGGCGAGCCCTGGGCGGTGGCCTGGGCCGATTCCCTGCGCGTGGACGGAGGAGGGCACGCGCACGGGGAGGATTCCGCCGGCACTGCGCTCTTCGACGTCGTGGCCCGAAATCCCGGAATCCGCATGGTCCATCTGGATAGCTTGTCCACGCACGTCAGGATCGCCTTGCCGGGACCGCGCTTGACATTTTCCGGGATCGAGGCCAGGGATTCCTCGCATCTCTGGACGGGCCATGGGAACATCTCCATCCCCGATTCCATCGTCCACTTCGACCTCTCGCCCCATGGCGACACCTCCGCGCGGGCGGATCTGGATGTCCGCATCGGCGGGCCGGTCCTCATCCGGGCGCACAACTTCCCCTCGGCGCACCTTCCGCTGCGCCTGGCCGGACTGCCCACATTCCCCTTGCGCCTCGATGCGGAACTGCGTCGCGACCCGCCAGTGCCGGGAATCTCCGCGATCTCCCTGATCACAGCCACCGCCCGAGGCCGGCCATTCCGGGATTCCCTCCACGCCGAACTCTCCATGTCCATCGCCGATTCCTCCCTGCGCATCGGCGGCATCCTGGTGACTGTCGGAAATTCCCGTTTGGACGGCGGACTGACGCTCGGCCGGAACTCGACGGGTTGGACGCTGGACACCCTGCGCATGTCCACCGACAGCTTCGATCTGACCAGCCTGCACGGCCTGGTTCCCGGACTTCCCGATCTGGGCGGACGCCTGTCCGGGCACGTCCTTTCCCAGCGCGGAGAAGGCGTTTCCGCCGACCTGCACCTGGACAAGCCCGTGGTCTCCCGCCCCGACGGAAACCTGGTCCTTCCCGATCTCATGCTTTGGGGGGAGCGTGACACCCTGCACCTGGGAGGCTGGTGGCCCTTGGCAGGCTCCCGCGCACCCTTCCGGATCACCGCAACCCACCTTTGGGACCCGAGTCCCGAGTTCGATCTCCTGGCTTTCTGGGGGGATGTCGTGCGCCTGCAGGGGCACGGAGTGTTCCGGGATCGGCGGGATCTGGCTGCCGATCTCGTCGTCGACGGGTCCTCGGCGATTCCCGGAAGCGAAGCCCGGCTCAGGGATCTCCTTGTCCAGGGGCATTTCCAAGGCGAGGTCGGTGCCGCGGGATTCGTCTGGAACGCGCAGGTCGAAGGCAAGGAGGGAGAACTGCAGGCCCTTGCGGGAAACCCCCTGGAACTGCGCTTCCACGCCCAGGCGGATCCGACCGCCATCCATCTGCTGGATGCCGAACTGGGAGGTCCCGAAAGCGGCACCCTGTATGCCGATGGGCGCTACGACCTCGTGAAGCGGGAACTCTCCCTGGACGGCCATGCCAGTTCGCTCCACTTCGACCTCGGGTCGGGAAAGCTGATCGACGTCGACTCGCTGGTGGTCGCGGCCACGTCCGATTCGCGGATGACGCTGAAGGCGCAGGGGGCATCGTGGCACCAGGTCTGGACCCGGTCCGAAAGGCTGGATATCCGCGTCTCCACGGCTTCCCTCGCCTTGGCGCAGGCAAAGGACTGGCGAAAATTGTCGGGCGACATCACCGTCGACAAGGTTCTCTTCACGCGCAATTTCGCCGATCCGAAGGAACTTTGGAACTCCGCCAGGCAGCTCTTCGGTCCCAAGCGCAAATCCGTGGCTGCGGGAACGTCGTCCATCCCCACCCTGCTCGATGTCCGGATCGTCTCCGAAGGCGACTCCATCCGCATCTCGGACAACCTGGGGCAGGCGCACCTGGGATTCGATCTGCAGGTGGCCGGTCCGATGGACGCGCCGCTCTTGAACGGGTTCCTCTCCGCCGACACGGAAGGAGGGCATTTCGGCTACCTGAAGCGCGATTTCCACATCGACACCCTCCGGGCCGACTGGAACACCCAGCCGGTAGCCCAAGGCAGGTTCCAGCTCGCCGGTTTCCGCAACATCCTCAAGACCTGCCAGGAGGCCAGCGCGTCCACCCCCGCAACTCCGGAAATGGCGCTGCAAGACAGTTGCGAACTCCGGCTGTCCGCCGGAGGAACCCTGGACCAACCCCGTCTGCAATCCATCACCTCCGATTGCGCCACCCAGCCCGGAGACGACGGAACCGTGGGAGCCGCCGTGGCTCTGGCCACGGGATGCTACCCCCAATCGGCAGGGGGAAATTTCGGGTCCACCCTGCAATCGGCGGGGAAGGACTTCGTGGCCAACTGGGGAATGGACCAGGTCAACGAGCTGGTCGCCAACAACCTGCGCAGTTCGCGCCAGGGACTGGTCTGGTTGCCGGATTCCGTCGCCGTCACCGACCTTTCCGGCCTCACCGGGTCCGGACGCGACCAGTTGGGGCTCATCGCCCTCTACCACATCACGCCCGAACTGGATTTCGCAGGCACCTACCAACACTCCTTCGCGCAGGCCCCCACCTTCGGTTCCATTCCCCAGCCGCCGGACAACTACGGTCTGAGCCTGAAGTACCACATTCCCTTCGGTTGGATCGAGGACACGACGACCCGTGCCCGCCTGGAACACCGCGTCTTCCTCCAAATCGACTACGGGCAGGCCATCGACAACAACAACCAGAGCGAATACGTGGTGGAACCGTCGCTTCGCTACCACTGGGGATTCTGGTGACACGCCTCCTTTCCATCTTCCTGGTCGTCATCGCCACCAGGGCCTGGTCCGGGATATCCATCCCGGATGCCGGACACCTGGGTTCCGGCCGCATCGAGGACCTCATCGCAGCGCCGGACGATCTCGCCAGGCGGTCCCGCGACGACCGCGAGGCCTGGAGGCAGGAAGCTGAGGATGCTGTCGTCGCGGCCGCACATGCGGAGGGGCGCTTGGAAGCGACCTGCGAGATCACGCTTTCCCCGCAGGATTCGGCCGCCAACCGCCAGAACCTGCGCGTGGACTACCAAGAGGGTCCCCTCTACCTGTTCGGACAGATCCTGTTGCTGTTTCCGGACAAGCCCGACTCCGCGATTCCCCTTCCGCCCTCGCTCCCCGCACGGGCCGGTCAGCCCTTCCAGCAGATCCGGGTCAACGCGCTTCTCCAGGAAACGCAGCAGTTCTACCGCCACCAAGGCTGGCTGGACGCCACAGTTCTGTACACCCTGGACACCCGTCCCGATTCGCATTTCGTGGATGTGAAGACGGAGGTCCGGCTCGGGAAGGTGGCCGTCTTCGACAGCATGGAGATCGTCTTCCACGGGATCAAGCATGTGACCCTTTCGGGAGACACCATCCAACACCTCACACCCGCATCCCGTTTCATCGGTCTGTGGCAGGTGTCCCGCGGCGACACCATCCGGAACGAGGACATCGCCCTCTTCAACCGGAAGCTGGCCCAGACCCGCCTGTTCAGCCAAGCTCGCGTCACCCGGGTCCCCTCGGAATCGGATTCCACGAAGACGGAGGTCGTGGTCGACATCGCCGAACGGATCCCGGGAAGCGGCGACCTCTCGCTGTTCTGGGAACCGACCTTCGGATGGGGTGTCGGGGCCGTGCTCCAGCACCGCAACATCGGTGGCACGTTCAACGATCCCTCGGTGCAGACCTCGATCGCGCAGGGAATACAGATCGTGCGCGTCGACGACGGGATCCCACTCCTCTTCCAAACTCCTGTGGCCTTGGACGTGGGCGGTGCCGTGCAGCAGCAGGAAGCTGGACTTGGGGACAGCGCATTCTACCGCGAATTCGACGTTTCCTCTGACGGCACCTTCAGCTACCAGACCACGGACTGGTCGAACGTATCCCTGAAACTCGGTCTCCAAAGAGACACCAAATCCTTCGACGTGGGGAGCTTCTCCACCGCCTACGAATACACCACGGACCTCGGCGAGATGTTGGATTTCCGCAACGAACCCTTCGACCCCACGAAGGGTTGGATGGTGCGCGGAGACATCGGTTGGGGAGGACAGATCTTTCCCAGCGACACGTCCTTCATCTGGCTGCAGGCGCAGACCCGCTACTACCAGCCCCTTTTCTGGAGGTTCTATTCCGCGGCGGCCCTGGACGGAGGGGAGTTCCTGAATCCAACCACCTTCGACGGTTCCAAGGTCTTCTGGCTCGGCGGCTCGCGCACCGTCCGGTCCTACGGCTTCGACGATCTACGCGCGGTTCCGCCAGCGGGCTATGGACTCCAACCGCGCTACGTGCGCGCCTCGGGCGAACTGCGGTTGAACCTCCCCTGGAGCCTGCAGGCTGTTGGTTTCCTGGACTGGGCCCGTATCTGGAACAAGGGCGAGAGCGCCGACCTGTTCAACCTCGACAAGGCGGCGATAGGATACGGCACCGGACTGCGCGTGCACATCAGTCTGCTCACCGTGCGACTGGACTACAGCTTCGGGCGGGGATACGATTCCTGGGCCTTCGACCTGGCCCAGGCCATCTAGGAAAGGAGCACGGAAAATGTCAAAACCCATCCTGGTCACCCTGGGAGATCCCAACGGAGTGGGGCCCCGGATCGCCGCGCGCGCCTGGGGACGTCCCGCGCTCCGCCGGTTCGGGCTCTCGATGGTCGGCTCGGCGGACACCTTTCGTCGCGCCCTCCTGGAGGAAGGCCTGCGGGAGCCGGTGGTCCCATGGATTCCGGGAGAGCCTCTTCCGCGCACAGGTGCCCCCGTATGGAGCCCGGACGGCATGCCACCCTGCGCCGTCCGACCCGGGGAGATCGACGCCGACGCGGGTTCGCAGGCCCTGGCGTGCGTGGAAGCCGCGGTTTCGGCTTGCCTTTCCGGTTCGGCACGAGCCATGGTCACCGCACCGCTGGCCAAGGAATCGGTGGCTCTGCGCATGCCCGGATTCTCCGGCCACACCGGACACATCGCGGCCCTTTGCCGGGCTCGTTCGCACTGCCTCGCGCTGGTGCACGGCCGGCTTTGGGCCGCCTTCGCCACCACCCACGTCGCCCTCAGGGATGTTCCGGACCTGGTCACGACGGAATCCGTCGCCGAGACCGGGAGGCTCCTGGAGGCGGCCCTGCGCGCCGCGGGCGTTACCGCCCCCCGGATCGGGGTGGCGGGGCTCAATCCGCACGCGGGGGAGCAC
>Ga0302319_10022451_pt1 | contig 11317 bp, 11 predicted proteins | sample Bog_T0_2_FD_203319 | JGI IMG/M metagenome (GOLD analysis project Ga0302319, IMG submission 203319) | Peat permafrost microbial communities from Stordalen Mire near Abisko, Sweden - Bog_T0_2 | ecosystem: Environmental > Terrestrial > Soil > Wetlands > Peat | place: Sweden: Abisko, Stordalen Mire...
CCCAAGATCACCGATACCTATACCGGCGACTTCAACGAGATCAAGAACAACCTGAACGTCTGCATAGACTCCGTGAGCCGGATGGTGAACGACGGCCTCAGCTTGAAGCAGGCGATGCTCGAAGGCAAGCTGGCGGTTCGGTCCGACGCCACCAAGCATGAAGGCGATTTCCGCAAGGTGATCGAGGGCTTCAACCTGGCGTTGGACAACGTCATTAAGCCGCTGAACGTCTCCGCCGAGTATGTGGACCGCATCTCCAAGGGCGACATCCCGCCCAAGATCACCGATACCTATACCGGCGACTTCAACGAGATCAAGAACAACCTGAACGTCTGCATAGACTCCGTGAGCCGGATGGTGAACGACGGCCTGGGACTATCGCAAGCGATGCTTGAAGGCAAACTGGCGGTTCGGTCCGATGCGACCAAGCATGAAGGCGACTTCCGCAAGGTGATTGAGGGCTTCAACCTGGCGCTGGACAACGTCATTAAGCCTTTGAACGTCTCCGCAGAGTACGTGGACCGCATCTCGAAGGGCGACATCCCGCCGAAGATCACGGACACCTACAAGGGCGACTTCAATGAGATCAAGAACAACCTGAACGTCTGCATCGATTCCATCAGCCGGCTGATCGGCGAAACGGCGACGCTATCGAAGGCTGCGGAAGAAGGCAAACTTGCCGTCCGCGCCGACGCGACCAAGCACCAGGGCGATTACCGCAAGATCGTCGAGGGCGTGAACGGAATGTTGGACGCCATCCTGCTACCCATCGGGGAAGGCAACCGGATCCTGGCACTTGTCCGTGGCGGCGACCTGCGGGAGAAAGTCGACATTGCCTGCAAGGGCGACCACGAAAAGATGAAGTTGGCCGTCAACGGCGTGCATGAATGGCTGAGCGAGTTGGTTGCTTATGTAACCAAGATCGCCAACGGCGACATGGCTGCAACTATGGCCAAGGCCTCCGACAAGGATCAGATTCATGAGTGGCTGGTGCTGTTGAAGACTAACATCAACGCGCTGGTGACCGACACTGGAACGCTAGCCAAGGCGGTTGAGGACGGCAAGGTGGGTACGCGCGCCGATGCCAACAAGCACCAGGGCGCTTACCGCACGATTATCGAAGGCGTCAACGAGACGCTGGAGGCGATCGCCGAGCCCCTCAAGATCACGGCGCAAAACGCTTCGACGCTGGCGGCTTCGTCTGAAGAATTGACGGCGGTGAGCCAGCAGATGGCGGGCAACGCCGAAGAGACAGCAACGCAAGCCAATGTTGTCTCCGCAGCCAGCGAAGAGGTCTCGACTAACGTCGCCTCGGTCGCGGCTGCTTCCGAACAGATGCAGGCTTCGATCCGCGAGATCTCCAAGAACGCCAACGAATCGGCACGGGTCGCAAAGAACGCCGTCAACGTTGCGTACTCCACAAACGAGACCGTGAAAAAGCTGGGCGAGTCCAGCCAGGAGATCGGCAACGTGATCAAGGTGATTACCTCGATCGCGCAACAGACCAACCTGCTGGCCCTCAATGCAACCATTGAGGCCGCACGCGCCGGGGAAGCGGGCAAGGGCTTCGCGGTGGTGGCTAACGAAGTGAAGGAGCTGGCCAAACAGACTGCCAAGGCCACCGAGGATATCGGCCGGAAGATCGATGCGATCCAGGGCGATACCAAGGGCGCCGTTACTGCGATCGAGGAGATCAGCACCATCATCAACCAGATCAACGACATCTCCAACAGCATCGCCTCGGCGGTGGAAGAACAGACGGTGACCACTAATGAGATCGGCCGTAGCGTAACCGAGGCTTCGAAGGGAGTCAGCGACATCGCCAAAAACATCGGCGGCGTGGCTCTTGCGGCGAGGAATACTACACAAGGCGCCAGCGACACTCAAAAGGCGTCGCAGGAGTTGAGCCAGATGGCGGCCCGGCTCCAGATGGCCGTTGCGAAATTCACATTCTGACCGCATCAACGGTGACGGACGCGGTGAGGCGGCTGGTTTTCCTCCGCCACGCCGCGTTCCATCACTCGCTCAATCGAACAAGACAGGTGAAATGATGGCCAAAGCGCTAGTTGTGGACGATTCCAGGGCCGTTCGTATGATCCTCGCAAGGACCTTGAGAGAGATTGGATACGAGGTCTGCGAGGCGTCCAACGGACGGGAAGCTTTGAAAGTGATCGAGGCCGAGAAGGCCGAGCTAACGCTGGTTTTGACGGACTGGAACATGCCCGAAATCAATGGGCTGGATCTGGTTAAGCTGGTGCGCCAAGACCCGCAACTGTCCTCATTGGTGATGGTCATGGTCACAACCGAGACCGAACTGGACCAGATGGCGGCAGCACTGGAAGCGGGCGCCAACGAGTATGTTATGAAGCCATTCACGAAAGACATCCTAGTGGAGAAGCTCGAGAGTGTAGGAATCCGTCCTTAGGAGGGAGCGGTCATGGCTGCCGTGAACAAACGCTTGCTCCATCCGGGGGAGCGCATTCGTGTATTGGTGGTGGACGACTCGGTAGTCATTCGGCGCCTGGTTACGCACGCCCTTGAGGACGATCCGCAATTAGAGGTGGTTGGCGTGGCCTCGAATGGCGCGATCGCCTTGCAACGGATTCCGCAGTTGAACCCTGACGTTCTGACGTTGGATATCGAGATGCCGGAGATGGATGGCCTGGAAACGTTGCGGCGAGTCCGGCGCGACTATCCGCAGTTGCGGGTCATCATGTTCAGTACACTCACTGAGCGTGGCGCAGCCGTAACTTTGCAGGCATTGACCCTCGGCGCCGACGACTATGTGGCGAAGGCTTCTAACGAAGGGTCGCTGGATCGCTCGATGATGCGCCTGCGAGATGAGCTCATTCCGAAGATCAAGCAGTTCTTCCATCTGCCATTCCAATCCCGCGCCGAAGCCAATCCCGAACCTGCTCGCGTTCCGGCGCCGCCACCGGCGAAGCGGAGCACGCCAGCCCTGCAGAATACGAAGGTGCGGCCCAAAGTGGTCGTGATCGGAGTGTCCACGGGAGGACCGACCGCGCTGGGTGCGATCCTGCCGGAGTTGCCTGCCGGGTTCCCGTTACCAGTTCTAGTCGTACAGCATATGCCGCCTCTCTTCACCCGGCTGCTTGCCGAACGCCTTCACACCATCTGCCGGCTGCCGGTCGAGGAAGCGAACCAGGGCGCGCCCGTGGACGCAGGTAAGATCCTGATCGCGCCTGGGGACTTTCATCTGAAGGTAGTCTCCAGCCGCGGCGCGGCGCACGTGTATCTGGATCAGTCGCCGCACCAGAATTCCTGCCGCCCCGCTGTCGACGCGCTGTTTACTTCAATCGGAGAGGTGTTTGGCGGCGCAGTCATAGCCGCGGTTCTCACTGGTATGGGGCAGGATGGACTGCGCGGCGCGGAGATTCTCAGGGCGCAAGGCGCAAGCATCCTTGCACAAGACGAGGCTTCGAGTGTTGTTTGGGGGATGCCCGGCGCCGTGGTGAATGCCGGCCTCGCGGACCGCGTTCTGCCCCTCGACCAAATTGTGCCGGAAATTCTGCGTATCGTGGGCCGGGCTTAAGGCGAACGTGATGCAACCTGAAACGTCAATCACGAACATCCACTCGGAGAACTACCGGTTCCTTCAGCAGCAAGTCTATTCCCAAACGGGCATTGTGCTCGACGGAGAAAAGCATTACCTGTTTGAAAGCCGTCTCACGCCAATCGTCAAGCAACTCGGCCTCGGCTCAATCAATGACTTATGCTCACTCCTCCATGCGACTCGTGAGACGGAAGTCGGCCGGCAGGTCGTCGAGGCCATGACGACCAACGAGACTTATTTCTTCCGCGATCCCGCTCATTATGAGGCCATCAAGACGGTGTTGCTGCCCCGGCTGAAGGAGGAGCGGCGCGACACGAAGAAGCTGCGTTTCTGGTCGGCTGCCGCATCGACCGGGCAGGAAGCATACAGCTTGGCCATGCTTCTCTTGGAGAGCGGCTTGAGTGACTGGAATGTTCAGATCCTGGGTACCGACTTTTCCTCGCAAGTTCTGGAACGCGCCCGGTCTGGGAAGTACCAGCAGATCGAGGTGAATCGGGGACTACCCGCTGCCATGGTAGTGAAGCACTTCCGTCGTGCCGGCGTGGACTGGCAGTTGAGTGAGCAGGTGCGCCGGATGGCCACTTTTGAAACGATTGACCTTCGTAAGAGCATGCGCGCTCTTGGGCCGTTCGACCTCGTGTTCTGTCGAAACGTCATGATCTATTTCGACGCGAAGACAAAGAGAGACATGTTAAGGGAACTCCACGGCACACTGTTTCGAGGCGGCTGGTTGCTGCTGGGCGGGGCCGAGACGGCTTTCGGTGTCGAGGAGTGGTTCGAAAGAACGACTGTGGGAAACGCGATCGTGTACGTCGCCCGTTGAGAATCAAACCATGCCAACCGATATGACTACAGGTATAACGCCGAGCGAACTGGCGCAGATCGTTGAATCAGTTTTCGAAAACATGTTGAGCTTGCAGACGCAGGAGAGTGATGCGCCCTGGTTCTCCAGCGCCGACCGCCTCACCGCAGTTGTTCATCTGGCGGGCGATTGGAACGGAGCGGTGTTACTAGAGTGCGACCGGGCGCAAGCGTGCCATTTTGCAGGCCGTTTTCTTTCTATGGACCCCTTCGGAGCGGTGGACGATGTCGTGCGCGACGTGCTCGGCGAATTGGCCAACATGATCGGCGGAAACCTGAAGTGTGTCCTCACGAGGGGGATCCGGCTTTCCATGCCATCCGTGGTGGATGGCAGCGATTATAGCGTGCGCGTCTGCCATTCCGAGGTCAGGGAACGGCTTGCCTTTCAATGCGCCGAGGGACTCTTCTGGATTACCGTACTGACCACGCGCCGCTGATGCCAAGGTTGCGCCGAAACCGCGCGGTTCTGACGCTTCGGTATCGGACATCGATTCTCGGACTCCAAGGTCTTCCCTTCATCCGGGCAGTGCTGTGGCCTTCTGATTGAGCTGGCCGGGAGGTCCGGGAACGGAAATGCGACTTTCAACAGTCTCGAACCGCCCGGCGATGAAATGGAATTGGCGGGAGCTCGGCCATCGTACCCCACTCAGTTCGTTTTCCAGCGACCGGAAGACTGGCATCCAAAAGCGATCCGCAGGTTCGGGAGATATCCGGCTAAAGAACTCCGTTTAGACCGATGAGTTAATTGGATGACTACCTCTACCGCGCGCCCCCAAGCTCCCTGGGCACTCCGACTCCTGCCGCCGTTTCCAGCCATTGCCCATCGCATTCTTGCGTTGGCCAGCCAGGAGAATGTTGGCGCTCACGAAGTGGGAGCAGTCATCAAACTGGACCCGTCCTTTTCCGCCGAAGTGCTCAGCTTCGCGAACTCTGCGCTCTTCGGTGTCCGGTGCAAAGTCACCAGCCTCACTCAGGCTGTTGCGCTGCTCGGCGTGAACCGTGTCAATTCAATGGCGACCTTCGTCACGGTCAACAACATGGTGCGTTCGTCCACACGCGCGCCAGCGCTCCGCAAGGTCTGGGTGCATAGCGTGGTCACGGCGATCATCGCCGAAGAGGCCGCGAGCATCTGCCGCCTGGACAGCGAATTCGCTTACACCGCCGGCCTGTTGCACAACCTGGGCACTTTGGGTCTGATGTCAGCCTATGCCGACGAGTACTCCCGAATGCTGGAAGTATCCAACGATTTCGGCTTCGACCTGCTGCAAACCGAGCGCGATCTCTTCGATATCGACCACTGCGCGGCGGGCGCTTATCTTGCCCGGGATTGGAGTTTTCCCGACAAACTCGCTACCGCCATTGCCGCCCATCACGACGAGCCACTTGCGAATGAGCGTACCGTCTACAACCTCATTAAGGTGAGTTGGCGCCTTACCGATACGCTCGGCTACGCCGCCTTCTCTCCGGTCAAAGATTGGGCCTTCGAGGAACTGATCGCGTACTTGCCGCCCGCCCCCCATTCCTGGCTGGCCCAATCGGCCGAGTCAGCCAAGGCCGAAATCGACACCCGGCTTGCTGCCTCTCCTCTGTGACAGCGCTGTCGCGAATGGCCCCACCGCTTGAGCTTGGCTTCGTGCTCCTGCTCCGGCAATCGGATAGGAGTCCAAGTCCTGTCGTCGCCGTGCCAGCATGCCGACTGGTTGCCGGGCCTCATAAGATTTGCCATGGACCTGTATTGTCGGTCGTTTACGGGCCGTCAAACATCACGCGACTCTGCGTGGCAAACGCTATGTGACGTGGGATCGGACACTCTGTGGGGCCACGCTTCCGGCCGGAGACGCACCTAACGCGGCCGTAGCCGAAACAAGAAAGTAGCGACCGGCGACATGATCGTGGTCCGGTACGCCGTCGATCTCGTGGCGGGCTTCCAGCACCGGGCGGACGCCGAGCGGTCTCTGAAGGAGTTTCAGGAGCGGCTGGCGAAGTTCGAGTTGGAAGTTCATCCGGACAAGACTAGGCTGATACCTGAATTCGGCGTGAAGTTTGCGATTCTAGACCTGGATCGGTTTCAGCTGTTGAATCTTTCGCAGGATGTCATCAGAGAGATGCTGTAGAAGCGGCGACTCTCGGAGGCGAAGAACCGGGCGGTTCTGCGGGCGAGTCAGTTCACCCGGCAGCAAGAAAAGTTTGTAGCGCAGCCTTTGAAGTGTCAAGCTGTGCCAGGATTCCTCCAGACAATTCCGCTGAAACGCAGTGACCAGATTGTAGGCAAGCCGGACTATCTCCAGGTACAGCGCGTTGGCCGCGAACGAAGAAGTCGGGATCTTGCGTAATGCATAATCTTCGCGCAGTTCACAGATCCGCGGCTCCATAGCGGCGCGCCCATCATAGAAGTGCCACACGCCGGCCGCCGTCAGATCCAGGTTGGTTACCCAGGCGCGATACATATAGCGACCCATCGTGAAGAGCGTGGTTTCAGCTTCCTCGTCGAGGATGAATCGTCGCGCCACTACGAATTGACGGGCGTGCGGCCAACAGTGGGAGCGGTGATCGAACTCGGCCATCTCAAACTGCTTGTTGACGGATTCATATCACAAGCCCGGAAGCAATCGCTTGAATGCTTGGGTCAGGCGGGCCACGACTGCATACTGCGCATGTCTGGCTTCTAGAATTTCCATGACCGGATTGAAACCAAAACCGGAATCCGCTCGCACACGCAACTCTCGAATATCTGGCGATATGTTTACGAAACACGACGCCAGCAGTTCAACGCTGCCATCCCATGTGCCAGCATTGCCTGGCCGCAGTTCGGTATCCCACAGATAGGAGGAGTTGGCTTCCAGGCACACCAAGGGATTGTAGGAACGCTTGCCCCGATAACGGGGATTGTAGCCGACCTCCGCCTTCTGCTGACGCCCGAACACCGTGACCACACTACTGTCGAGATCGAAGATCAAGCTAGAGAGGTGGTCTGGCCGGTGGATAAAACTCTGCAGCAGTCGATCGTTCACCCGGTGCATCTGTTCCAAAAACGAGTCGGGAGCATGGTGCAAGAAGCGGCGCAACGTTTGTGGATCTGGGAAGCTCGGCAGCCCGGTGAGGTATTGGAAGGTGCCATTGAAACGCAAGAATGACGCGGTCTCCAAGCGATCCAAGCCCAACACAATGGGGTAGACCAGAGCCAGTATCATTTGGGACAAACTGTATCGATCGTTGCGCCTGGGGTAGGCCAGGTGCCGGGCCAAAAAGTCGCGCACCTGCAGCACCTAAAGAAATGCGTGAAAGAAATACGCACCGCCATAGTGCGTCAACCCCCTATGATCACAGGCGATTCGTAAATTTCGCGGTGCCCTACGCATCTGAGCCTTACTTCACCAAAAGTGAGGTCAGGCTCAGAATACCAAACTCGTTTGTAATACCCGTCAATCGGCCTGTTGAGCGGCATCCCGGACACGGATTGCGTCGGATTCAGGTGATAGCGTTTGGGCGGGAGGCTTGGCGCAACCGGAAACGGGGCGGCCAGGCGAAGCTCGAAACGTTCACGTTCCTGGGGTTCACGCGCTATTGCGGAGAGAACTCGAAGGGCTATCTTCAGGTTTGGCGGGAAACGGCGGGCAAGCGGATAAGGGCCAAGCTCCAGCAGATCAAGCAGGAACTGCGCGCTCGAATGCACGCGCCGGCGGAAGCCACCGGGAAGTGGCCGAAGCGGGTGGTATTGGGCTATTATCAATATCGCGCCGTGCCGGGCAATCTCCAGCAATTGGCCCGTTTTCGCTGGCGGCTGGCTCGATTGTGGCGCTTCGTATTACGCCGCCGGAGTCAGAAGTCGTGGGTAACTTGGGACGAGATTAGGCCCGTCTTCGACCGGCGGATTCCTGCGCCGCGCACCTTGCATCCCTATCCGCATGTTCGCTTCGACGCTCGTATCCAAGGGAAGAGCCGCATGCGGTAGCTCCGCTCGTACGGATCCGCGCCGGGGGCGGTCAGCGATGGCCGTCCCTACCGCGACATAACGCAGCAATACCTGCAACCTCGCTGCACGTCGGCTAGTCGAAACAGCAGTATCCTCGGGACATGCGGCCACACGTCAAGGCAGGAACAACGGGCGGCAGTTGCCACGGAGGGCCATATGTCATCCCTGGGAGGTGCTAATCCCGGCGCTGGACAGTGTGCTCAGAATAATCGCCGTCGGATTCAACGAATCGCTCTGCGTCCCGTTTGCCTGCGCGGCGGCCAGAAATTGACTGAGGGTTTGGCTGAGGCTGCTATTGCTGCCCGAATCGCTGGTGGTGGTGGAACTGCTATCCGAATCAGTCGAGGCAGGATGGGCATGATGATGGTGATGATGGCCCCCTACCGAGTGGCTGCCAGTTGCCTGAGCCAGATCCTGGACGTTAGGAAGTTGGCCGCTCGTGGAGGCGCTCTTGAAGTCGGTTGAAAGTTGTGTGAGTTGGCTCGCTGCTGTTGAATTGCCTTGCAACTGGGCAGTTTGGGCGGCGCTCTGCAGGTTGGTGGCAATCTCCCCCGTGACCTGCTTATACTTTGTTGGGTCCGTTTGTTGAAGCTGCTGCAGCGTGCTCATCATTTGGGCGAACGGTGAAAGCTGCTGGGTGTCTGCCGTTGGCGTCACCGAAGAGGTACCGGTGGTGCTCAGGTTTTTTGGGGTTGTAGCGCTCGTCAATCCGGAGTTCTGCAAGGCAGTGCTGAGGGCCGACTGTAGAAAGCTGCTGGCGATTCCGCTTATGCTGGTCATAATCTTCTTATCGGCATTCTGACCTCCGTTTTCTTGAAGGTAGAAGTCATTGAAAGGACAGGATCGGAGGATTCGACAGCCTGCCGAATCTTCGACGGTTCGGTGGGTTCTCGCCGCCCCCGAAGTCCCTCCGTGCGAGGAAGAGGACTTCTGGCTACGTTTTCTCACGCGAAGGGACGAGCGCCCATCCGAATAAGCTTGACGGCGCGCCATACTGGCACGGAGGTGGTTGGGCGGCCTGCGATTTGCGGCTGATTTAGGATTCTGGCGCTAGCCTGAGATTGCCCACTTTGTCTCGCCGCAGTCTGAACTTAGAGAGGATCACAATGCCCGGCGATACGAATGGCAGTCCGGAACTCCATTCTGTCGATCGCGACGCACAAAAAACACCCGTCCGCCCGAACTACTTTGCCTGTAGCCATCACCTCCATCGGAACGCGGCCCTCCAATTGGGTAGGCCAATCTACGCTCAATTCCAAGCGGCGGCCCGGCGACAGAGGGACATCGGACCGGAACGATAGTCCGCTGCTTGAGAAATCCACGGTTTCACCTTTTCCAGCGAGCCGGCTGTCCTTCCCGTCGAGTGCCGTCCAACGCAACTTGCTGTTGACCGGAAAGCGTATTCCATCTCTACGGTCACGTTTTGGAATTGGTCGTATGTTTCCAGCCGACTCTTGCAATCTCATGAGACCCTCCCTTTCTAATATCGGGAGTTCTCCAGGATATTCAGCCGAACCACAGGAAATCTTTTGGCCCGTCAGTCCTTCTCTGTCAGAGTCTGCACCGCGCTAAGCATGCCCGCGGACCAATGAGAACCGCAGGACTTCTTCGATAAATCGAAGCGCCAACCTCGAGATCCGGGACAGATAGCGGCAAGCGGGCACCCTCGCTTGTGGGGCGTGAGAGCACGATCCACATTCTAGAGGGGTGAGTTGCGTGCGCCGGCTGCCGAATAAACCCGCGCACGGGAGAATGCGGCCGATGAGGCTAATTGAGGAGAGGATTCCTCTGATGCTGCCGATTGCTCTTCCAGATCGAGTCCAAAAATCCGGCGATTGCGCAGGAGCGACCGCCCATGCCCGCCGGGTTTCGGCCTGGGCGGCGTTTTTGGGAAAGAACTGTGGTGTCGGGGCAGGGTCAGTGGACCTGCTTCGAAAGGCCGCCCTTGTCCACCATGCGCCTGGTTTCGAATGGTCGAGCCATTCCATGCAACGACTGATGGAGGAAGTGGTGCCGGAACTGGCCGCGCCACCGAGCGCGAGCTCAATCGCAATGTCTTCGCCCCCACACTGGGAACTTCTATTCCGAGAACTAAGCCGTGGCCGTTACGAGCCGCACCGACACGATCTATTGTGCCGCATCGCCGAAATCGCGTACGCCTTCGACGAGCTTCTCGAGTTTTTGCCCTATGAATCCGCGTCCCGGCGCGATCTCGTCGCAGAACTTGAGTCTCTTTTCCCTGACAGTGAATCGGCCGCGATTCTCTCACAACTCCCCAGCCGCATTCCTTTACAGCGACGGGACATCTCCGCGTTTGCCGAACGCATCCCAATTTCCCAAGCTTCAGCCTCGGAACTATGGCGCCTCATTGCCGTTGAGGACCCGCGAATTGGCGTGCTTGAGGGCTTGACGTCCAGTGACGCAATGCTCGCCTGTCTCCTTGTGAGGGCGGCAAACGTGGCTGCGTTTCCGCTCCTCTCACCGATTACTACCGTTCGGAAGGCAATCCTGCATCTCGGCATCCCCAAAGCGCGAAAAATCCTGGTTGCCGCGCTTCTCCGGCCCATCTTCGGTTCCGGTCCGCAAAAGGCTTTGTGGAATCACAGCCTGAACGCCGTGGAAGCGAGCGAAACAATCTGCGATCTCTCCGGGCAGTTTCACAGCGGAGAGATCTTTCTGGCCAGTCTGGTGCACGACATCGGCAGGGCAGCCTTGTTGGCAGGCAACAGTCGCCAGGCCGAAATCTACGGAGAGTTGATCGCCGAAGTAGCAGAGGTAACCGCGGTGGAGCAACTCCTTTTCGGAATGGATCACGGAGCCATCGGTGACGCGATCCTCGAAGGATGGCATTTCCCAGGGAGCCTGCGCAGCGCCGTGCGGAACCACCATCAGCCGGATGTGTCAACCGA
>Ga0302319_10022454_pt1 | contig 11315 bp, 10 predicted proteins | sample Bog_T0_2_FD_203319 | JGI IMG/M metagenome (GOLD analysis project Ga0302319, IMG submission 203319) | Peat permafrost microbial communities from Stordalen Mire near Abisko, Sweden - Bog_T0_2 | ecosystem: Environmental > Terrestrial > Soil > Wetlands > Peat | place: Sweden: Abisko, Stordalen Mire...
CATCGTCCCCTGCGATATCTTCAGAAACTGGCAACCCGGCACGCCGCCCCATTCATAACCCCACATCGTCTCCACCTGCTTGAATTCCTGGAACTTGTCATCGGCATAGCCGGGCGATGGCGTGTCGCTGTCGCCTGTCCCAATCCCCGGCCCATCGATGTAACCGTAGGACCAGTTGTTTGCGCCCTGCGTCTTGCTGTAGTCGTCGGTCGAGGAGGCGATCACCCGCTCCGCGCTATTCACCTCGCTTACGCCGGTGACCGGTCCGCGCACGTAAATCGTGTCCTCGTTCAGATTCAGCGTGACCACGCCGTGAACTGGCGCCACGGTCGTCTCGCCGCCCATGAGATTGCTTATCGTCAGGGGCCGCGCGGTCTTTAGTTGGATCTTTGCTGGATGCGTCGCCCAGCACACCCGGATGTTATCGCCCCCGCGTTGGAAGAGATAGACATGGACGCGAGTATAAGGCTGGTTCGCCTCCTGCCCGGCATACTTTGCCCCATCGAGTTGGTGGATGAGATTTGCATAAGAGACATACGAGGGCGCGACCGCCAGCCGCCCCATCCCCGAGGGTTCGTTCCCGTAATTGCGCAACAAACCCATGCCGGCAAAATTCAAGTGATCGCTGGCCAGATACCAATAGATTTTGGCGACCTTCTGCTTGAGCAGCAGCGTGTATTGGCGGGGGAGATAGCGCGCGCCCTCGGCCCGGCCCATTTCATACATCTTGCGGCCCTTCTCCCACTCGTATTCGTCCTGGGTATGGCGGCTGGTCTCCGTAACCCACACCGGTTTGTCCCGGCCATGGTTATACTTCCGGATCAAATCCTGCAGCGCCTCCACTTCCTGGTCCACGCCTTCCGGCGCGCCGCGATACGGATGCACCACCACCGCGTCCATGGCATCGAGCCCGCCATTCTTGAAAATCCCCTCAAAGTAAGGCAGCGGTATGAGCACCGCCGCGCCGCCCAGCACCTGCACGTCGGGGCGCGCCGCCTTGATCCGCGCGTAGGCCGCCTTGAGCATTTCGGTATAGTATTTCGAGAAGTCACTCCGCGCGATCGGCGGCTGCCAGCTTCCATTGTATTCGTTCCAAACCTCGAGCCAATGGATCTGTTTCCCATAATGCTTGAGGATGGCCTGCGCGTAATTGCCGTAGCCCTCGTAACCCGCCGGCGTGCTCGGCCCTGCCGCGTCATCATAATACTTGTTGCCGAAAGTCAGTTCGATCAGCGGATTGATTCCGTTGTCCCGGCACGCCTTCATGTAGTTATCGTCATTCTCCGGAAACCGATAGCTGCCCTTGCTTGGTTCGATGTTCGCCCAGTAATGCTCATCGCGGTTCGAGCAGATGCCGATCTTCTTGAGCAAGGGCAGGACGTCGAGGCTCATGCCCTGCGCGAAGTGGGTCATCGCGCCAAAAGGGGAATTCAACGGATCGGCGCTGGCGTGCGGCCGCACAATCGCAAAGCTGGTGTAAATATCCGGCGCGGAGCCGGCGGTCGTCTGCGGCGTCACGCGGATGAGGTAATAGCCGGCGCCCGTCGTTTTCGGCTTGATCGTCACCGCGCCGCGCGTCACCGCGCCGCTCCCCGACTCGACCGGCTTGCGCCAGAAATCGCTCACCTGCCAATTCACACCGTTAGCCTGGATCTTCAGCGGAAGCGTCACCGGTTCGTTGACCTCAAAAACATTGCCGGGTTTGGCCGCTTCCCAAGTCGCCGTCGAGGGAGCCTGCGCCCATGCCGGTCGCTCCTGAATCCAGGCGCACACGATAACCACGGTCAGACGGGAGAGAAAATGACGCATGGCGTACAGGATTCGTCACCGGTTCGATCTTGTCCACCAATCGTGTTGCGCTCACCATCGCCGCGGTTTCCATGGATTCCGCCTCATTTCAGATTCACAGCCTGGATCACGTCCAGCTTGCCATGCCGCCCGGCGGGGAAGACATCGCGCGCGGTTTCTATTCTGGAGTGCTCGGACTGAACGAAATGCCCAAGCCTGCCAATCTCGCAAAGCGTGGCGGCGTCTGGTTCGAAAGCGGCTCGCTACGCATTCACCTCGGTGTCGAGCAGGACTTTAGGCCGGCAAAGAAGGCGCATCCTGCATTTCTGGTGCGCGAGCTGAAGGCGCTCGCCCGCCATCTGCAAAGTGTGAACATCACCGTCGTCACCGACGAGCCGCTCGAAGGTTACGATCGCTTTTACGCCGCGGACCCGTTCGGGAACCGCCTCGAATTTCTCGAACCACTTGGCCCGCCGGAAATCCAGTGAGCGCATGCTTCGCGAATTTCCCTTCGCGATAGCCGCCCACACCGCGGGCCGCGGGATGGACACCGTGGACATGATCGTCCACAATGCGCTGGCGCCGTAGCTCTCCGAAACCGCCTGCAACATCATGCCAGCCCTCTTCGCGAAATATCTGCACATTTTCCTGAATGTAACCGCGGGCACTACCCTGGCGCTCGCGTTGCGTTACATGCTCTTTGCGGGAGCCGCCTGGCTCCTCGGCTACGTCTTGTTCCATCGCCGCTGGTTTCACCGCAAGATCATCGCCCGCCTGCCGCCGTCATCGGAGGTCTGGCGGGAGGTGCGCTACTCGGCGCTCTCCGTCGTCATCTTCGCCGCGATTGGCGGCCTCACCGTCGTCGCCATCAGGCTGGGCTGGACGCGGATGTATTGGCGTATCGGCGAGCGCGGCTGGGTGTGGTTTTGGCTGAGCATCGCGAGCGCCATCTTCATTCACGACGCCTACTTCTACTGGACGCACCGCCTCATGCATCATCGGCGTCTCTTCCGCGCATTCCACAACGTGCATCATCTCTCGCACAATCCCAGCCCGTGGGCGTCTTACGCCTTCAGTGCGCCGGAGGCTTTCGTGCAGGGCGCCATCTTCCCTTTGACCGTGACGCTCATCCCCATCCATCCGTTCGCCTTCGGGATATTCATGGTCTGGCAGATCTTCTTCAACGTCGTCGGGCACACGGGCTACGAATACAACCCCGCCCGCTTCATGGATTCGTGGGTGGGGCGCTTCCTGAACACGCCCACCAATCACATCATGCACCACGAAAAGATCCGCGGAAACTACGGCCTCTATTTCAATTTCTGGGACCGCCTCATGCGCACGAACCACGAAGATTACGAGCGCCGCTTCCGCGAAGTCACCTCCCGTCCGCGCCTCGCGGACCACCCCAAACCACCGCCATCGCCCCACCAGCCTCACCTGACCCCCGCGCCTCTCCCATGAGCCGCCGCCCAGCCCGCCCGCTCGCCGCCGCGCTCTGCGCATCATTCCCATTCTTCGCATGCTTCCCATCCTTCCCATTATCCGTCTGCGCCGCCGAACCATGCCGAATTGAGGTCCTGGAAAAAGGCAGCGGCTGGCCCGTGCCGCTCGTCGAATTGCGCACCCTCAACAACGTGCGTTTCGTCACCGACAACGCGGGCGTCATCGCCTTCGATCTCCCGGATCTCATGGGCCGCGAAACCTGGTTTGACATCATCGGCCACGGCTACGACGTGCCCAAGGATGGCTTCGGAATGCGCGGCATCCGATTTACCCCCCATCCCGGCCAGACCGTGAAAGTCGAAGTCCACCGCGCCAATATCGCCAGGCGTCTCGGCCGGCTCACCGGAGGCGGCCTCTTCGCCGAGAGCCAGAAACTCGGCCGCGAACTCGACTGGCGCGAGTCCGGCATCCTCGGCTGCGACACCGTCGAAAACGCCGTCTATCACGGGAAACTTTTCTGGCTCTGGGGAGACACCATCGTGCCGCGCTATCCGCTCGGCATTTTCGACAGCATCGGCGCCACAACCCCGGTGCAACCGCTCACCTCCTTCGAGCCGCCCTTGCGGCCAAAGTTCGATTATTTCGCCGACGACAAAAGCGCCCCCCGAGCCATCGCGAAAATGCCCGGCGACGGCCCCACCTGGGTCAGCGGCTGCCTGAGCCTCCGGGACGCCACCGGCGCCGAGCGCCTCGTCGGCGCCTACGTCAAGGTCCGCGGCCACCTCGATATCTACCAAACCGGCCTCTGCGTCTGGAACGATGCCGCCTCCCGCTTCGAGCAGCTTCGTGTGCTCTGGACAAAATCCGATTCCACCCCCAAGCGGACCCCGGCCCCGGAAGGCCATCCCGTCCTCTGGAAAGACCCTGCCGGCCAGGAATGGGCGCTCTTCGGCGATCCCTTCCCAAAACTCCGCTGCCCCGCCACCTTCGAAGCCTGGCAGGACCCTACGAAATGGGAAACGCTCCAGCCCCCGCAGACCCTCGCTTCCGCCGCCGACGGACGCCCCGTAAAACCGCACGCTGGCGGCATCGCCTGGAACCCGTGGAGAAAGCGCTGGGTCGCCGTCTTCGAGGAGGAGTTCGGCAAACCTTCCGTCTTCGGCGAACTCTGGTACGCCGAAGCCGGCGCCCCCACCGGCCCGTGGGGACCCGCGGTGAAAATCGTCACGCACGAAAACTACACCTTCTACAATCCCGTGCTTCACCCCGAGTTCACAGCCCCCGATTCGCCCATCCTCCTCTTCGAAGGCACCTACACCGCCGAGTTCGCCGACCACCCTCCCATCACCCCGCGCTACAACTACAACCAAATCCTCTACCGCCTCGACCTCGACGACCCCTCCCTCGCCCCCGCTCGCAAATAGGACGTTCCCACCGTTGCCCTCCTTATCCGCTTTCACATCCTGCTTCACGAACACTCTTCGGCAGTTAATGAGGACCAATGAAAAATGCAAAATGAGAAATGAAAAATGCAAAATGGATTTTGTGCCAGGCGCCGCGTGGACTCGAAGTTCCGGCATTTTTCATTTTTCACTTTTCATTTCTCATTTTGCATTGACCACGAAGCAGTGAAAATGGGCAGCGCAATGCCCCGCCCTCCACAGCGTTCGTTTCCCACTTTCCATATCGGCGGTCGTGGGGCGCTGCTCATCGGCTTGCTCTGCGGCATAGCCCTCGCCGCACGCGGGACCGCAGAACCTTCATCCTTCATCCCTCATCCTTCATCCTTTCCCTTAAGCGCCGAGTATCGCGGCGAATCCCGCCGCATCTCCACGTTGCGCTCCGAAATCGCCGCCCTCCCCACCCCGCCGCCCGGCCAGCAAAGCGAACGCATCGGCTGGCACAGCACGTTTTCCACCACCGTCAACGCCACAAAATGGCTCCAGATCGCACTCGACGCCTCCCAGCCCTTCGACGCCATCGCGCTCGTCCCCGTCGATGTCGCCTACGGCGCCTATCCCGGCCCGGGCTACGGATTCCCCGTTCGATTTCGCGTGGAGGTCTCCGACGTCCCCGCCTTCTCCGCCCCGCGCCTCCTCGCCGCCTACGACGACGCGGACTTCCCAAATCCCGGCGATGCCCCCGTCTTCATCCCGACCGCGGGCGCGTCCGGCAAATTCATCCGCATCACCGCCACGCGCCTTTGGCAGCGCGGCGATCGCGCCCTCCTCGCCTTGGGCGAAGTCGAGGTCCTGCGCGGCGAAATCAATCTCGCCGCCCTGCGCCCCGTCACCGCCAGCGACACCTACGAAAACGCCCCCGCCTGGCAATCCTCCAACGCCACCGACAGCCAAAGCGTCCTCGGCCCCCCGATCGAGCAAGCAGAATCCCCATCGTCATTCGCTCATTCGGACTTCGTCATTTCCCCTCCCGGCAACGGCTGGCATTCCCAAATCGCTCACACGCCTGATTCCCTCAAATGGGTCCAGGTGGATCTCGGAAAGCCCATGCCCCTCGACGACGTCCGGATCTTCCCCGCCCGCCCCAAGGACTTCCCCGCGCGCTCCGGCTTCGGTTTTCCTCTCCGCTTCCGCGTGGAAGCCGCGGACGATCCCGGCTTCGCGCAGCCGCGCATCCTCTTTGACCAGACTGCCGCCGACTTCGTGAACCCCGCGGAAAATCCCGTGGTCATCCCCGCCAGCGGCGCCGTCGCGCGCTACGTCCGCGTCACGGCCACGCGCCTCTGGGAGCGGTCGAACGACTTCATCTTCGCGCTTTCGGAATTGCAGGTCTATTCCGGCGGCAAAAACGCCGCGCTCGGCGCCGCGGTCTCGTCGCTCGATTCCATCGAACGCGGAGCGTGGGCGCCCCGGTTTCTCGTCGATGGATTCAACAGCCAGCACCGGCTCGTCGAGCCCTCCGGCTGGCTCCGCGATCTCTCCCGCCGGCGCGAAGCCTCCCAGGAGCTCGCCGCCGCCGAATCCCGCCAGCAGAGCCTCGCCGCCGCGCTGGCCCGCTCGGCGCTCCGCTGGTCCGCGGGAGTCCTCCTCCTCCTGGCGGTGGGGGCGGCGTTCGGAATCCAGCGCGCGCGCCGGGCTCGCCGCCGGGAAGTCGAGCGGCTCCGCCAACGCCTCGCGGGCGATCTCCACGATGAAATTGGCAGCAATCTCGGGAGCATCGCGCTCCTCAGCGAAATGGCCATTCGCCAGCCCGCCGGCGCGCAGTCCGATCTCGCGGAGATCAATCACGTGGCCCGCGAAACCGCCGCCTCCATGCGGGACATCGTCTGGCTCATCAAGCCCGGCGCCAACACCCCGGAAGACTTCATTGCCAAATTTCGCGAGACCGCCGGCCTCATGCTGGCCGGTCTGGATTGGAAGCTCGATTGCGACGGCCTCTCGTCCCCGCTTTCCCTCGACTGCAAGCGCCACGCCCTGCTCATCTTCAAGGAAGCGCTTCACAATATCCGCAAACACGCCGCCGCCTCGCGCGTCGCCATCCGTCTCGCCGAACGCGACGGCTTGCTCGAAATGGAGATCACCGACGACGGCTCAGGCTTCGATCCCGCCGCCGTCTCCACGGGACACGGCCTCGAAAGCCTCCGCCACCGCGCTGAGGCCATGGGCGGCGCCTTGGAAATCGAATCGTCACCAGGCCACGGCGCGCGTATCCTCGCCCGCCTGAAGCTATAGCTCCCATTCTTCGCATTCTTCGCATTATTCCCATGCTTCCCCCTGATCCTCTTCCCATGACCACCGCCTCCATCCCCGTCTGGCTCATCGAGGACAACGCCACCTTTCGGCGCGCCGTGGAGCGCGTCCTCGAGCAGAGCGGCGATATCCATTGCGCGGGCGCGTTTGGCCGCTGCGAAGACGCCCTCGCCGCCCTGGCCCGTGGTTCCGCTCCCAGTCTCATCCTCCTGGATGTCGGCCTGCCCGGCATGAGCGGCATCGATGGCATTCCGCTCCTGCGCCAGCGGGCTCCGCATGCGCTTATCCTCGTGTTCACGGTCTTCGCCGACGATGAGAAAATCTTCCGCGCCATTTGCGCCGGCGCCTGCGGCTACTTGCTCAAGACCGCTCCCTCCGAGGAATTGGTCCAGGCCATTCGCGAGGCCCTGGCCGGCGGCGCGCCCATGAATGCGCGCATCGCCCGCCGTGTGCTCGATATGTTTGCCCGGCTCGCGCCGCCCCGCGGAGGCTATGGAGACTACGGTCTCAGCCCGCGCGAAAAGGAAATCCTGGAAGCCACCGTGCAGGGCCGCACGAAAAAGGAAATCGCGGCCCTGCTCGATCTCAGCTTCCACACCGTCGATTCCCACCTGCGCCACATCTATCAAAAGCTCGAGGTCAATACGCGCACCGGCGCCGTGGCCAAGGCGCTCCGGGAAAAACTCGTCTAATTGCCATGAGCTTGTCGAATGGCGGATTGTCGCCCGCCCCTCGTTGGCCACACGCTCCCTGAACGCGCCATATCACGCCGGAAGGCTGCTGACTTCAGGATTTGTTAAACCGCGGACCACAGGATGCGCGCGGATACAGAACTCCGGAATATCCGCGTCCACCTGTGGTCAAAATCCGGATCGTCGCGCCCACGCTCCCGAGGGCGTCATGGAATGTGTTGTCACGCCTTGCAAATGCGGCGCGTTTCGCCGACAACCAGCCCTTCTCCGTTTCCCAACCCCCATCCCAAAATATGCAGCGCCCAACCGCCGTCACTGTCTTCGGAATCTTAAACGTTGTTTTCGGCGTCTTCGCCCTTTTCGGCGTCTTCGGCACCATGGCGATGCTCGCCATGACGGATGACACGAAAAATCCGGTCATCAAGATCATGCATGAAAACCCCGCCTACGCGACGTGGACGAAATGCACGATTCCCATTGGCCTCTTCAGTTTTGTGTTTCTCCTCGTCACCGGGATCGGCCTCTTGAGCTTGCGCGAATGGGCCCGCAAGCTCTCCATTTGGTATGGCATTTACGCCATCCTCCTGGATATTGCCGTCGCCATCGCCAATTTCCTTTTCGTCTTCCCTCCGCTCTTCGCAAAAGTTTCCGGACCGAACGGCTCTTCGGATCCCGCGGCGATGGGCGGAGCCATTGGCGCGGCGATCGGCGGAATCATGGGCGGCGTCTTTGGGCTGATTTATCCGGTGGTCCTCATCGTTTTCATGCTGCGCAAGCAGATCGTCGCGGCGTTTCGTCCGCCGGGGCAGCCGCCCGCCTTTCCGTAGATCGGGATTTCCGGGATTCCTCTGTCCCATGGAGCGCCCCACCATCGTCAGCGCTTTCGGCATTCTCAATATCGCGTTCGCCGCGGGACGGCTCGTCAAACTGCTGCTCTACATTCCGATCCACGCGCGCGCGGTGGCCCATCATGGCTCAACGCTCACCCGGACCCTGCAGGAAAATCCGTATTACGCGCTCTGGAGCAAATGCGCGGTCCCCTTGGGATTCCTGAGCATCGTTCTCCTGCTCGTCGCGGGGATCGGCCTCTTGCGGATGGAGCCTTGGGCTCGCAAGCTCTCGATCGTGTATGGAGTCTACGCGATCCTCGCGACCGTAGCCTCCACCGTGGTCAATATCGTCTTTGTCGTCCAGCCCCTCCTCTCGCGGGCCTCCGTGACTCGCGGCGCTTACGCGCTCCCTGTCGCGCTTGGCGGGGAGATAGGCACGATCCTGGCCGGCCTCATCGCCTTGGTTTATCCGGTGCTCCTCATCGTCACCATGACGCGCCCCCACATCGCGGCCGCGTTTCGTCCGCCGGCCCCGCCTCCCAGCCTGCCATAGTCGGATTCCGGATTCCTCTGCCCGATGGAGCGGCCTAAAATCGTCACCGTTTGCGGCGTTCTGAATCTCGTCTTCGCGGCGGGCGTCATAAAACTGCTCCTGTCCGGCGCCTATCGTGCCCGCGCCTTTGCCCATCATTCAGCGGCTGCGGGGAGCCTGCAGGGAAATCCGGTTTATGCATTCTGGAGCCAATGGACGGGTCCGCTGAGCCTCCTGGGCCTGGTTCTGCTCCTCGTTTCGGGGATCGGTCTCTTGAGGTTGAAGGAGTGGGCGCGCAAACTCTCGATCGTCTACGGCGTTTACGCGATGCTCAAGGGCGCGGCGATGTCGGTCACCAATTTTGTTTTCATCCTCCAGCCACTGCTGGCGCGGACTTCTTTTACGGCCGGGGGTTACATCGTCCCAAGGGCGCTGACCGCCGAGATCAGCGCAATCATCGCCGGCCTGCTCTCCCTGGTTTATCCCCTGGTCCTCATCGTCTCCATGACCCGCCCCGAAATCATCGCCGCCTTCCGCCCTCCCGCGGCCCCCTCCGGCCCTCCGTCGCCCAAATAGTCCACCCCGCCCGCGCGCCATCCTCCTCCCCACGCGAAAACTCAGGCGCGTGGCAGTCAGGTTCTTCCTCCGAGTCCCGCGACTGCGGGATGCTGGCGGAGGTCCAGGCAAGGGGCGAGCCTCCCTCGTCCCTCGTCCCTCGTCCTCGTCCTTGGGGGGCGAGAGGCGGTGTGTCTGCCTCCGTTGTCCCTCTCTCCCGCGACTGCGGGACCCTCCGGGCTCCGAGGACGGAAAAGGCATCTCCTCAGAGTTCCGCTTTCGTCATTCGTCATTCCCCGCTGCCGCCGCCGCCCCCGCCGCCCCCTCCTACGTACAATCCCCTCTCGGAATACCCAAGTATCCGCCCTCCCATGGCGCCCACGCTGCTAGTTCCAATATCCATGAATTTCCCAAAAATGAAACAAACTCCCCCTCCCACTTCCCGCCGCATTCACTATCCCACCCCGCGTGGCCCGGTTTCCCGCATCCTTTTTGTCGCATTCTTGCTTCTCACCGTCTCCCTCTCCGGCGCCTTCGCCGAGAATCCATGGACTTCCTCTCCGCTGGGATGGTCCTCCGGCATGTGGGGTTCCTGGGATCCCTCCAGCAGTTCCTGGTTCCCGCACCGCGTCTCCGGATTCTCCTCCTCCTCCTCCTCTTCCGAGGCCCCGGCGCCCCGGGCCGTCATGAACCCCGAGATCGATCCCGTCATGGTGAAAGCCGGGCATATTGCCGAAGGCCGGGCGCTATCCCGCTCCAGCCTCTTCTGCTGGCGCTTCGTCAAGGAGGCCTTGCTGAAGGCTGGCGGGGTGGCCAGCTATCCTCAAACCGCCTGCGCGAAAGACGCCGGACGCGACCTCGTGGAAAACTATGGATTCGTGAGACTCTCCGTGAGAAACGCCGCCGCCGCGCCAGTGGGCGCCGTCCTCGTCTACGGCGGCGGCGGCGCCGGCCACGTGGAATTGCGGACACCGCACGGCTTTACCAGCGATTATCATAGCAGCAGGCCGAGCTGCCTTCCCTTCATCGGCGCCTACACCCGCATGGACAAGCGCGCCAAATCCATTCGGACCGCCCAGGCCGATCGCATCGCCGATTCACGATCCTAGTCGCTCTCTTAAGGTAAACGCCATCTAACGGTCGCCCTCGCAGTGGGGGATCTCGTTTCGAGGTTTGGGATCTGGAAACATCCATCGCCGGCAAACGGCATACGCCAGAATTCCGAGCAGGCCGGCATTCATCCACGCGTAAAGTTCCGGGTCATAGAGCGGTGTGCTTTGGTCCCAGTTCATGATCCAATAAAGCAGCCGCACCGGCCCGAGGATGCACGATCCGATAGCCTCGCCCGCCCGCACCGCGAACACCGAGTGAAAGACGCGAGCCCCAAACCAAAAGCTGAATACCGAAAGCCAGCTCAGCCCGTACGAAACCAGGACGAACGCCAGCAAAGTGCTCACGTATTTCGCGACGTTTTTCATGAATGAGAAGTGGACGGTGTGATCACGGGAGGCAGGCGGGTTTTCGCCGCCGAGCATAAGAGACAGCGAAAACGATGCACAAGGGCGCGTTTGCCCCTGCATTTGGAAATGCCCTCCCCCCAGGATGCTTGACATTCCCGGCGCCGCGCTAACGATCACCTCGATTAGCCCCCCTGTCCGATGAAAATCACTCCTCTGGCCATCTCCGCGATCCTGGCGTGCAGCGTGGTCTCTTCCTCATATTGCCCGGCGGGCTCGGTCAAAACCTGAGCTTCCTCGAGAAG
>Ga0302319_10022456_pt1 | contig 11313 bp, 8 predicted proteins | sample Bog_T0_2_FD_203319 | JGI IMG/M metagenome (GOLD analysis project Ga0302319, IMG submission 203319) | Peat permafrost microbial communities from Stordalen Mire near Abisko, Sweden - Bog_T0_2 | ecosystem: Environmental > Terrestrial > Soil > Wetlands > Peat | place: Sweden: Abisko, Stordalen Mire...
GCCATGCCCAACGAGGGTGAGCATCTGCGTCCGTCCGCAGACGGTGGTTCTGAAATGGTGTTTCCAAAAACCAACGTCGCATGGAAGTTCGCTGCTCCCACCGATGAACTGCCGGATGAGCTTCTTGAATTTGCCGGGGGCGACAATTCCCCTGACTGCGGCACTAACGCGGGCAACATTAAAAGATAGTCGGTCCGTTTTGGGATCGGCGACGGGATCGCGTTGGGATTTGGGGCCCCGCTTCTGTGGGGCCACAGCCCGGAGAGTTCCAGCCTCTCTCTCCCGGCGCCAGGTCGTCACCTGAAGCGGGATTATGTTTTAGTACCGACACCTGGGAGAGAAGGACCGTTACATCCGGAGGATGAAGTCCCACCGGCAAATTCGAGAAGCTCATCCGGCAATTCATCGAGGGGCGGGGCGAACTGCCATGCGGCGTTGGTTTTTGGAAAGACCAGTTCAAAACCGCCGTCGGGCAGCGGACGAAGATACTCGCCTTCATTGGGCATGACTGCATCCCCGAAGTGCGTGCGTATCGCGTTAAGGGGATCGCTTTGGAAAGCATTTGCAAAACGGGGATCGGCTTCGGCTAACCGCCGGACCATTGGCTCCAGCGCCCAAAGCCGGGCTGAGCTTTCGCTGTTCGTATCTCGTGCGAATTCGTTTTCCATGCGCAAAATCCTCTCTTTCCGAACCCATAATAACGTGATCCGGGATTGAATGGTGTTGCGGCGCACCAGGGATATTTCGAATCGGCACCCCGCGGCATTACTCCAGCCACTGGATTCTGTCAGGCGAAAACTCGCAGTACAGAATCAGCCGATCTTTTGAGCTGGCATTGAAGGCATGGTGTGGGCGTGACGCATCAAAGACGATCGCCTTCCCCTCTTCCTCCATTTCAAACTGTCCATCGGCGTTCAGGAAGCTGAGCTTTTCCGGAACTTCAAGCCCAAGGTGAAACGTCAGCAAATTTCCGGATTTCAACTCCGGATGCTCGTGTACCGGCAAGACTACCCCCGGCCTGAACAGCGACAAGGCAGCCACCTTCAGGCCCTGAACCCGACGCAACAGTCTCACCGTGTTCGGCGCTCCGGCGTCACCCAGAGGGTATTGATCGTCGATCGCGAAGCCCCAGGTGAGCCAGCGGTCCTTGTTCAATCCCCACGCTTTCATCCACCGTGCACGGCCATTCGCAGCGAGCATCCGGGCCGCTTCGATGTGGGTAAGATCGCCACGCTCCGTTTCCAGAACATCGTTCCGGTCGAGGGCTGCGCATTCGTCGCGAATCGATTGCCAGTTGTCACGGAGCATCATCAGCGCCTTGAACTGACACGGATCGATGATTGAACTCATGGTTTGGTCAACAGGGCCACAGGCGAACCAGCCTGTCGAGGGGCTCGGGCGCGTGGAATCGTTCGATGGCTTCGGGCAGAAACATCGCCGGTTCCGCCGGCGGGGGCTGTGCCGCAATGGGTTCGAGGCGAAGTGGGCTGCCTGTTTCGACATTCACAATCCGTCCCTGATCGAAGCGGAACGTCCGGTCCATCATGCCGGCCAGACTCGGCCGGTGGGATGTGACAATGCACGTCAGGCCGGGGATGTTGCGGAGGTTGCCGATGATGCGCGCTTGCAGTTCTTCGTCGAGCCCACTAAGCGTTTCGTCAAGTATCAGGATTGCCGGACGGTTCACGATGGCCCGGGCGATAAAGAGCCTTTGGCGTTCACTGCTCGAAAAAACCTGCTCATTGGCGAAGGTCATCATGCCAAGCGGCATGGCGCGGATGGCATCGTCGATGCACACGGTACCGGCGGCTGTCCAGGCATCGTCAATGCTGCCCGCCGAAGAGGCCAGAATATTGATTCGCACTGTACCGTCCATTAAACGCTCCTCCTGCGAAATCAGCTCGACGGCCGAACGCACGGTTTCGATATCGAGGCTGCGCAAAGCCTCATCATCGTAGAAGATCTCTCCCAGGGTGGGCCGCTCCAGCCCGACCAGAAGGCGGATCAGGGTCGATTTTCCGCTGCCGGAAGGCCCGGCGAGACAGACGAATTCGCCCGGCTCGATCGAGAGTGAGATGCTGTCTAGTGCCGGGGTGTCGGAGTCCGGCCACGTGAACGACACGCCATCCAGCCGGATGCCACCGCGCAACTTCAGGTCACGTTTTTCAGGCGCCTCCGGTTCGGGATCCGCCGCCAGCAGAGGCGTTACGCGACGGGCAGCAACCGCGGTGCGGAAGAGACCGGCGCTGCGCTCGTCGATCGTGTCCAGACTCCAGACGAGGAGCGCGCCGCCCACGAGGCATGAGATCATCGAGCGCAAATTCTCCGGGTACAAAGCAACGGCAAACAGAATGATGGCGGGGGTCGCTGCCGCCAGCACATCGCGCAGGACATCGAACGAGTATTGGCGCCGCCTTTCCCTGATGGCATTTCTCCGCGCGGCGCTGTAGCGGGCCACCAGACGTTCGGCCGACCGCAACAGACGGAGGTTCAGGATATCCAACACGATCAGCCATGCCAGGCCGGAGTTTTTTCGCTCCCCGGCTTCGGCGGTTTCGCCGGCATCGGTCTCGACGTATCGAAGCAGCATTCTTACGGTCCCGAGCAAGGCCGTTGCGAACGCTATAGCAGTTCCGGCATAGCCGCACCGCGCGATCAGAACCAACGCGACGGCCCCGGCTGTGAAGAAGGCCGTGGCAAATTCGATTGCATCCTCCCCGACTCCTGTGCAAACGGGTCCCAAGGATCGACCGGCCAAACTTATTTCCTCGGGAGTGGCAGCGTGGAAGTAGCTCTGACCGGCGCGCAAGACACGCCCCCAGATGCCCGGCACGAGAGACACGCACAGCTTCCCCGAAAGCCGCAGGCCAGCGGCGGTCCGCACAAGTTGAAGAAACGCAATCGCGGCGCATAGAAGACCCGCGCGAACCAAACTGAAGTTGTAGACGAGGGCGGCGGCGCTTGCAGCAGAAGCAATGCCCGCCGCAGCCATGATTGTGATGGTCGCTTTTTGATTGGCCAGTTCACCGGCCAGCAGAGCCCGCAACGACCTGACGCCGATAGGTACGCGCGGGGAGAATAGCCAGGCGTCGGGCTCCAGGAGCGCCGCAGTCTCCAGGGAAATGCCTTTGTAACTGAAGCCCGATGGAATGAGAGACACAGGATGCTGACTCGCTCTGAGAAAAGCGATACCAGGCAGCACTGCATAGCGCCACCAGTTCCGTTCACGGAGGCGTACCCGGCGAACGTCAAAACCGGAGCGTCCGGCGAGTTCACGTACATCTTCAGAACGCACTCCCTGCGCGACGAGCCGAATCGCGAACTCGACCGCGGACTCACGCATCCGCGAGGTCGCTCCTCATCAGACGGGCGAAAGCACTATCGGGCGTCAAGAGCGAATCCGGCGTACCGCGCTCCACGATTGTGCCGTTTTCGAGAACCAGCACCTCAGCACACAGCGAAAGCGTTGCGGGACGAAGGCTGATCAGGACGCACGCACAGCCAACCGTTCGGAGGTTCGCGATGACGCGCTTCTCCAGCTCCGGATCGAGCGCCTCGGTCGCTTCATCGAGGATCAGCAACTCAGGACGGCGAACCAGCGCGCGCGCAATGGCGAGCCGCTGCCGTTCGCCGCCGCTGAAATTAGCGCCACCCCGCGCCATCGTGCACTGCGGTCCGCCTCGGTGAGTGAGAAATTCATCGGCGCAGACGATGCGGAGAGCTTCGCTGACGTCGCCTCCGGTGATGGAAGGATCGTTCAGGGTAATGTTGTCCGCGACCGTGCCTTCGAAGAACGCCTGCCAGTTTTCGACCAGGACCGGGTTCTTTCCGCCGGAAATTCGGCCTTCCCAGGGATCGAGAAAGCCCGCGATCAGCCGCGCAATCGTGGAGCGGCCAGAGCCGGGTCTCCCGGCGAAACCGACCAGACGCCCGGGTGCAATCTCGAAGTCAATATCCGAAAGGATGGGAGGCTTGCGGCCGTCGTAGCCGAAGCTGGCCCGTTCCGCCGCAATTCGCGCGGAGGGCTTGCGCGATTCGCTCTGCACCGAGGGTATCGGAATGTCGTCGATTCGCATGAGCAAGGTTCGAAGTTTCTCCAGCGAAGGCCAAAGAACGCAAACCCGACCGAGCCTTGCCAGGCAGTAGACGGCAAGGACTGAGGCGGCGGCGTTCGCCGGCGACCAGCGTGAGACTGCGGCGAGTCCAACCAGGAACAACATCGCAGTCTGAATCGCCGCCTGAAGAGTGCCCCGGCCCTGGAACGCCTGGCTCGCGCTGAGAATGATGGCCTGCGCGCCGGCCAGTCGTCGGAACGTCCCCTCAGGCCCGCGCCCCAGCTTGAGGCGCTCGATTTCGCGAATCTCCCACGAATCGAGACCGGGCGTCCCCTGGCCCTGATGTACCCAGGTGCGGTAGACCCCGGTTCTCGGGTAGTGAAGCGCAAATGCCACGGCAGCACTGAGGGCGAGAGCGCATGCGGTGAGGGCCGCGATCGGCAGCGAAAGGGCGGCGATAACTGCAAGGATTACCGGCACTGGTATTACGCGGAGGAATGCCCCGCCCAGATTATAAGTAAGATCAGCCAGGGCATGGTGGCTTTCGATGAGTGACAGGACTGAGGCGGGATACCGGTAGGAAAAGAAGCCTGGGGGGAGTTTCAGCGCGCGGCGGAACGTGTCTTCCGGCCCGTCCGAACTTATGCGCGCACGGATGCTGCCGAGGCAGATGTTCGACAGCGCGGACAGGCCACCGGAAGCGATTGCGGCATACAACATCCACTTCGCGGAACTCCCGGCCTCTCCGCCCGCCAAGGCAAAAACGGCACGGCCAAGGAGCAACGGTCCGGCCCACTCAAGCCAGGATGCCACTGCCGCGATTAGCATCGGTTTTCGGTACCGCCTCAGCAGCGCGGCGATTGCCGCACCAAACCGGAAATGAACGCCGCGCTTTTCAAACTGCGGCAGGGGGCGAAATGTCAGGACGATGCCCGTGTAGTCCTCGCGAAACTGCTCGGGGGGAACGCCACGCGGGCCGCTGACAGGGTCGTTGACAGTGAAACCTTCATCGCGCACTTCTTCGAGGACGACGAAGTGGTTGAACCGAAAACCGATTATGGCCGGGAGCGGGATCTGGCTGAGCTGCGCTATTTCTCTGCCGTAACCCCGGGCGTCCAGACCATAGCGAAGAGCGAGCGCCCGAAGGCTGGCGGCACTGGCGCCAGCCCGGGAAATGCCGCTTATCTTGCGCAGTTCATCGAGATCCACAAACTGCCCGAAGTAGCCAAGCACGATCGCCAGGGATGCGAGACCACACTCATTTCCCTGCGCTTGAAGTACAGAGGGTGTGCGCACGCGGTTGACTCGCGACGCGGATGAAAACCGGAATTGCAAATCAAAATGTAGCAGGGCTGCGAACACTCGGTGTCCCAAGTCGGCCAGGGCAAGGCAACTTTCGACCGGTATTGGGCCGGAGATTCTGCCCGATAATGAGTGGAGCGATGGTTTCCCGCCTCATCGGTCACGCAGGAACCAGAGCGAACGAGACCGCGCTTTCCTTTCTCGTCGATGGCGAAACCCCGCTCGTCGAAACAACGCTCCAATCGCTGACGTACGCTGAGCTGCTTACCCGTGCCATGGCCATTGCCGGGTTCCTTGCCACGCATGCAGCCGCCGGCGAGCGCGTTATTGTCGCGCACCCGCCGGGACTCGAATTTGTCGCCGCGTTATATGGCTGCTGGCTCGCCGGAGCGACAGCGGTACCCTGCTACCCTGCGGGCACCTCGCGGGGACGAACCGGCTCGCGCCTCGCCGGGATCGTAGCCGACGTCAGGCCGATCATCGCCCTCTGTGACCGCAAGGGCCGCGACCGCGCCGTGATTGCCGCATCGCGTGAACCCGGCTTCGACGCGGTTCGTTGGTTTGCGACGGACGAAGTCGTTACAGCGTCGGGAGAAGTGCCGACGAGTTCGCCGCGAAATCCCGCGCTGATTCAGTACACCTCGGGCTCGACCGCCGCTCCGCGCGGAGTAGTCCTGACACACGCCAATCTGCTTTCCAATATCGAGCTGATTTCCGCGCGCACCGGGATTCCCATAGCGGAACGGAAAGTTGTGGCCTGGCTTCCGCCGTACCACGACATGGGCCTGGTTGGAGTCATTCTGACCGCGGTGACATGCGGCTATCCGCTGGTGATGATGGACCCGATCCATTTTCTCGAACGGCCTTTACGGTGGCTGACCGCCATGTCGGAGCATCGGGCCAGCGTCTCAGCCGCGGCTAATTTCGCTTTCGACCTTTGCGTACGCACAACGACGCCCGAGCAACGGGCGCAACTGGATCTCCGCAACTGGCGAGTGGTCTGCAACGGCGCCGAGACGGTGCGGGCCGCAACCATGGACCGGTTCACCGCCGCATTCGGCCCCTGCGGTTTTCGCAGAGAGGCGTTTCTGCCTTGTTATGGACTGGCAGAGGCTACTCTCATGGTGACTTGCGGCAAGGCTGGCGAAGGGCCTCGGATGGCGGAGGGCAACGTCAGTTGCGGAGCGCCTGCGCAACCCACACTAGTTGCCATCGCAGGTACTGACGGCGTAGTTCTCCCGGATGGCCAGACCGGTGAGATCTTCGTGGCCGGCCCGGGTGTCGCCTCCGGCTACTGGAATAATTCGGAAGAAACGTCGCGCGTATTCGGCCAGAAGCTCATCGGCGTGGAAGGCGACTTTCTGCGTACCGGCGATCTCGGCTCTCTGCACGGCGGCGAACTTTTCGTCAGCGGCCGACTGAAAGAGCTGATCGTTATCCGAGGCCGCAACTATTACCCGCAGGATTTTGAAATTGCGCTCGCCTCTGCGCATCCCGCTCTTGCGCCCGATTCCTTCGCCGCATTTCCCCTGCAACGGGGGGATGAAGAGACCTATGCCGTGGTCTGTGAGGTGCGTCGCGAACGACGTCGGGACATAGATTCCGCCGAGGTCTTCGATGCCATCGAGCGGACTCTCACCGCACTCTTTGGCGTCGCACCCGCGGGGATCGCGCTGGTGAAACCCGGCACGTTGCCGCGCACCACAAGCGGCAAAATCCAGCGGTACAAGTGCGCCCGGCTGATCGAAGACGAAACACCCGATACGATTGCGGTTCATTTCGCCGCCTCGCAAGTCATCCGCCCGGAGCCCATGTTCATCGGCGAGAGCGGCACGAACCTCGAAGCCAGTATCCGAGCCTGTATTGCTTCGCTTCGGGGAGTAGACCCCGTGCGGCTCGATGATGTCACGCCCCTCGCCGAACTGGGCGTCGATTCGCTCATGCAAACCGAACTTCTCATCGCGCTGGAGTCCTCCCTCGGTCTATGCCTCGAATCCGGTACCATCCGGGCAACTCTTTCGGTCGCTCAACTGGCTGATGCCATCAGGGCGCAGAGGGAGTTCCGAACGACCCCTGCCTGTTCGCCAGCCGGGCTGGCGGGCGCGGAAATTCCCCTCGCGCCGCAGCAGAGGCGTTTTCTCGAGTACGCCGTTGAGTATCCCGACCGCCTCGCGACTGTCGTAATTGCGCGCACTCCCGCGCTCATCGGCCCGGAACGCCTGAGCCGCGCCATTGAGAAGGCCGAGCTTGAATTTGACGCGTTACGGCTGCGCTTCGCGCTAACCGACAGCGGCTGGCGACAGCACTATGCGGCCGCCGGCGGGTCCATAGCGATCGAGTGCGTCTCATGCAACGCGGCGACTCCGCTCGAAATCGCCGCGCAGCGCGAACGCATCGGGGCCTTGCACACCGGCCTGAATCTGGAGCGCGGCCCACTGGGCCGTGCCATCCTCTTCGACCGCGGGCCGCTGGAATGCGGCGTTCTTGCCCTGTGCCTGCACCACCTCGTCGCCGACGGCCTCTCTATGGCGATCTTTGCGGGAGCGATCGAGCGACATCTTCAGTTACCCGGCGATACCCTTCCGCGGCTCGCCGAACCGACCTTCGGTGCGTGGGCGGGCGCGGCGGACACCCTTGCCCAGTCGCCCGCGGTAATCGCCGACCTGGAAATGTGGGAGCGGATTTGCGGCCGGGCGACCGGGCCATCTCCCGCTCCGGGTGTCTTCGCAACCCTGCCTGATGAATTTCTCGATTCCGGCCGCCAAAACTGCTTCGACAAGCAGGCGCCTTCCGTCACAGAACAACGCACCCACTTCCTGGCCGCCCTCTGGGAAGCATGGAGGCGCGTAACCGGCGAACCCGACCTTCTTGTATGGATGGAAAACAACGGACGGAGCGGCGTTGAGGGAATGACCCCGGACAGGACGCTGGGGTGGTTCGCCTGCGAATATCCCGTGCGGCTGAAGCCGGTCACAGGGGAACCGGTCCGTGACGTACAGATCGCCCTGGATGCCATACCTGGAGCCGGAGCCAGCTACGGCATGTTGCGGTATCTGCACCGTGAACCCTCTGTGCGGTCCCGCATGGCGGGGCTCGCGGCGCCTCAGGTGTGGTTTCGCTTTCTTCGCGGGCTGCACCATTCAGGGCGCCGCGGCAAACTGAGGCTCATTCGCACTTACTCGACCTTTGGCGGGACCGGCCAGACGCGAATCCCACCGGTCATTCTTACTGTGCAACAGAAGCTTACTGTGCAACAGAAGAACGCCGCAGCCGCCTGGAATATGGCTTTCAGCGACCAAATCGGGAAAGAGCTTCCCACGCGACTGATGGAAGGCATCGACAGCTATATGGATCGACTCACCGCATGAACCTGACCAACGCCGCGATCTCAGGCGTGGAAATGCTGATCGCCTTTGCAGATCGGGGTCACCGCACATTCTTCGAAACAAACCAGTTCCCGTGGGTGAGGACGCTCGAAACGAACTGGCCGGCGATTCGCGCTGAGTTCGACCCCCTGATGCGGGACCGCGACCGAATACCGAACTTTCAGGACATCTCGCCGGTCCAGGCCGGCCTCACCGAAGGCCAACAGTGGAAGACATTCTTCCTGTATGCGTATGGACGCGAAATCCCAGCCAACTGTGAGCGGTGCCCCGAAACATTGCGTTTGCTGAAGTGTATTCCGGGCATGACCACGGCCATGTTTTCCATACTGGCTCCTGGCAAACACATTCCGGCTCATCGCGGCCCTTATAACGGCGTGCTTCGCTATCACCTGGGGCTGATCGTAGAGGGCGCCCCGCTCGCCAGCCGCATCCGCGTCGGGAAGACGCTGCGGCGCTGGAGGGAAGGAAAAAGTCTGATCTTCGACGACAGTCACGACCACGAAGCGTGGAACGATTCGGCCAGCTACCGCGTGGTGCTGTTCGTCGATTTTGTCCGTCCGCTTCCATTCCCGCTGTCTTTAATCAACCGGCTCGCCATATGGGCGATCGGCCGCTCGGATTTGGTGCAGGACGGGTTTAAGGCCCTTCGGGGCGACGATGAGCGCCCGTAAGCGGGCGCTCACACCATCGGAGGAACTACACTTTTCCGTTAAGGTTTCCGTTACCTGTGTCGACTCCGGTGCCGCCGCCGACAAGGTCCAGTTCCATAGGACTTAATTCTCCATCCAGCATCGCGTGAAATGCCTCACTGTCGAAGTCTTCCGCGCTGACATCGATTCCTTTGCTCTGGCCGAGGCGGGCCAGTTCGCCGGCGAAGCCGCTCCCCGACACGCGCAGAATCTGACCTGCTTCTCCGCCAATCTGCTCGTTGCTGTTGATCAACTCTCTGAACTGCTCAAGACCCTGCACTGACATATGCGAATTCTCTCCGAATTTGAATTTGTGAACCGGAATCGTTTCCAGTCGTGCAGGATGCGGAATGGAGCCTGCTCCCCAGTCTTAACTATAAGTTAATTTGCGCTGGCGCACACCCTACGAAAGTTGCCTTGCCTCCCCTACTTTCGTCGCGTCGCCCAAACCTGGCACAACGCCGGAAAATAATGTCAAGGATGGCGCTGCCCTAGAAGCTCCCAGGACGCGGGGGAGCGTAGCGGCCGAGACTGCGGGATGGATATTGGCCGCACCGCCTGGGCTGGCAGGGCCGCAAAGCAAACACCTTTGAGGAGCCCTCTGGACATAACACATCCATTTCGGTTGGTCAGGTTATTTCGCGACAGGCTCTTAAACCCATCCTGAACCAATCGGAGCGGCTGATGATCTCACCAGAGCGCGACGGCTATCAGGAATTGTGTTTCTCGTTTGCGCATGGCCATTCGCGGCAACGGTGAGCGCCTGTGAGCGGGCGCTCACCCCGTCGGCTTAGGTAGGCCGCCACCCAGGTAGCTTGAGGTGGTGCCGCCGCCTACCAGGTCCAGTTCCATTGGACTTAATTCGCCGTCCAACATGGCGTGAAACGCATCGCTGTCGAAGTCCTCAGCGCTGACATCGCAGCCTTTGTTCTGGCCGAGGCGGGCGAGTTCGCCGGCGAATCCGCTCCCCGACACGCGAAGAATCCGACCTGCTTCTCCGCCAATCTGCTCGTTGCTGTTGATCAACTCTCTGAACTGTTCAAGACCCTGCACTGACATATGCGATTTCTCTCCGAATTTGAATTTGTGAACCGGAATCGTTTTCCAGTCGTGCAGGATGCGGAATGGAGCCTGCTCCCCGATCTTAACTATAAGTTAATTTGCGTTGGCGCACACCCTCCGAAAGTTGCCTTGCCTCCCCTGCTTTCGTTGCCTCGCCCGAAAACGAGAGCAATGTTCTGGAAGCAGTACTTGCGTTGCCTTCCGTTTTTCTCAAAGCCCCTACAATCGGTGGGGTAGATGCCCAAACGAGGAACCCAATTCCTGATAGCTGTCGCGCTCTGGTGCGTCTGTTGCGTGGCGGTCCTGCCAGTCTGGCCGAACGGGTCGGCCGCAGTTCGGCGCGCCTGAGCATCCGGGACAACGGCGCGGGCTTCGATGTCGCGGGGGTTCGCTCGGCTGGCTACGGTCTCACGGGAATGCGGGAAAGGAGCGAGCAGTTGGGCGGATCGCTGGAAATCGTCAGCGCCCCGGGGGAAGGTGTCGAAATCGTCGCCGTAGCGCCGATGCCCGCGGCCGGGCATGCCGGGAGCGGTTTATGAGCGATCCCATTTCAGTTCTCGTGGTCGACGATCACGAGGTAGTTCGCAGCGGCCTCATCGGCATCGTCGAGCGGCAATCGGCCATGCGGGTTGCCGGCGAAGCCGCAGACGGCGAAGAGGCGGTCGAAGCGTTTCGCCGTCTGCGGCCCGATGTGGTTTTGATGGATCTGAAAATGCCTCGCGTGAACGGATGGGAAGCGACGGAGCGCATACGCCGCGATTTTCCGCTGAGCAAAATCCTGATCCTGACCACGCTCGACGGAGACGCCGATATTCACCG
>Ga0302319_10022457_pt1 | contig 11313 bp, 12 predicted proteins | sample Bog_T0_2_FD_203319 | JGI IMG/M metagenome (GOLD analysis project Ga0302319, IMG submission 203319) | Peat permafrost microbial communities from Stordalen Mire near Abisko, Sweden - Bog_T0_2 | ecosystem: Environmental > Terrestrial > Soil > Wetlands > Peat | place: Sweden: Abisko, Stordalen Mire...
CCATTGAACAAATTGCCGCCCGTACTGGAAAGACACCCGCGTTCGTGGCTTCGCGTTTGAAATTGACCGAGCTTGCGCCCGTTGTGGTCGATGCGTTTTACCGCGAGGAGATCGGCACCGGACACGCTCTGTTACTGGCGAAGCTGCAACCCGCACAACAGGAAGAGGCGCTCAGTGCTTGCTATCAGGAGCAGTATGGAAGCAATAACAAATCAAAGCGCACTTTGCTACCAGTGCGCAATCTTCAACAGTGGATTGAGCACAACATCCTCTTGGAACTCGCATCCGCGCCATTCTCAAAATCAGATGCACAGCTTGTGCCGGAGGCTGGTACTTGCGTTGAGTGCCCAAAGCGTACCGGGCAAAACAAGCTACTTTTCGCAGACATGGGAACAGGGCAAAAGGATTCATGCTCAGACCCGAAATGCTATGCCGCGAAAGTGGACGCACATATCCGGCAAACCATCGCAGCGAAACCCAAGCTGGTACAGATCAGCACAGCCTATGGTCAGCAGAAGGAAGGCAGCACCACGCTACCGCGAAACAAGTATGTCGAAGTCCGGCAGGAAAAGCCCAAGACGAAAGAAGAGGCCGCGCGCCCGGAGTTCAAGACGTGCAAGTACACCACCGAGGCCATTGTCTCCGAAGGCAGCGAGCGGGGCGAAACCCGCACGGTTTGCGCTCAGGCAGATTGCCCGGTGCATCATGCCAAGAAGCAGACCAGCACATACGAGCCAAAATCGAATGTCGAGGAGCAGAAGCGCCGCCGCGAAGAAGCACTCGCCCAGGCGACCGGACTTCGCACACTTGCCGCCATCGTCGCAGCGGTCCCGGTGCGGTTGATGAAGCGCGACCTGCTTTTCGTGGTCGAGCGGCTGGCGACATTGCTGGACGAACGCCGTCTGGAGATTGTCGCCCGTCAACGCGGCATCAAGAAGGCAAAGGACAGCGACTCTATCGGGAAGCCATTTACGACCTATTTGCGCCATGCCGAGGAGAGCGCGTTGGGTGGTTTGCTGGTAGAGATCACCATCCTACACGCGGCCAGCAAGCAGAACGCCGCACAGGTACTCCGCGATGCCACTACAGCGTACAAGGTGGACGTGGACGCTATCAGCCTCAAGGTCAAGCAGGAGTTCGCCGCGAAGGAGAAAGCAAAGCTGGCACCGAAGTCGGCAGCGAAGGCCATACCGCCAAAGGTCAGAAAAGCGGCTTGAAGGCAGGAGTCAATTCGGGGGTCTGCTACGGCAGACCTCCATTTTGTGTGCGCCCGTCTTCCCGCCCTGAAGGTCGCTCCAGAAGACCGGAGCGCCATGATTTGCCCACCCGACGGGCTTGAAAAAGAACTGACCTCCCCTGGTTCCTACTCGGACTTGTCGGGATGTCTCCGGCCTGTTCATACTGACTAAAAGCTTGAGGTCGAAACCTCTACGAATAGCAAAATGGAAGAAAATGTAATTTATGTACAAATATTACATTTCAGACTTGACTGCCATTTGAAATTCGGTAAAATAGGTCTATGGAAGAGCGGTCTCATAGGGTGTTTCCGGTTAGTAAGTTCATTAAGGATGAGCTACATGCGCGCGATTGGACTCAATCTGACCTGGCTTACGTGATGGGTCGTAAGGCGACCGAGATTAGTAGTTTGATGGTTGGAAGGCGGCAGTTGTCACCTGAATTGGCGCAAGTGTTGGGAGTGGTATTTGGCAATGCCGCTGAACACTGGCTTAGCATTGATAACGCCTACCGCCTCTCGCAGACGGACTATGTGGATCAAGCAGTAATTCTGCGGTCGGAGCTGTTCAGCTTCCCAATCAAGGAGATGCAAAAGAGGCGCTGGTTGGCCGAAACCCGCGACGAGGAAGAATTGCAGCAAGAGCTAGATCGGTTTTTTGGCGACTGCGCACTTGGTAAACCGTTATCGGATTCTCGTGAGCTACCGTTAGGTTTCTCATTTAAACGAACCATCAAAGAGTCGTCTCTGAACAATGCGGAGAAAGCATGGCTAGCGAGAGCAATGCAACTAGCACAAGCATGTCCCGTAGCCAAATTCAATGGCAAAGGTATTCCCAAACTCAAGACCGATTTGCGGCAGTTAGCAGCTAAAACTCAAGCGGCTCATCGAGTCTCCGCATTATTGAGTGGAGCTGGAATTCGGTATGTAGTGGTTGAACCATTGCCCAACGTAAAGATTGATGGAGCGGCATTCTGGCTAGATACAGATTCTCCAGTTATCGCTATGTCAATTAGGTTCGATAATATCGGATCATTTTGGTTTGCGTTGATGCATGAGCTGGATCATGTCGCGAACGAAGACGCATTTTCGTTCGACGACCTGCAGTCAAGTCCAAGCGGCGAAATTGAGGAACGGGCGAATTTAAACGCAGCTAACTTGTTAGTTCCCAACCACAAATTAGAGGAGTTTATCAAGGCGTGTTCTCCTCGCTATTCTGAAGCGCGAATAAACAATTTTGCTACGAGCTTACAGATTCATCCAGGAATAATTGTTGGTCAGCTGCAACATCGCGGCGAGATTAGTTATGCGGCACATCGCAAATTGATGACAAAAGTGCGCGATTTCGTGACAGAGTTTGCACTTACGGATGGTTGGGGTCAGCCTATCCCGCAGGTTTTGGGTTGAAAGGGGTAACGAGTATGTCGTTTAACGATGATTTGGTGAGGTTTGCGCACGAATGGGCTGAGCAGGAAGGAGCTGCCGCAATTGACGCGGTAGCAGCAGCGGATTACGCGCTGGAGCATGGGCTGTATCAGCGTCATCCTCCTACGCAACGTGAATTGTGTATTCGTGATATGCGCCACGCATTGCAACAGGCCAAATTCACTGACGCACAAGGAAACGTAGTCAGAGCCAAACATGCACTGCGAGTTGTTGGCGAACAGATGGAGTTTCCGTTCATCGTTTACGTTGATCCTCGCACTGCTAAACCAGATCAGATGTTCGAAGCCTTTAAGCAGAGCTTGGAAGCCATCAAGAACGACGTGAAGCGACACTCGATTGAGAAGCACTCGTATGACCTAAACAACATCTATAACACGACTCTTCCGCTTTTCGATTATGATTTTAATCAGGTTGCCGAAGATGCGAAGTTGTCTGGGGAGTACGACGATAGCTACGAGGAAGACGACATTCCAAGTCCGGAATTGGTGAAGGAGTAAGAGATTTATTCCAATGAGCCACTGCCGAACAGCGTCGCTTTCGACGATGCCAGCAAGAAGCTTTCTGTTGCCTTCGAGACTAACTCTCCCTTTGCCCCCCGCTGATAGCAGCGCCTCGTGAACGCCGACACTGGCGTTCATGTGGCTCTGCTCAATTTGCGACTCCATCCCTCTTCCCGTTTCATATTCAGAAAGATGCGCATTGCACAGCTTTTCGCATAACGTATGGGAATGGCCAGCCTCGATCAATATCTCGATACTCAACTCGTTCGCGGGCGCGCTCACTTCTCCCGCGAAGAGGCGCTGGCCGAGTTGCGCCTGTCTCCGCTCGCGCTGAAGGCGGCCATTGGCCGTATGTGAAAAAGCAGCGTGTGGCTAATCTCCGCCACGGCTTTTACCTGATCCTGCGCCCGGAAGACCGTATTGCGGGCGCGCCGGACCCGGCCCGTTGGATCGATCCGCTCATGAAGTATCAGGGCATCGACTATCGCGTCTCGCTGCTCCGCGCGGCGGCCTTTTATGGCTCCTCGCATCAGGCCGCCATGACCTTCCAGGTGATCGTTCCGAAGCAGCTTCGTGATTTTGAAATCGGTCGACACCGGCTCCAGTTTGTCTATCAGGCCCCAGCAGCGTTCGCACAAGTCAACCAGCCCGAATGGCTCGTAAGCATGAAGAGCGAAGCGGGCTTCACCAAGGTTGCCAGTGTTGAGCTGACCCTGCTCGATTGTGCCCGCTACTTCCACAAGTCCGCAGGCATCAACGGGCTTGCCCAAATCGTCAAAGACATCGGAGAGCAGGCCGAAGCCCACAAGCTCGCCAAAGCCGCCGTGGTCTACGAAAATGCCTCCGTTCGTCGGCTTGGATACCTGCTCGATCACGCTGGATACGAGCCGCAAGCCCGTGCGCTCGAACCCTTCGTCAAGGCGGCAAAAACTTCATTACCACTCGACCCATCCGTCAAGCCGCTGATTGCTTCACTCGCAGAAGAAGCCCCACGCGTTGCCAAGTGGAAACTCTTCATCAATGAACCCGTAGAGGCCGACTTTTGATAGGCAAACATGGCTTAAGAGCAAAGCACCGACTGAATAGCAAAATCTTTTGGCATAAGTGGGGTAGCTGCCTTAGTACAGTAGACTCTATATGTAGTGTTGACTGATCCGCCAACTTCGGAAGTTTACCCGCCCTATCCGGGAACATGGCAGGAGTTCTGCTCCTGGTTTGCTGATGAGCAGGCCTGCGCCGCGTATCTGGAGCAGTTGCGGTGGCCAAGCGGGGTTCGCTGCCCAAAGTGCGAGGGCGCAAAGGGGTGGCGGACGGCTGATGGGCGCTGGTCTTGTTCCGTTTGCGGTCGTAAAGTCTCTGTCACGGCTGGGACGATCTTCGACCGCAGCCGGGTTTCGCTTCAGGACTGGTTTGCCGCAGCCTGGTACATGACCAACCAGAAGCATGGAGTCAGCGCACTCGGCCTACAGCGATTGCTGGGGCTGGGGAGTTATCAAACCGCCTGGACCCTCTTGCAGAAGCTGCGCACGGCTATGGTGCGACCCGGGCGAGATCGGCTTCATGGCTCGGTCGAGGTCGATGAAACCTATGTGGGCGGCGTTGAGCACGGCGTTCGCGGTCGCGGCACACAGAGCAAATTTATCGTGGTCATTGCTATCGAAGTGCTGTCGCCAAAGGGGTTTGGTCGTGTGCGTCTGGAACGCGTCAACGACGTTTCGGGGATCAGCCTGATTCCTTTTGTCTGCTCTGTGGTAGAGGCCGGCTCGGAGGTGCGCACCGATGGATGGAACGGGTACAACGGACTTTGCGGAAAGGGATACAACCACCACCGCATCAACCTTTCTCAAAGTGGCGACCCGGCACACGTTTCCTTGCCTGGGGTGCATAGTGTTGCTTCGTTGCTCAAGCGCTGGTTGCTCGGTACGCATCAAGGGTCAGTGACAGCCGCGCATCTGGATGCCTATCTGAATGAATTTGCCTTTCGCTTCAATCGCCGCCATTCCCGCCGCCGCGGCTTGCTCTTTCTCCGACTGCTGCAACACGCTGTTGTCACCCCGCCGACTCGCTATAGACCGTCGCGATCTCTCGACAACACTGAAAACCACAGCCAGTAGTGGTCACTGTACTAAGGCAGCTACCCCACTTTGGCATATTCTCAATTGGACGCGGATCATTGCTTGCATTTGCAAGAAAATAGTGGTATTTTTTCTTGCAGACTGTGTGGATTCTATATGCGCCAAACGATTGAAATTAAGGCTAAATACAGAATCAGAGGAACTGGAGGAGGGTGGGCATTCTCGCCACGCGACTTTCTGGACCTAGGAGGCCGCCCCACTGTTGATTCTGCGCTCCACAGGCTGGAAAAGCGCGGCGAGATTCGCCGGGTCATTCGCGGCATCTACGACTATCCGCGCTTCAGCAAACTCCTCAATCAGCACCTGAGTCCTGATGTTGACCAGGTTGCGCGGGCTTTAGCGCGGAAGTTCCGCTGGCGAATCCAGGCTAGCGGGGCCACCGCTCTGAATTTCCTGGGGCTTTCCACTCAAGTTCCCGCACGTGCCGTCTATTTATCGGATGGACCGGACAGGGTTTACCAAGTCGGCAGTACGGCTCTGGCTTTCGAGCATACGGCCTTGAAGGAATCCGGGGTTAAGCTGAAAGAGAGCGGTCTGATCGTTCAGGCGCTCAAGTCGCTCGGTCAGGAGCGGATAACGCCAGAGGTCATCTCGAAGATCCGGGCATGGCTGCCGGAATCGCTGCGCGCCAAGGTGCGGGTAGACGCCAAAACGGCGACAGGCTGGGTCTACAGCGCAATCCAGCAAATCACTGAAGAGGAGCTTCATGGATAGGATCGCCACCGGACCGGCCACAGACAGGCGGGATTTGTTCAGCGAGACGGCAAGCCGACTCGGAATGAATCCCGCCATTGTCGAAAAGGACTTCTGGGTTTGCTGGATTCTCAAACACCTCTTTGCGGAACCGGCGCTCAAGGGTCAGATGGTCTTCAAAGGCGGCACGAGCCTTTCCAAGGTCTTCGGATTGATTGACCGTTTTTCAGAAGACATCGACTTGATCCTTGATTGGCGACTGCTTGGGTACGGCCATGCGGAAGGCAACGATCCTTATCAAGCCATCACATCGAAGACAAAGCGGAGTCGTTATAACCAAGAGATGAACGCGAAGGCTGCCAATTACATCCGAGGGACACTGCTCGGTCAACTGAGCCAGCTCTTCGCAGCGGTTTCGGGCGTTGTCGCCAGTATCGACGGAGATGATCCGCACACCGTGAACGTGTTCTATCCGGCGGCGTTTTCGGCTGAATACATCCGTCCCGCAGTCCGGCTGGAGATTGGGCCGCTTGCGTCCTGGGTTCCGTCCAACGCCCATACTATTCAGGCGTATGCTGCTCAATCCTTTCCGGGAGCCTTCAACGATCCAGTTTGCGCGGTCGTCGCCATCGATGCAGAGAGGACGTTCTGGGAGAAGGCCACAATCCTGCATCAGGAAGCCCATCGCCCCGGAACGATACCAGTCCGATACTCGCGCCATTACTACGACCTATTCAAGTTGGCAGAAAGCCCGGTCAAGCAGACCGCCCTTTCCGATCTTGCTCTGCTGAAATTGGTAGTCGAGTTCAAGGAGAGGTTCTACTACTCTTCCTGGGCACATTACGATTTGGCGAAGCCCGGCTCATTCCTGCTGAGTCCGCCCCATAGTCAGATTGCAGCACTGGAACGGGACTACCGCGAGATGCGCGATATGTTCTATCGGGAGCCGCCTGAATTCACCGCGATTCTCACGGGAATGGAGGCATTGGAACTGGAAATCAATACATTGGCGATGTCGGCATAAATTCATGGCTTCAGAATATTTTCCCCTGTCTGATAGCGGCAATGCGTTCGATTGCAGGGTTGGTCACTGCGGATGAGAAACGACGACGGGGTTGTAAACTTATCCTTGATGGATATACCACGGGAACAAAGCGCCGACGCACTTCAGTCCGCGCTTCGTGCTGCTCGCGAGAACGAGAACAGGTGGGTTGAAATGTCCCCTGAGTTCTCGTCTGACAGCGAGCGGATGGAGCAATGGACCAGCACGGCCAAACTTCGGCGGCACGAAGTTGAGCGGATCGAGGCGCTCTTGGCCAGCACCAACGAGCCTTCGGGCTTTCCGCGGCCAGTGTGCAACGAAGCGATTGAAACGACAGACAGGTTGGGAGAGACACGATGAGCGAATTGGAAATGAAAGCCGAGTTGGAGCGTCTGCGTGCAGAGAACGCTCAACTCAAGAACAAGAACACGGGCGGGCTGAGCCTCAAGGTTAGCGAGAAGGGTGCCGTCTCACTGTACGGAATGGGCCGTTTCCCCGTCACGCTCTACAAGGAACAGTGGCTCCGTATTCTTGCCAGTGCCCCTGAGATCGAGACGTTCATCCGCGAGAACGACGCCAAGCTCAAGACGAAGGAATAGCTAGGTATGTGGAGACGGACTTGAAATTCAAAGATCGAACGATTAACGCATTGGCCGACATGATCTGCGGGAATTCCGACGCAGGCAAAGAAGTCCTTTTCCCCTACCGGAGCAGCAGCTACATCACACGCTTCTTTCAAGAATGCGATACCGACTATGTACACGATGGAACAACGCGCAACGCCTGGGTGGGCAGCACGTTGGTCAAAATTCTGGAGGAGCCACAGACAAGCGGCAACGCGCCGCCCGACACATTCGCCCGTGTAATACGCACGCTCATGGATCAGGGCGACAAACAGGACGCTGACCCCGCCCGTGAAAAGGCCATGGTGCTCTTGAACGTGGCTTTGGCCCGTGAAGGCTACGAAGCGTTTTATGCAGAAGATCGGCAATGTTACCTGAAGCACATTGCGACGAACACGATTGCGCAGCCGGTTCCAAATCCGCACCGACCCTTCTCGGCAACTGAGCTGAAACGGCGCGGTAACTTAATCGCTTATTTAGATCGCTGTTCGGAAGATGAGCTGATCGGGGAAGTCCTACTGCCATTGTTGCGCCAGCTTGGCTTTCATCGCATCACGGCTGCCGGTCATAAAGACAAGGCGCTCGAATACGGTAAAGACATTTGGATGAAGTACACGTTGCCAACAATGCACACGTTGTATTTCGGTATTCAGGCGAAGAAAGATAAGCTCGACGCGGCGGGCGACAGTAAAGGATCAAACAAAAATATCGCAGAAATTCATCAGCAGGCTTTGATGATGCTTGGCCATGAGATTTTCGATCCCGAGACAAACAGTCGTGTCCTTGTCGATCACGCCTTCATCGTTGCCGGTGGTCAAATCACCAAAGCTGCAAGGAACTGGCTCGGCGGGAAGCTCGATGCGACGAAGCGCAGCCAGATCATGTTCATGGACAGAGACGACATTTTGAACCTCTACGTCGTAACCAATCTGCCCCTGCCTGACGGTGCGCTCCCAGAGTCGATGAAGGTCACCGACGATGACATCCCTTTTTAGAAATACAACCCCGCAATAGTGCTGAGCGTGCGTTTATATCAGTACCGAGAAGTCGGCTCATGGCAAGATTTTCTTAAGGGCATAGCATTGTTCCGGGCGGTGACGGGGTATTCGGAAATTGCTCGCGTCTCAGAAGACTGTTCTCTCGCGACAGTTTTTGTTTTCATGATCGTCTTTACCTCCTCAAAGTGCCACGGGCAGAAGTTATGCGAATCAACTCCAACATCCATCGATAGCGACAGTGGATCATCGGGCAAGTTGCCGTGGGAGTGGCCATAGAGCTGCCATGCGCCGCGTCCAGAATGCGGCCAGACGCGCATCGCGTAATGGCAAAGAACGATTCCTTGCTTGCCCACATGGATTTCGGACAAGGAACTCCAGGAGGCAAAGACGCTCTGGGATTTGCGCGTCACTTTGTCGTGGTTTCCCTCGACAAAATGGATCGTCTTGCAGTTCAGGCGCTTGCGATAGGCCGCCACCTTTTCAACGCTGCCCATGCAAAAATCCCCAAGAAAATAGAGCGTATCGTTTGGCTTGACATGCGCGTTCATCCGGTCCGCGATGCACGCATTCATCTCTTCCGTGTTCTCAAACGGACGATTGCAATAGCGAATGATGTTGAAGTGCCCAAAGTGAAAATCGGATGTGAACCAAGTATCGGCCATGTCTCTATTATCAAAGATCGCTTGCCGGGGCGGCTACTCTTATGCAGCAGAAAAGATTGCAGTGACAGCCTAACCCGGCGAAGTCGTTGCCAGCCAGGATGAACCTGAAATGTCTCCGCGATCAGCAGGCTCATTGTCGTTAATATCATTCAAGGATGGAACTATATTGACTCGGCGACGTTCAACAAACAGAAGCGTTCAACGTGGTTCGCTCATTCAGAAAGAGAGCCGGTAAGGTTCGCCGGTTCTTCGAGAATGTCGAGCAAGGCTTGCGCGCAGTAGACGCGGTCGCGTTTGGCCTCTGTCGCCTGCTTCACAATTCCGATCCGCTCCAGCCGCTCGATTGCGCGCTGTGCGGTCGTGAAGGCAACGCCCAACTCACCGGCAATGCTGGTAGCGGTGATGAACGGATTGGCCGCAAGCAGATCGACAATCCGCAGCGGAGTATTAGTGGACTTGCCAGCTACCTGCCGCTGCCATTGGGCAAGAATCACGTTGATGCGGGTCGCCCTGCTGAGAGCGTCCTGTGAGGTGCGGGCGACGCCGAGGAGAAAGTATTCCAGCCAGTCATTCCAAGCTCCGCGCTCACTCACTCCGCGCAGTCCCTCGTAGTAATCGCGCCGAGTGGCCTCAAAGAACGCCGACAGGTAGAGCAGGGGAGCCGGAAGAATCTTTTGCTCAATCAGAAACAGCGCAATCAACAAGCGCCCAACTCGGCCATTGCCATCCAGGAACGGATGCACGGCCTCGAATTGGTAGTGGGCCAGAGCAATGGTCACCAGAGGCGGCAGCTCGGATGCGTAAAGAAATCTCTCCCAGGCCGCGAGACAAGGCTCAATCTCACCGGGCGGCGGCGGAATGAAAGAGGCCGTCGCCAATGTGCTTCCCGGCTTGCCGATCCAATTCTGCGATCTGCGGAATTCGCCCGGAGTTGCCTGGTCTCCTCTCACGTCCGCCATGAGCTTGCCGTGCAGCTCCCGGATGAGCCGGACGCAGAGAGGGAGCTTGTGAAGCTGTGAAATTCCATGCTCCAGCGCAACGATATAGTTTCCGACTTCGCGCAAATCTTCCGGGCTGCGTTCGACAACCGCCCCGGCTTCGGCAGCCAGCAGTTCGCCCAATGTGGCTTGCGTGCCTTCGATCCGGCTCGACAGAACGGCTTCACGACGGATGAAGGGGCGAATGAGAACGTGCGGGTTGGGCAGCCGTCCGCCTTCGCCAGCAAGTCTCCCGATGAGGCGATCCGCATCAGAGAGCGAGCGGACCAGTCGAGGCGTCCAATCGAACACTGGGGGCAATGGCGCAGGGATAAACGCGCTGTAGGTGCCTTGGGAGATCTTCTGGCCCGGAATCACTTTACGTTGGCTCATTGGTTTCACAGGCGCTAATAGCGTCCTGCCTCTATTAGCGTTATACACGATAAACGAAAATAGCGCGCCCGCTTATTTGCGTGAATGATAATGGAGATGCACCTGATTTTCAGGTGCATCGGTTCGCAAAAGGATGATTTCTTGGTGGAGAATTGTCCCTTTGGAGGGAACAATTTGTGCTTACAATGAAATCACGGAGCTAGGGAATCGGACGTGGGCACAAACCAGATGCAATCTGGGCACATTTTTTGAAATTTACGTAAAAGTGCCAAACCTCTGCTGTTTAGCGGAAGAAGTCACGAAATGGTCGAGGGAGAAAAACTGTTCCAGACCTCTGCAATCCAACGGAAGAGGTTGGAAAACGGACGACCTCTGCCGCGTATGGGCAAAGGTTGCCTGTCAAAACACGGTCAAAACCATGGGAACGTTAAGGACACAATAACGGTTACCATGTGTGCCTCAGGGCGCTAAGAGTGGCCATCCATTGCCCCTATTATCAATAAGTTACCAGTTGTCGATTCACTGTCACGGCAGAGGTCGCGGGTTCGAGCCCCGTCGTCCCCGCCATTCATTCTAAAGCACTTATGGATGTTTGGCACGTGACTTTTGA
>Ga0302319_10022460_pt1 | contig 11310 bp, 6 predicted proteins | sample Bog_T0_2_FD_203319 | JGI IMG/M metagenome (GOLD analysis project Ga0302319, IMG submission 203319) | Peat permafrost microbial communities from Stordalen Mire near Abisko, Sweden - Bog_T0_2 | ecosystem: Environmental > Terrestrial > Soil > Wetlands > Peat | place: Sweden: Abisko, Stordalen Mire...
AACTCGAAGGAAGACCAGTACAACTTCTTCCTGAGCCACGTGAACTTTGCGGGAGCTGCTGCGGCAGCGGGGATGACGCAGTTGCCGACGGCGAAGGTCTTCCTGGCGCAGCCGACGTATGTGAAGTTCTGGCGGGACATGGCTGTGGAGCCGCACTTGCACCGGCCGGAGGTGCCGACGTTGGAGGTGGGCGGCTACTGGGACCAGGAGGATATGTGGGGCACACAGGCAGAGTACGCGGTGTTAAGGCCGAACGAGAAGCCGAACGATCCCCTGCATAAGGTGCTTCTGGTGCTGGGGCCGTGGAACCATGGCGGCTGGTCGCGCGGGCCAGGGGATCAGTTGGGGGGCAAGTTTGGCACGGTGAGCTTCGGCGGGCAGAAGACGGGCGTATATTATCGCGCGCAGATTGAGGCACCGTTCTTTGAGCTGTACCTGAAGGGAAAGTCGGGCTTTGATCTAGAGGACACGGCGAGCTTTCGCAGCGGCGAGAACGCGTGGCACCGCTACGCTGTGTGGCCGCCGAAAGCCGGTTTCCATGAGCAGCGCGCCTATCTGCTGGCCGACAAGGCGCTGAGCTTCGTCGCTCCGAATGGGAAGTATGACGCGAAGGCGGCGGCGTATGTGGCCGATCCGGCGGACCCTATCCCCTACCGGCACCGGCCCGTCCAGTCCACCTATGGAGAGGGCTCGACGTGGCGTACGTGGCTGGCCGAGGACCAGAGCTTTGTGAGCGACCGCAAGGACCTGGCGAAGTTTTCTACTCCGGCGCTGCAGAGCGAGCTGACTGTGACCGGCGACGTGGCGGCGGACCTGTTTGCGGCGACCACGGGGACAGATGCGGATTGGATAGTGAAGCTGATCGACGTGTATCCCGACGACGCGCCCACGCCGGGCTACCAACTGATGGTCGCGGAGGAGATTCTGCGCGGCCGCTATCGGAAGAGCTTTACGACGCCCGAGCCGGTGAAGCCGGGAGAGGTGGTGGAGTACAAGTGGAGCCTGCACGGCATCGACCACACCTTTCTGAAGGGCCACCGCATCATGGTGGAGGTGCAATCGAGCTGGTTCCCGCTGTACGATCGCAACCCGCAGACGTATGTGGAGAACATCATGACAGCGCCGGCGGACGCCTACCGGGCGGAGACAGTGTCGATCTATGGCTCGGCGAAGTATCCGTCGCACCTGGAGCTGCCGATGGAAGACGGGGAGACGCTGCCGTAGGCGTCGGAGCTACATCAAAAGCCTGCCGTTGAAACCCCAATATAATGATGGGATTACCGAATCCATAGAAACTATTTTGGGCCTCGACCGTATCACTATCAGGCCATTCACACCGCATTGCAAGGACACGAGATTTTGATGAAACACAATCGCTGGACGCAGGCAGGAACCATCATCGCCGTGGTTGGGTTGGCGTTCACGGGACGACTAGAGCCTGGGGCGTGCGCCCAGGCCACTGCGCCTGCGGCGGCTGCGTTGCCGCGGCAGGCGGGGACTGTGAAGTCCACCAGCGGGAGCGGGCTTACGCTGACCAACCAGGCGGGGCAGGACTACACAATCAACGTTCCCGAGGCTGCGAAGATTCTGGTAGTGCCGCCGGGGAGCAAGGACCTGAAGTCGGCGACGCCGGGAACGCTGAGTGACGTGGCCGCGGGCGACCGGGCGCTGGTTACGGGCTCGCCGAGTGACACAGGAACGACGCTGACGGCGTCCCGCATCATCCTAATGAAGTCCACCGCAATTGCGCAGAGCCATGAGGCGGAAGAGGCAGCCTGGCAGCAGGGCGTGGGCGGGATTGTGAAGAGCGTGGATCCGGCGGCCGGCAAGATTGTGATTGCCAGTGGGTTGAAGACGATTGCGGTGCAGACCACGGCGCAGACGGTGGTGAAGCACTACTCGGGCGATTCGGTGCGGTTTTCAGATGCGACGTTCAGCTCGATTGGCGCGATCAAGCCGGGCGACCAGTTGAGGGTGCGCGGCACCAAGTCTGCCGATGGAAGCTCCATCACCGCGGACGCCATGGTGGCGGGGACGTTTCACAACTACTCAGGGCTGATCTCAGCCATTGACCCGGCTGCGGGCACGGTCACCTTGAAGGATCTGGCGTCGAAGAAGATGGTGACCGTTGCGGTGACTGCGAGCAGCGACGTGCGGCGGATTCCGGCGATGGCAGCGCAGATGATCGCAGCGCGGATGAAGGGCGGAGCAGGGGGTGCCGGCGCGACTCCCGGTGCGGCGCCGGCGGCTGGACCGCGTGGGCCGGGCGGATATGGCGGTGCAGGCGGTGGCGCCGGACGTGCGGGTGCGGATCTGTCGCAGATGCTGGCGCGGCTGCCGACCGAGACGCTGGGCGGGTTGAAGACGGGCGATGCGGTGATGATCGTCGCGACCTCGCCGTCGGACTCAAGCAGGGCTACGGCGGTGACGCTGCTGGCCGGAGTGGAGCCGATTCTGACTGCATCGCCGACCGGAGAGATGACGTTATCGCCGTGGAGTGTCGGCGGCGAGGCACCGTCCGAAGGCGGCGGCGGCGCGCCATAGACGGATTCGAAAGGTGCGGCGAAGCCGCGCGAAGCAAAGACAGACATGCGACGGTCAACCCGGCGCACCAGGAAGAAGTTCAGGAGTGAGAATGCACTGGAAGCAAGTACAGGTGTTGGTTGTGTTGAGTGTGGCAGCGCTGAGTGGCGCAGCCGCGGCGCAGACCACGCAGGCCCCAACGACAACGGCACCAACGACCCCGGCACAAGCCACGCCCGGCCAGGCTACGCCCACTGCGGGCACCTCCGCGGTTGTGGCGACGAACGGAACCCGCGTGCATGGCACCATCACCGACCCGGACGGCGAGTTGATTCCCGGTGCGACTGTGACCCTGACTCCCAAGAGCGGCTCGGGGAAGACGGTCAAGTCGGGCAGCGACGGGACGTACGCTGTGTCGGTGACTCCGGGCACGTACACCGTGGTGGTGTCGATGCCGGGGTTTGCATCGTACTCGGCGCTGAATGTGAAGATCCCCGCTGTGACCTCAACCACGCTGGATGCCAAGCTGCACGTCGGCGTGGCGGACCAGGTGGTCAACGTGGATGCGGACTCGGTGCAACTGAGCGTGGACCCGGACGCCAATGCGAGTTCGCAGATTATCTCCGGCAAGGACCTGGAGGCGCTGTCAGACGATCCGGATGAGCTGTCGAGTGAGCTGAGCGCGCTGGCCGGGCCTTCGGCGGGCCCGAACGGCGGACAGATCTACGTGGACGGATTTACCGGCGGGCAGTTGCCACCGAAGTCGTCCATCCGCGAGATCCGCATCAACCAGAATCCGTTCTCGGCGCAGTTTGACCGGCTGGGCTATGGCCGCGTGGAGGTCTTTACCAAGCCCGGCACGGACAAGGTCCACGGCAACATCCAGTTCAACTATGACCCTTCGCAGTTCAACTCGGCGAATCCGCTGGAGACGATCTCCCTGCCGCCGTACCATACGCTGTTTATGTTCGGCAGCATTACCGGGCCGCTGAGTAAGATCGCGTCCTACTCGGTGGGCGGCTCGTTCCGGCAGATTCAGGACGACGAGTTTACCAATGCGACGATCTCCGCGCTTCCCGGGTCGTCGACCCTGTGCACCGCCGGACAGGCAGGTTGCGTGAGCACGCCGTTCCTTTTGGCCAGCTACTTTCCGCAGTTGCGCGGCGACATCTCCCCGCGGCTGGACCTGGCGCTGGGCAGCAAGAACGTGCTGACCACGCGCTACCAGTACGTGAACAACAGCACCACCAATGCGGGCATCGGCAACCTGACGCTGCCGGGAACCGGCGACAACAGCACGTCGCTGAGCAACGAGCTGCAGATGAGCGATACGCAGACCTACAGCCCCAAGCTGATCAACGAGACGCGCTTTGAGTACGAGCGGGAGCACGTCGCGACCACGGCGCAGAGTAATGCGCCCAGCATCGGCGTGTCCGGCGCGTTCAGCAGCGGCGGATCGGGTGGGCAGAACTCCAGCGATCACCAGGACCACTTTGAGCTACAGAACTACACCAGCGTGCAGTTGAAGAAGAACTTCCTCCGTATGGGCGGGCGGTTGCGCAGCACGCGCGAGGCGCAGAGCAGCTCCGCCGGAACCAACGGATCGTTTACCTATGCCAGCCTGCCGGCCTACCAGGCGGGCACGGCCGCCCAGTTTTCCTATACGAACATCTTGATTCCGAAGATCGACTTCACGTTCACCGACGTGGGTCTGTATGCAGAGTCGGACTGGAAGGCGCGTCAGAACCTGACCGTCAGCTATGGCCTGCGCTACGAGGCGCAGAACCATCTGCCGGCCGACCACCACGACATTGCGCCACGCGTGTCCTTCGCCTATGGCCTGGGCAATGGCAAGAGCGCGCCCAAGACGGTCATCCGCGGTGGTTTCGGGCTATTCTACGACCGTATCGGGCAGAGCACGATCTTGACGCTGGAGCGCGAGAACGGCCTGGTGGAGACGGTGGAGACGCTGCAAAGTCCTACCTGCACGACGGTGGCCGCTTGCAAGCTGCTGGCTACGCCGGCCACCAAGACGGTGTACTCCAAGACGACCAACCTGCGCACACCGTACATCGTGCAGTTTGCCTTCGGCGGCGACCAGCAGCTGGGCAAGATCGGAACGCTATCAGTGAACTACCTGCACTCGCAGGGAGTGCATGAGCTGGCCGCGCAGAACATCAACTACAACCTCACGACGCAGACTCCGCTGACGGCGACGACCGGGCCGCAGTATCAGTACTTCAGCGAAGGCGTGTTCAACCAGAACCAGCTGATCCTGAATGGGCGTGTGTCGCTGGCGAAGTGGCTGTCGCTGTTCGGCTACTACTCGCTGAACTCAGCGCACGGTGATACCTCGGGCAACGGCGGGTTCATCACCACGCCGGGCAACATCGCGGCGGACTACGGCAAGACCGGCTTCGATGTGAAGAGCCGCATCTTCATGGCCGGCTCGGTTACCTTGCCGCACTATATTTTGATCAGCCCGTTCATGATCGGGCAGACCGGCAACCCCTACAACGTGACCGTGGGCAATGATTTGAACCACGACACCATCTTCAACGACCGGCCGTTGCTGGTTCCGGCCGGAACAGCGGGGTCGCAGACGATCAACGGCTGCGGCACGTTCGTCTCTCCGGCGGCGGGCACGGCACCCGCGGGATCGCCCGTGGTGCCGATCAACGCCTGCACCGGGCCGGGGCTGTTCACGCTGAACTTCCGGCTGACCAAGACCTTCGGCTTTGGGCCCATGCGCGACGCTACGCCGGGACAGAGCGGGCGCGGCGGGCAGGGTGGCCAAGGTGGCCCGCCGGGCGGCGGTGATCGCGGAAGCCGCGGCGGCGGTGGAAGCCGCGGCGGCGGTGGTGGCGGCGGAGGACCGATGTTCAGCGGTGGCGGTGGCAATACCGGCAGACGCTACAACCTGTCGGTTGGCATGTCCGTGAATAATCTGTTCAACAACACGGACCTCGCCACGCCCATTGGCACGCTCAGTTCACCGAAGTTTGGCCAGTCGACGCAGGTGAACGGTCAACCTTATACGGGCGACAGCGCGATCCGCAGGATTCAGGTGCAGGCTTCGTTCACGTTCTAACTACGAGGAACAGGATGGCGGACAAGAGGGACGCGATGGTGCGTCCCTCTTGCTGTTGCGCGCGAGCAAGCGAGGCGGCGCTGTGGATATATCTTAAAGATGTATCCCACCTCCCCTCCCCTCCCCCATTTTCCCGCAAAGTTGGCAGAAATAAGGACTTAGCGGCGGACCTGTCTGTACATTGTATGCGGACAGTGTACGAGTTTGCAGGAAGGCAAATGTTCGTTAGCACCCCGAACAAGCTGCGGGTCTCTGCACCCCATCGAGCAAAGAACGCTCGCTGGGGGCCCCGCTCTCCACTCCGTCGCTGCGCTCCTCCGGTCGAGATGACACATCTACGGTGGTGCGGCCTCCTATTGAGATGAGGCTGCGGCGATTGAATTGTCAAAAAAGGTCGAACGCCCACCCGGCCTGGGCCGGTTTCGAGGAGAGCCCAGGATGTTAGCCCGCGCGATCTTCTCACTGATTTAATTGTAATGGTCGTGTCAAGCAACTTCGAGCGGATTTCGCTGAGGGTGGAGGATTCACCCCAGGCCAAGGATGGAGCCGGACATGGGGGGAGAATCGTCGTCGTCGGAATCGTCGTTCTCGCTGGTGGTGGCCTCGTAGGAGTCTACGGGCGGGGGAGAACCGTCGCCGGTGTTGAGCGGGGTCAGGTGCATGGGCCCGGTGTAGGGCTTGTGATCCAGCGGAGGAAGACGGAACTCAGGACCCTCCAGCGGTTCGCGTTCCGTGGGCTCATCGAAGCTAAAGCTGGGCATGGGCGGAAGGCGCAACTCCGCGTCCTCCGACGATTGGAGTTGGGCCGGTTCGCCGAACGTAAAGCCGGGCATCGGCGGAAGGCGAAACTCACCTGTGTTCTTTGATTTACCGTCGGAGTGATTCATCTCTGTGTGCTCCCTGCGGGGTGGGATGCACCAGGGGCGCAATTGGTGGGCCGGATGGGCTTTCAGCCCAGGCCGAGGATGGAGCCGCGCATGGGCGGGGGATCGTCGTCGTCGGAGTCGTCGTATTCGTCGTAGCTGGGTTCAACGCCGGGGAGGGGTGGGAGGCGGAACTCGCCGGTGTCCAGCGGTTTGAGGTGGATGGGGCCTTTGTAGGGCTTGTGATCGAGCGGCGGGAGGCGGAACTCGCCGGTGTCGAGGGGTTTGAGCTGCACCGGGGAGCTGCTCTCATAGCCCGGGAGGGGTGGGAGGCGGAACTCTGTGTTGGACTGGGGCTTGAGGTCGAAGGGTTTGAGCTGGGCGGGTTGCTGAACGGGCTGCGGAGCGGTGGCAAAGGGCGGCCGCAGGGGCGGAGTCGGGAGTTTGGCTGGGGGTGGGGCGGGCAGGGGTGTCGGGGGTGGGGCAGGAGCGGCGACAGGCGAGGGAGCCGGGGGTAGCGGGAGCGGCGCGGCTGGCCGGGCGGAGACTGCGGCGGCAGCGGGCTGTGTGGCGGGTTGTGTGGCGAGCGGGAGGAGTGGGCCGGTGACGACGGTCTTGGCGTTGAGGAACTCCTTCATGCCGGCAGAGGCGAGTTCGCGGCCGTAGCCGGACTTCTTGATGCCGCCGAAGGGCAGGCGCGGATCGCTGGCCACGGGCGCGTTGAAGCAGACCACACCGCACTGGAGCCGGGCGGCGAGCTGTTGCTGCTCGGCGGCGTCGGTGGTCCAGGCGCTGGCGGCGAGGCCGAAGGGGGTGTCGTTGGCAAGCGCGATGGCGTCGTCCAGCGAGGTGACGCGGAAGAGCAGGGCGAGCGGGCCGAAGGTCTCCTCTTTGGCGACGGCGGCGGAGCGCGGCACGTCGGCGATGACCGTGGGCGCAAAGTAGTTGCCGTGGCCGCCGGTCTCCTGAATGACGAGGCGCTTGCCGCCGGTGAGCAGGCGTCCGCCGGCGGCGACGGCGGCGTGAACCTGCACGAGCAGCGCGTTGAGGATATGGGGCGTGGCGAGTGGGCCGATCTCGGTGTCTTCGAGCGTGGGATCGCCGACGCGGAGCTCGCGCATGGCGGCGGTGAAGCGGGCCTCAAACTCGTTGTAGATAGAGTCGTGAATGAGGAAGCGCTTAGCGGCGATGCAGCTCTGGCCGTTGTTGATGGAGCGGGCCTGGACAGCGGCGTCGATGGCGGCGTCCAGGTCGGCGGAGGGCAGAACGAGGAAGGGGTCGGAGCCGCCGAGTTCGAGGACGGTCTTCTTGATGAGCCAACCGGCCTGGGCGGCGACGGCGCGGCCAGCGGCCTCCGAGCCGGTGACGGTGACGGCGGCGACGCGGGGGTCGGCGAGGACGGTCTCGACCTGGTGGGCCTCGATGAGCAGGGCCTGGAAGCTGCCGCGGGGGAAGCCGGCGCGGCGGACGAGAGCCTCGATCGCGAGGGCGCACTGTGGGACGTTGGAGGCGTGTTTGAGCAGGCCGACGTTGCCGGCCATGAGCGCGGGCGCAAGGAAGCGGAAGACCTGCCAGAGCGGGAAGTTCCATGGCATGACGGCGAGGACGACGCCGATGGGGTCCCAGCGGATGTAGGCGGAAGGGTTTTCGCTATCGATGGGGCTGGGTTCGAGGAGGGAAGCGGTGTTGGCGGCGAAGTAGCGGCAGGCGGCGGCGCACTTCTGGACTTCGAGGCGGGCGGAGGCAAGGGTCTTGCCCATCTCGGCGGTGATGGTGGCGGCGAGCTCTTCGCAGTCGTCGTCGAGTAGAAGGGCGAGGCGGCGCATCCAGAAGATGCGGTCGTCGAGGGACTCGGCGGGGTAGGTGGCGGCAGCGGATGCGGCGAGCGCGAGCTTGGCTTCGAGGGCCTCCGGGGTGAGGGGGTCGAAGCGGCGGAGCAGCGTTCCGGTGGCGGGGTTGACGGATTGAATGGGCATGAAGGTGTCCTGCGCGGCAGAGGATGTGCCCAGCGTGATGCGTGGAGATAGTGTAGCGGAGTTGCGAGCGGGCGGAGTGTAATGCTGTGGTTGGGAACCCCGGGCGGTGGTGGTGCTGCGGCAAGAACTGCAGGTCCTTCGACTGCGGCTCTCGCGATGAGGCCGCGAGAGCCTACGCTCAGGATGACAAATTTAGGATAGGGATAGCTCCGCGAGCGCGAGGGCGAGGACGCGGGTGCCGAGGGCGATGGAGGCGGGCGTGGCGTACTCGTCCGGGCGGTGCGAGACGCCGCTGCGGCAGGGGATGAAGATCATGGCGATAGGCGCGATGCGGGCCATGAAGTTGGAGTCATGATAGGCGCGGGAGACCATCGTTTTGTGGGGGATGGCTTCGGCGGAGCAGACGGCTTGGAGCGTGGCCAGGATGTGGGGGTCGCTGGCGGCGGGGATGTCGGCGTTGATGAGCTCCTCGGCGACTGTGACGTGGCGGCGGGACTGGATGTCGGCGATGTCGGCGCGGAGCAGGGCCATGGTGTGGTCGCGGCGGGCGACATCGGTGTCGCGGATGTCGAGCGCGAGCGTGACGCGGGAGGGCACGGAGTTGACCGCGCCGGGATGGACGCCGACGGTGCCGATGGTGGCGACGGAGTCCACGCCGGAGTGGCCGGAGGCTTTGGCGGCGGCGTTGGCGGCGAGGGTGTGACGTTCGACGGAGAGGATGATCTCGGCGGCGGCGCAAAGGGCGTCGCGGCGGTCGGGCATGAGCAGAGCGCCGGCGTGGCCGCCAAAGCCGGTGACGGTGAAGCGGTAGCTGGCCGGCGCAGCGATGTGCGTGACGATGCCGAGGGGTATGCCTTCGCGTTCGAGGAGCGGCCCCTGCTCGATGTGGAGCTCGACCCAGGCGGCGTAGTAGTTCGATGAAAGCTTGACGCCGGCGAGCGGGCCGGTGAATCCGGCGGCGGTGCGGACCTGTTGCAGGGTGAGGCCTTCGGGAGCCTGCGGGTCGGTTTCGGGGAGGCGGTCGGGGAGTGCGTCGGCGATGGCGGGGTCGATGACGCCGCCAAGCAGCCGCGAGCCGATGCAGCCGATGCCGAAGCGCGTGGGCTCCTCGCTGGTGAACATCAGGGTTTCGATGGAGCGACGCGGGACGAAGCCGCTCTCCTTGAGGGCGCGCATGGCTTCGAGGCCGCCGAGGACGCCGACCGTGCCGTCGTACATGCCGGCGTGGGGGATGGCGTCTGTGTGCGAGCCGGTGCCTACGGCGGGGAGTGTGGGGTCGCTGCCGGCGAAGCGGAGGAAGGTGTTGCCGACGGCGTCGACTCTGGTGCTGAAGCCTGCGGCTGTGGCGAGGGAGGTGAGCCAGGCGCGGGCTTCGAGGTCGCGCGGCGTGAAGACGATGCGCGTGACCGCCTGCGTGGGCGCGGGCAGGGATGTGTCCTCGGTGGGAGGGCAGTCGGTGAGCGAGGCGAGGTGGTGGAGCTCGCGGAGGAGGCGGTCGGTGTTGATGGTCAGGGTCATGGTTTGCTTTGGACGCTGAGCGTTTGCACAAAGGCCCAGAATTCTTTGTTGTCTTTGAGTTTGAGGATAGAGTCGTCTTTGGAGGGGTCGGGCAGAATCTCTCCGGGTATGGTGTTGGCCTTGCGATCAAAAGCTTGCTGGAGATGGACACGAGCCGCATCTACTGTGCCTTCTTCGGCATCAGCGCAGGCGAGATCGTAGTAGTAGAGCGGGTAGCTGGGATCGCGCTTGATAGCCGCTTCATTGACGGCGCGCGATTGCTGAATGTCGCCCGACATGCCGAGCGCCATGGAGAGCTGGTCGGTTGTCACACGACGCCATTTCACCGGATCGTCGCTGCTGTCTACAAGCTTTAGTGCATCTGCATAAGCGAGTGCGGATCCCTTAATCTGTTCTTTCTTCCATTCGACTGTGGCATACAGAAAGGCATCGCGGAATGTGGGTTTGGCTTGAGGGTCGAACTGGAGCGTTTTGAGGATGGACTTGGTCTCTTCCAGGGGGAGCATTTGCTTCGTAACGGGCTGGGCCTCCGTGAACGAAATGTCGCCACAGAGGTCACCGGATGCGACGAAGGCGCGCACCTCGGAGAATTTGCCGCTCTTGGGAATCATGAGAGCGATAGCAATATCAACGCCCGTAGCAGATTTGAGGCTTGCGAGGTCAGGCTTTACAGCCAATGCTTGCGGGCCTTCACTGCTGAGCATCTCATCGCGGCAGGTTTCGGCGGTGAGGTGTGGCTTCTCCGGCCAAACGAACAGGAAGGCAAGGAGATGCAAATTGCCGTCCTCTGCGCGGATGCCGAAATCATTGCCGTTCGGCTTTGCTGAGAACTCAGAGATATTGAAGTTGCCCTGGTCGAAAGAGAGATGACCGGGATGCTCAGGCAGCGCAAAGGATAGCTTGCCGGGCGTGGTTTGCGCGAAGGAGGTCAGAGCTATGAAAAGCAGCAGTGTGGATGACAGGGTTTTCATCGATAGCAAGTGTAGTTCGAATAAGTCGTCCGCAAGAAACAGTCCAACTATTATGGTTGAAGATTGGTCAGCGGTGTGGGTAAAGTCTGCTTCTTCGGGGTCCTTCGACTCCGCGATTACAAAGGGCGCAATCGCTTCGCTCAGGATGACAGTGTATGGGTGGTGCGAGCGAAAAGCAGATCCTTCGCTTCGCTCAGGATGACAAACAAGAAAGCTATGTCAGCGTGTGGCGGTTGAAGTCTTTGTAGATGAGATATTTTGCGGGCTTGGTGCCGATGCAGCCGAACCATTGCGGGCAGAAGGGTGCCATCCAGATAAAGTCGCCGGCGGTGGTGGGGTACCAGTGGTCGCTGAGCCGATAGATGCCG
>Ga0302319_10022463_pt1 | contig 11309 bp, 14 predicted proteins | sample Bog_T0_2_FD_203319 | JGI IMG/M metagenome (GOLD analysis project Ga0302319, IMG submission 203319) | Peat permafrost microbial communities from Stordalen Mire near Abisko, Sweden - Bog_T0_2 | ecosystem: Environmental > Terrestrial > Soil > Wetlands > Peat | place: Sweden: Abisko, Stordalen Mire...
AGATGTACGAAGAGCGGAATCGCGGCTTTCTGTCCCTGCGCGGACAGATTTCGTATATCCCCGATGGCGGCAAGGCGGGCTCTGTCGGCTCCACGGGAGATACGAACGAGCTGAAGGGCTTCATCAATGCCGCCGACTGGAACGAAATGCACGTAATCGCGCGGGGCAACACTCTGATTCATCTGATTAATGGCCACGTGATGAGTATTACGATTGACGACGACCGCGCCAATCGCAGGATGGATGGCGTGATCGGCATTCAGCTGCACCTGACGCAGAGCGGGATGAAGATGGAAGTCAAGAACGTGCGGATGAAACAGTTCTGATCCGCGATTCCGCGGGCGCCGGGCCGATTGGTAACGGGTTTCCTGGTTCGCGCTCTCACCCCGCCGCGGCGCTTCGAGCCGAATGAACGACACAGGGCGACTAAAATACTATTTGTCGGGCGGCGCTCCGGCATGAGGCGGTCATGCAGACGACAAGACAACTGGTTCTGGGGATTCTGGTGGCGTGTGCCCTCTGGGCGCAGGACACGGACGTGGTGCAGGTTACGGGAGAGGTCAAGCAAACCCTGACGCTTTCCGCCGCCGACCTCGCGAAAATGCCTCGGGCCACGGTCCGCACGACGAGCAACGGAATGGAGACCGTTTACGAAGGCGTCTGGCTCCACGAGGTCCTGAAAAAAGCCGGCGTTCCGCAGGGCGGGGAACTCCGCGGCAAGGCGCTCACGACTTATGTCCTCGCCGAGGCGCAGGACGGATACCAGGTTTTGTTTTCGCTCGGCGAACTCGATCCGGCTTTTATCGACAACGAGATTCTCCTGGCGGATACTGCGAACGGTAAGGCATTGTTCGGCGCGCAGGGACGTTTCCGGCTGGTGGCGCCGAAAGACAAGGCGGGCGCCCGCTCCGTGCGCATGCTCACGCGCATCGAAGTGGTCCAGCTGAGGAAATAGCCATCGTGAGAACATCCGCGGGAATGCTGTTGTTACTCGCGTTGGCGTTGGCTGCGGGTGCGTCATCCGCGGACTTCGACTGGAATCTGCCGCCGGGATTTCCCAGGCCCGCCGTGCCGCCGGACAACCCGATGAGCGCAGCGAAGGTCGAGCTGGGCCGGTATCTTTTTTATGACCCGCGGATGTCCTTCAACGGTAAAGAATCCTGCGCGACGTGCCACCGCCAGGAACTCGCGTTTACCGACGGACGCGCTTACGCGGAGGGTACGACAGGGCAGGCTCACCCGCGCGGCAGCATGAGTCTGGTCAACGTCGCCTACGCGCCGTCGCTGACATGGGCGAATCCCGCACTCGACTCGCTCGAAGAACAGGCTTTGACGCCCATGCTGGGAGTCAATCCCGTCGAATTGGGGCTGAGCGGGCACGAAAGGGAATTTCTGGATCGGGTGAGAGAAGACCCCGTCTACCGGCGTCTTTTCCCGCCGGCTTTTCCCGGCCAGGGCGACCTCTATACGCTGCAGACGGTCACCAAAGCGCTTGCTGCGTTCGAGCGGACGATTATTTCCATGAGGTCGCCCTACGACGGCTACCGCTGGGGCGGCGACCTGACCGCCATTTCGGATTCGGCGAAACGTGGCGAACTGATCTTCTTTTCGAGCGAACGCGGCGGGTGCTTCCGCTGCCACGATGGCTGGAATTTTACTTCGATCCGATACGAAGGAAGCCCCGTTCGCGCTAGTGAAGACGGCATGCGCGGCAACTTCTTCAACACCGGCGTGTCGTTATATCGGGAGCCGAACCGCGGCATCTATGAATACACGAAACGCCCCGAAGACCTGGGAAAATTCCGCGCGCCGACGCTTCGGAACATCGCCGTCACGGCGCCCTATATGCACGACGGCAGCCTGGCAACTCTCGAAGAGGTGATCGATCACTATGCGGCCGGCGGCAAGTACAACGATCCGAACAAATCCCGTATTCTGAAGCCGTTCCGTCTCGGCGATGGCGAAAAGCGCGACCTCCTCGAATTCCTCCGATCGCTGACCGACGATGAGTTGCTGCGCGACCCGCGCTTTAGCAACCCCTGGACGGCGTCCGGAGTTCACGCGGGCCAAATGCATTGATCGGACTGATGGTGCAGGCGTGGATTCTCCCGCTTCCGGACAGGGCCGAGGTGGGCATCGGGCGGCAAGAAGCCGATCCGCGGGTGTGGGCACCCGCCCCACATGCGCTAAAGCGTGTACCCACCTGGTTTGAGCGGGGCCTGGCGGATCTCCATGCATCCGCGCCCGGTCGGCAGCATTTTGCCCGGGTTGAGCCGGCATTCCGGATCGAACAGCGCCTTCAGCCGCGCCATGCAGTCGAGCGAATCGGCGGAGAACAGATGCGACATCATCTCGTTCTTCTCCATTCCCACGCCGTGCTCGCCCGTGATCGATCCGCCAACCGAAATACACCATTCCAGAATCTCTTCGCCCGCCGCTTTCGCCTTTTCCAGTTCGCCCTCCACGTGCGAATTGAACAGGATGATCGGGTGCATGTTGCCATCGCCTGCGTGGAAGATATTGCTGATGCCGAGTCCGTACTTCGCCGCAACCTCGGCGATCCGCCGCAGCGTAGGCGCGATCTGCGTGCGCGGCACTACGCCGTCCTGCACGTAATACGACGGGCTGACGCGCCCTACCGCGCCGAACGCGTTCTTGCGGCCTTTCCACAGAAGGTCGCGCTCCTCGGCCGTGCGCGCTACGCGCACTTCGCGGACGCCGCATTTTTCGCAGGCATCGCGGATTTGTTCCACCTGCTCGTCGACCATTTCGGCCAGGCCCTCCAGTTCGATCAGCAGAACGGCCGCCGCATCCTTCGGGTATCCGGCATGCGTGGCGTCTTCCACCATGCGGAGCATCTCGCCATCGAGCATCTCTACCGCGACGGGCGTAATGGCACGCGCGGTGATTTCGGCAACCGTGTCGGCGGCGTCCGAGGCGGTGTTGCAAACGGCGAGGATGGTCTTGACGCGTTCGGGCTGCCGCATCAGACGCACGGTAATCTTCGTGGTCAGCGCCATGGTGCCTTCCGATCCGGTGAGCAGACCGATCAGATCGTACCCGGGGGCGTCCGCCGTGGTGGTGTGCACGGAGCCATCGGGCAGGACGTATTCGAGGCCGAGAATATGGTTGGTGGTGACGCCGTAAGCGAGCGTGTGCGGGCCTCCGGCGTTCTCGGCGACGTTGCCGCCGATGGTGCAGGCGCGCTGGCTGGAGGGGTCCGGCGCATAGAAGTAGCCGAACGGCGCGACGGCGGCCGAGATGTCGAGATTGACCACTCCCGGTTCGACGGTGGCGCGCTCGTTGGGAATATCGATATCGACGATGCGGTTCATGCGGGCGAAACCGATCATGATGCCGCCGGCCCGGGGGATGGCGCCGCCGCTGAGTCCCGTGCCCGCGCCGCGCCCGACGAGGGGGAGTTTGTGCACGGCCGCAATCTTCACGATGGCGGCAACGTCGTCCGTGGTTCGGGGGAAGACGACGACATCCGGGCGCGATTTGTCAACGCTGCCGTCGTATTCGTAGAGGGCAAGATCGTCGGGGCGGTCGAGGAGGCCCTTTTCGCCGACGATGTCGTAAAGTTTGATCCGGACTTCGCCTGTGACCGCGCGGCGCTCAAAGGTGGCGGCCGCCGAGGTCGACTCAGAGGAGCGAGTTGACATGCTCGATCATTTGCGGAGACGCCCAGGGCTGGGACGAAATGAACTTCTCGATCACCTTGCCGCTGCGGTCGATCAGGTAGCTTTCCGGATACTGAACGGTGCCGTAGGTCAGGTTGATCTTTTCTTCGGGATCCCGGGCCGTCTGGTAGGCGAGCGGCGAGCGGGTGAGGAAGTCGCGATAGAGCTTTTCGTCTTTGTCGACGCTGACGCCGAGAATGACGAGGCCCTTGGGCCCGAGGGTCCTCGCGAGCTGGTTCAGACCGGGGACTTCTTCGACGCAGGGCGGGCACCATGTCGCCCAGAAGTTGAGGAGAAGGAGCTTGCCGCCGAAATCGTGGACGGTGATCGTCTTGCCGGAGTCGGAAGTAATGGTGAAGTCGGGGGCGGAGTCGCCGGCGTTCACGATGGTCTCGTGGAGCTGGTTGTAGAGTGCGCCACAGAAGGCGACCAGCATGAGGGCGAGGACGGACTGGAGAATTCGGTCTGCTTTCATAGGATTGTCAACTATAATTCTATTGGATCGGGTCGGGTAGAGTTGGGAGGGGGCGCGGGCGAGTCCGGATTTGCTCAAACCGCTTCTTTGCAGTACAGTCGGGTGGTCGGCGGGTTTTCCTTGGGCCAACAGGTTGCGGGACAAATGATCATTTCAAAGAGAGTCGAGTTTTCGGCGTCGCATATCTGCCGGTCGCCGCAATTGACGGATGCCGAGAATGAGCGGACCTATGGCGCCGCCGCGAATCCGCTGAGCCACGGGCACAATTACGTCGTCGAGGTGGCGATCGAAGGCGAGCCCGATCCGGTGACCGGGATGATTCTCGATCTGAAACGGCTGAAGGACGTGCTGGAAGAGCGGGTGCTCGCCGTTTACGACCACCGGCTGATGAACCGGGAGGTGGCGGCGTTCGCGAAAGTGGTGCCGACGGTGGAGAACATCGCGATCGATATCTGGGAGCGGCTGGACGGCAAAGTCGACGCGACGGGGCGGGCGCGGCTGCATTCGGTGCGCGTGTATGAGACCAGCGATCTGAGTGCGGAGTACCGGGGCGGGTTATGACGGTCCGGCTTTCGCGCAGGTACGGGTTTACCGCCACGCACCGGTTGCACGCGGCCGGGCTGACCGACGAGGAGAATCGGGCGGTTTACGGAAAGTGCAACAATCCGAACGGACACGGGCATAATTACGAGATCGAGATCACGGTGGCCGGGCCGGTGGATGAGGTGACGGGGCGCGTGGTGTCGCGGAAAGAACTGGACGGGCTGGTGGCCCGCGAAGTGGTGGAGCCGTTGCGTTACCGGAATCTGAACGAGGAAGTCGAGGCATTCCGGAACGTGGTGCCGACGACGGAAAACCTGACGTATGAAGTGGACCAGCGGCTGCGGGCGGCCTGGGGACTGGCGTTCCCGCTGGGGTTGCCGAGGCTGGAAAAAATCCGCATCTGGGAGACGGAACGGAACATCTGTGAATTTAACGGGGTAAAGTCCCCGCGGATTCTATGAACAGAAAACAGGCGGTGGTGAAAGTGATGCCCGCGAAGCCCATCGCGCCGCTGATCGGCGGGGTGCTGGAGGCGATCGGGGAGAATCCGCTGCGCGAAGGGCTGCTGCGCACGCCGGAGCGCGTCGAAAAGGCGTTGCGCTATCTCACCAGCGGTTATACGCAGGACGTCGGCAAGATCGTCAACGGGGCGATCTACGAAGTAAAGTACGACGAGATGGTGATCGTGAAGGACATCGAATTCTTCAGCATGTGCGAGCATCATATGCTGCCGTTTTTCGGCAAGATGCACATCGCGTACATCGCGCGGAACAAGGTGATCGGGCTGAGCAAGCTGCCGCGGATTGTGGATATTTTCGCGCGGCGGCTGCAGATACAGGAACGGCTGACGCAGGAAGTAGCGCAGTGCATTCAGGACATGCTGGATCCGCTGGGCGTGGGGGTGATCGCCGAGGCGCAGCATTTCTGCATGATGATGCGCGGGGTGGAGAAGCAGCACTCCGGGACGGTGACGAGCACGATGCTGGGGGCGTTCCGCAAGAATAAAGAGACGCGGAACGAGTTTCTGGCGCTGGTGCGGAAGTAGGGCGCGAGCGCTACGTCTTGCCGCCGGCCCGGATCTCATCCAATAACAACTCGATGCGTTTGGTGCTCGCCGAATAATACTCCGATGGCCGCAGTACCTCGCCGGCGGGACCGAACGAGTGGGAAATCTCGGCAAGCAAATCGTTCAGCCGCTCTGCAGTTCGCTCCTGCTTTCTTGCCCGCTCGGCGAGCCAGCCGACACAGAACAGCAAGGAAAGAGCGATGGCTCCTGGCGGCCATCCGAGACTGATATACGGCGCGATCACGACCATCAGCACAAGCGCGACCGCGCCGGACACAATGACAGTGTGGCTGGCTCTGACAGTCAGTCGTGCGATGCGGACGCGCCGTTGAGCCAGCGCGGACAGGCGCAGACGCCAGCCTGAGAACTCGTCAGAATCCGGGTTAACGGTTCCCTTCCGGTCGTCGGGGATCGGAAGAGTCCTCAGCTCGGCCAGAATGAGCTCGCGACTGAGCTCGCCTGCTCGTTGATCGTAGGCTCCGAACGCGCCGGTGCTGCGGATCTCCTCCGGCACCCCGTTCAGATATCGCGCGAGATCGGCCAGTTCCTCTCGCACCAGGGCCGGATCCCGATGTTCGATTACTCCCGTCATTTCAGTCCCGCCGTCGTGGTCCAAAGCCGCCCTTTTGGATTTCCGCTCCTGCTGCGACCGAACCATTTAGTCCAATACCGGATTGCACCAACAGTTACGGACGAATAGTGGCGGATCGTCCTTCGGCAGCGAATAAACCGGGTACGCGTCGCAAAAATAAGCCGCCTTCATGGCCGGGCCGAGTAACAGCCTCACAATGGAGTGGTCCGGCGTGAGACTTGCCATCGCGGCACTGCCCGACATCGGGACCTGCACGGCAATATCGATATCGCCGGGAGATTCCTTGTTGGTCGTATAACTTCCGTCCACCAGCTGACGCGCAGTATCCGGCAGGCCGGCCTCGATTAACGCACGCCTATGTCGATCCCATCCCCGGTAGATCGAAGCTCGACGGTCCCGATCGCCCGTTACGACAAACCTTCTCTCAAACTCTTCCCGCGATGCCTGGTAATCGCCCGCCGGCAGACACCCTTCGTCGTTAAACGCGGGGAGCGGCGCTTCGGCAACTACCTGAAAATCGCTCAGGAAATCCGTGAGGGCCATTCGGCTGATAGTCTAGCAAGACTACCGATCACAGCCCAGCTATCGTCGCGCCCCATTCCTCCGGGCTCACATCGCGCGCGTGCCGCGAAAAAAGCCAGTGGTGCCCGTCCAGATCCTGAACGCCGTATTGCCTCTCGCCGTACTCGGTTTCGTGCAGGTCCTCGACAATCTTCGCGCCCGCCGCCTTCGCGCGTTCAAAGTGCGCATCAACATCCTCGACGAAAACGGTCAGACTCTGCGTGTCGCAGCCGAGCAGCGCCGGCGTTGAGCGGCCCGGCCGCACTCCATTGATCATGATCCATGCCTCGCCGAGATGCAACTGTGCGCCATTCGGATCGTCGGGTGCGCCGTAACGGTAGTGTTCCACGAAACCGAATACCCTTGTCAGCCATTCGATCGCGGCAGCTGCGTTTGCGTAAGTGAGGTGCGGCAGAATGACGTCGGCGGGCACGGAACGGTTCTTCAGCATCGGCAAAAATATAACATATAGCGGAGGGCGCAACCGTTCCCGCTTGAAGCTCGTCGCTATAGTAGTGACGATGCGGTTTTTCCCGGCGACAATCGGACTTACGCTTGCGTTCAGCGGCGCGATGGTGGGGGCGTCTATCGTTCCCGTATCTCATCTCGAAGCCACCGCGCTCGCCGTGTTTCAGGACTACACTTCGAAGTTCGAGCAACGCGTCTCCGCGCCGTTTACGGCCAGCGGCAAACTTTTTATCGACGACGACCACTCCGGCAAACACAAAGACTTCGACGCCGGCAGACCCATCGTGGAAGCGCGGGAAAATCAGGACATCCGCAACGGCAGCATCCATCATTATTCCGGCATCATACGCGTTCCCGGCGGAACGATCGGGCAGGTGCGCCACGTCATGCAGGATTACTCGCAGTACCCGATCTACTTCAGGCCCGACGTAGCGCGCGGCAGCGGGCTGGTTCAGCCGGACAGCACGCCGGAAGACGAGCACTACCTGTCGCGCCTGTTCCTGACGGAATCGACTATCTGGATCGACGTCGCCTACGATGCGCAGTACGACAGCCACTATCGCCGGATCGACGTCAATCGCTGGACTTCCCACTCGACCACGGTCAGTATTCGGGAACTGCTGGACGCGAAGAAACTCGATGGCGGCTCGTTTCCCGAGGGCGAGGACCACGGCTTTCTGTGGCGCACGAACAATTACTGGTTCGCACGGGAGCGCGACGGAGGCCTCGACCTGCAGGTGGACAGTATGACGCTTTCGCGCACCACGCCTCTCGGATTCGGCTGGTGGGGCAACAAGCGGACGCACGACGCGGTGGAAAAGATGCTGCGCGATACGAAATCGGCGATCGAATCGCTGCGCTGACTCCGCCGCCGGTCCGGCTTCCCGGATTCCGGCCGCATTTTCATCATTTTCATCGACAATCCCGCCCCCGGCTTGTGGCATAATTGGGGCACGAATCGTTAACCCCGGGGAGGGTTGCCATGAAAATCGCGCTTCGGTTGCTGTTGACGCTTGCGATGGCGGTGGCCTGTGTGTGGGCTCAGAGGAGCGTTGGCACGGGCGGGTCTACGGGAACGTCGACCGGCGGAACTTCGACAACCGGGGGCACCACGACCGGGACCACCATCGGACCGACTACGGGGACGACGCCGACGATCAGCCCGGCGCCAACGACTCCGGCGCCGACGGTAGCCGCGCCTTCGCGACCCGTATTTCTTTCCGGCAACGTCTCGCTTGACGATGGTTCGCCTTTACCGGGCAGCGTGAACATCCAGTCCGTCTGCGCCAGCCGCCAGCGCATCGTGGCGCACACCAGTCCGGCCGGCGATTTTGGATTTCAGTGGGCCGTATCCACGGGATTCGTGTTTGAGGACGCTTCGGAGAATGGCAGGCCGCCGGGCAGCAGTTCGCCGGGTTCCGGTTCCACTTCGTCCGGGACGAGCGGCAGTTCGGGCTCGGGGAGCCGGCTTGCCGATTCGATATCTAACTGCGATCTGCGGGCCGACCTTCCCGGTTACACCTCCAGCACCGTGAGTCTGTTTAACCGCGAGGGTCAGGAGAACTTCGATGTCGGCACGATCCTACTCCACAGGATCACCGGCGACGAAGGCCACGTGGTCAGCCTGTTGTCGCTCAAGGCGCCGAAAGACGCGAAGAAGAGTTTCGATAAGGGCGCGGAGCAGGTCCGCGCCGGCAAACCCGGCGACGCCGCGGCGAGCTTTAAAAAAGCGGTGGCCGCTTATCCGCAGTACGCCGATGCGTGGCTCAGTCTGGGCAGAGTGGAGGCGCAGACAGGCGCGCCCGACGCGGCGCGGACGGACTTCCAGAAGGCGATGGATCTGGACGACAAGCTCGCGGGGCCGTGGCAGGAACTGGGCTTCATGGCATCCGACCAGCACAACTGGGAACAGGCCGCCCGCTATCTGGACCAGGCCGTGCGTCTCGATCCCATGAGTTCCGCCAAGCCTTGGTATTTCAGCGCCATGGCGAACTATAATCTGGGGCGGTTCGACGTTGCCGAGCGCAGCATACGGGCGGACCTGAAGCTGGATACCGGCAATCCGCACGGGGAGTATCTGCTGGGGCTCGTGCTGATCGCGAGGAAAGATCTGAAGGGCGGCGCGGACGTGTTGCGGAGCTATATCGCTTCGGCGCCGAAATCGGACGAAGTGGAGTCGGCGAAGAAACAGCTGAGCCGGGTGGAGAGCCAGCTGGGCCAGTAGTCCCGTCAGGACTGCCTGATTTACGGAGGTTGACATTGAAACTGCCGCTGAGTGTCCTGCCGATGATTGCGACGGTCGTGGTGTGCGCCTGGGCGCAGCAGAGCGGTACGACTTCGGGTGCGTCCACCGCCACTACCACCGGGGGCACTACGACGACAACGAATGGCGTCACGACGACCACTCCGCCGGTGACAGTCGCACCGCCCGCCAACGGTGGAGCGCGCCCCGTTTTTCTTTCCGGCGCCGCGATGATGGACGATGGCTCGCCGCTGCCCGGCAACGTCGATATACAGTCTTTGTGCGGCACGGTGCGCCGGACGATGGGACAGGCGAGCGCGGCGACCGGCAATTTCGCCTTTCAGTGGGCGAGTGCCAACCAGGCGCTCGGGGACGCCTCGCAGCCGGGGCGAATGCAGGGCAGCGGCGGCGCTTCGCTCACCGGCACGAAAACCGGAAGCCGCGGGATGGATCCGCTGGCGAACTGCGAACTGACGGCGGATCTTCCAGGCTACTCATCGAGCAAGGTGAGCCTGTACGATCGCGCGGGACAGGATAATTTCGATGTCGGCACGATTGTGCTGCACCGCATCGCCGCGGGCGAGGGACACACGGTGAGCGTGCTCGCGCTGGAGGCTCCCAAAGAGGCAAGGAAGAGCTTCGACAAAGGGATGAGACTGGCGGCGGCGAATAAGCCGGCGGATGCGGCAGCCAGTTTCGCGAAGGCGGTAGCCGTGTATCCGGAGTTCGCCGACGCGTGGCTGAAACTGGGCAGCATGCAATGGCAGACGGGAGTCAAGGAAGCCGCGCGTGTTTCGTTCCTCAAGGCCATGGATCTGGATAACAAACTGGTCGGTCCGTGGCAGAAGCTGGGATTCATGGCGTGCGACGGCTCTCAGTGGGAAGATGCGGTGCGTTATCTCGACCAGGCCGTGCGGCTGGACCCGCTGGGTTCGCCGGGCGCATGGTACTTCAACGCGCTGGCCAATTACAAACTGGGACGACTGGATCGGGCCGAGCGCAGCCTGAGGGCGGAAATGAAGCTGGATGGCGGCAGCGATCCGCACGAGGATTATCTGCTGGGACTGGTTCTGATCGGGCGCCAGGATCTGCAGGGCGGCGCTCAGGCGCTGCGCAACTATATCGCATCGGCGCCGAAATCGGAAGACGTGAGCGTAGCGCGCCGGGAGTTGAGCAAGGTGGAGAACCAGATGGGCCGGTAGTCCGGTTGTCGCAGGCTTTTCCTGGAAAACGCCGCGCGGTATAGTGAATGTACAGATGAAGCGCCGACTTCCAGTGAAGCCCGAGCCCGTGGTGGCTCCCGAGATCATCGAGAGCGCACACCAGGTGCTGAGTATGGAGAGATCCTCCCGTGGGGTCAAGTGCGTGGTGTGCGGCGACCAGGCCAGCGTGGACGCGACGGAACAGCTCTGCTGGGTCTGCCGGCGTCTGAAGATCAGCGCCTGGCGCGATGCGGACCATCAGTTGCCTGCGCAGGAATAACCCGCCCGCGCGTCGGATCATCCGGCGTTTTAACTCAGGGCGTCCGAGAGTTTCCAGCTGAATCGGAAGGCTGTTCCAGCTTCTGCCGTCACACAAAGATCCGCCCTGATCTGGAGGATCAGCGTGCGCACAACCTGCAGGCCGAGCGACCGGCACTCTTCCAGGCGGAAACCGGCCGGCAACCCCACTCCGTTATC
>Ga0302319_10022465_pt1 | contig 11309 bp, 11 predicted proteins | sample Bog_T0_2_FD_203319 | JGI IMG/M metagenome (GOLD analysis project Ga0302319, IMG submission 203319) | Peat permafrost microbial communities from Stordalen Mire near Abisko, Sweden - Bog_T0_2 | ecosystem: Environmental > Terrestrial > Soil > Wetlands > Peat | place: Sweden: Abisko, Stordalen Mire...
TTCGGATCTTCCAACTTCTCGCTGGCCACTAGGATTGTGCCGGGCATTAGGCGTTCCCCCGTCGTCTGGAAGCGGGCCAAGCAGATGAGGCTCGAAAATACGGCGGCGAGCACCAACCGGCAGCGCATGGAATTTATGTTATCGAAGACAAAACCAACGCGAAAATAATTTTTATCCGGCAACCTGTTGGACGGGCCGCTTTCCTGCATCGCCAGGCGGTTGACTGCGCGCGTAACGTATCGAGTTTCCAAGATTGCTTATGATCGATTTTGTGATCGCGAGACCCTCCAGGCATGGCCGCAAGGAAAAATCCGGCCTTGAAGACTATAGGCCGAAATCTTAGGAAAAAGCCTCGTAAAAGACGCCAAATCAGGCTGACGGGTTTTTGCGGGCCCCCTTTCGAAATTTCTCAGGAAAGAGTGGTTTACTGTAAGGAGTAAGGCAGGAAGACCTGCGTTTTTCTCTCACGAACGACTGCCACCTCGTTCTCCATTCCCGGGACAGCTATTGTTCCTTCCTCATGCGAGTAGATAAGTGGATGTAATACGCCCGGAACCTAACATCCTATTGGTGGAAGATAATCCAGTAGATGTGTTGCTCATTAAGAGAGCGCTCAGAAATAGCGGGTTTAAGAATCCGCCCGTGGTGCTGGACGACGGTGAACCGGCATTAGCTTTCCTGAGTAAGCAAGGCGAGTTCGCCAGTGCGCTGTTGCCCGACCTGCTGATTCTGGATCTGAATCTGCGAAAGGTGGATGGCCCGGAAGTTTTAGCTTTCGTCAGGCGAACGCCCGAACTGGAGTGTCTGCGGGTGATCGTTTTGAGTTCGTCGCCCGAAGAGGTGATGCGAGCCAGCGCGGCGCACGCGGATTGTTATATCGAGAAGCCCACGGACGTGATCTCGTTTCAAAATCTGGGAAATCGGATCCGCAGCTTTTATTTGGACACGCCTGCGAAGGCAGCCGAAGCCGGAGGCTAATGCTTGGCCGGGCGTAAGGCCCAAAGGCCGGGGGCGATACAATAACTCTGCATGGGTCAACTGCTTGCGGGGAAGACAGCGCTCGTCTTGGGCGTTGCCAATAAATGGAGCATCGCGTTCGCTATCAGTGCCGCCTTCGTGCGCGAAGGCGCCTCGCTCATTCTCACCTATCAAGGTGAGCGCCAGAAGGAGACGGTAGAAGAGCTGGGCGCGGAGTTGCACGCTTCGCAAATTTATCCCTGCGACGTGACCAAGCCGGACGAGTTGGAGGCGCTAGTCGCCAATCTCAAACAATCCGCGCCGGTGCTCGACACCGTCGTCCACAGTATTGCCTTTGCCAACCGCGAAGACTTGAGCCGCCCTTTTCTCGAAACCAGCCGCGATGGGTTTCTCTTGGCACAAGAGGTTAGTGCTTATTCATTAGTAGCCGTGGCCCGAGCCATGGCGCCACTGATGACTCGCGGAGGCGCCATTACCACTCTGACCTATCTTGGCTCCATACGAGTAGTACAAAACTATAACGTCATGGGAGTCGCCAAGGCGTCTCTGGAGGCATGCGTCCGCTATCTGGCGGCCGATCTGGGTTCCAAGCATGTGCGCGTCAATGCCATCTCCGCAGGGCCCATAAAAACGGCCTCTGCGCGTGGGATCAAAGATTTTTCAAAGGTGCTTGAGGGCGTGGCCGCCGTTGCTCCCTTGCGCCGCAATACCGATACGGCGGAGGTGGGAGATACCGCGGTGTTTCTCGCCAGCGATCTGGGGAGGGGCGTTACTGGAAACATAGTATTCGTCGACTCCGGTTTTCAAATCGTCGGTCTAGGGCTTAGTGAGTAGATGATTTCCTTCACCGCCAAGACAAGCGCGATTCCTCATTGACACCTGATTTTCAGCTTCATTATCCTGGTTATTTCCTGTAGGTGGCGTCACGCCAAAACTATGATTCAAGTCACAGGTCTTTCGAAAAAGTATGCGAACTATGTTGCGGTGGACAACATTTCGTTTTCCGTGGACAAGGGCGACATTGTCGGATTCCTTGGGCCAAACGGCGCGGGCAAAACAACCACCATGCGCGTGATCACTGGCTTCATGCCTCCCACGGCGGGCAAAGTCACGGTCGGCGGCTTCGATGTTTTTGAACAGCCCATGGAAGTGAAGAAGCGCATCGGGTATCTGCCCGAAGCGCCGCCTCTGTATCCGGAAATGCGCGTGTGCGATTACCTGACCTTTGTCGCGCGTCTCAAAGGAATTCCCAATGCGGAGATTCCCGACCGCGTGGTGCAAGTCATGAAGAAATGTTCGGTGGCCGACGTGAGCACAAAACTCATTTCTAAATTGTCGAAAGGCTACCGGCAGCGCGTCGGCTTGGCGCAAGCCATCGTTCACAATCCCGATGTGCTGGTTCTGGATGAACCCACCTCCGGGCTCGATCCCAAACAGATCATTGAAACGCGCGATTTGATTAAGGGCCTTTCCGGCGAACACACCATCATTTTGAGCACTCACATTCTGCCGGAAGTGGAAGCCATCTGCAAGAAAGTGATCATTATCAGCAAGGGCAAGCTGGTGAAAACGGATTCGGTGGAAAATCTCAAGAACCGGGCGGTCTTCACCATTGAGTTGAATACGGCGGGCGGAGCCGACGCCGCGGCGGTTCGCCAAAAGCTAGAACAAGTGGCCAGTGTGAGTAAAGTGCTCGATCATGCAACCAACGGCGAGCGGCTTGCCTTTGACATCGAAGGATTGAGTGGGTCGGATGTGCGGCCCGATGTAGCGCGCACCGTTGTGCAAGCGGGCTGGAATTTGCTGGAAATGAAATCAAGCACCACGTTAGAAGAAGTCTTCCTGGAATTGACTAATACCGACCAAGCGGCGGCTGAAACGGCCGGCGTGGGAGTACAGCAATGAGAAACGTCTGGACCATTTGCCGGCGCGAACTCTATTCGTATTTTGTTTCGCCCGTCGCCTGGGTGCTGCTGGCTCTCTATGCCGTTTTGAGCGGCGCATTTGCCACCGCCATCAGTTCCGGCTTCGTGCAGCAAACGGCCATGTCGCAAATGCGCGGCGCGTCCACGCCCATGAGCATTAATGAGATGGTCATAGCGCCTTTGTTCGGCAACATCGCGGTGATTGGGCTGCTGCTCATTCCACTCATTAGCATGCGTTTGTTCGCCGAAGAGAAGCGCCAGGGCACCATCGAATTGCTGGTCACCTCCCCCATTCACGATCTTGAAATCGTCGTCGGCAAATGGCTCGCGGCGCTTTTGATGTACTCGGCGCTGTTGGCCGTACTGGCGGTCGATATCTCGTTTCTGTTTATCTATTCCACGCCGGATTGGAAACCTGTGCTCACCGGCTACTTCGGTCTGCTCTTGGAAGGCGGCACTCTGCTGGCGTTCGGCGCGTTTATCTCGACAATGACCAAGAATCAAATCGTCGCTGGCGCGGTCGGCTTCGCCCTTGGTTTGCTTTTGTGGATCTTGGATTGGTGGACTTCCCTGGGCGACACGCCCACTATCCGGGTTATCAGTTACCTGTCCATTGTCAGTCATATGGAAAGCTTTTCGCGCGGTGTGATTGACAGCAAAGACTTGATTTACTATCTTTCGATGATTTTCCTAGGTTTGTTTCTGACAACGCGATCTCTTGAATCGCTGCGGTGGAGGGCATAGTGGCCGAAATGAATACAGTAGCCGCCCGGCGGGCTCGTTTTGGCGCGAACGCCCTGCTTTATACGATTTTGGTGATAGCCATTCTGGCCGCCATCAACTATCTGGGCGTCCGTTTCAACAAGCCTCTCGATCTCACCAGCAACAAGCGCTACACGCTATCCCAGGAAACGCAAAAGATCGTCGGTAACTTAAAACAGGACGCCAAGATCACCTATTTCGATAGCCCGCTCAGCTTTCCGCAGGCAAAAGGTCTTTTGGATCGCTACAAGAATCTATCGTCGAAGATCCATGTCGAATATGTGGATTACAAAAAGGATCCCATCCGCGACAAAGAGTATGGCTTGCGTTTTGCGGGGACGGCTTTTGTGGAAGAGGGTTCGCAGCGCGAAGAAGCAAAATCTTTCGATGAGCAGGGCATCACGGGCGCGTTCCTGAAGCTCTCTAAAGGCATCCGAAAAGTCTGTTTTGCCAGCGGCAGCAAAGAGCACTCGCTCGACCAGACCGACGGCACCGGGCTTTCCGGATTCAAAGGCATGCTGGAGCGCGATAACTATGAGCCTACGTCTCTGGCGTTGCTCGAAAAGAGCGCGATTCCGGAAGATTGCAAAGTCACGGTCATTGCCGGTCCGAAAGCCGATTACACGCCGAACGAAGTAACGGCTTTGAAGAACTATGTGGAGGGCGGCGGCCGCGTTCTGTTCCTGCTCGACCCGCCGCTCGATTTTCGCAGCGAACACGTAGCCGATAATGCCGCGCTCACCGGCCTGCTGGAATCCTGGGGCATCACGCTCGATAAAGACCTGGTGCTCGATGAATCGGTGATTGGCCCGCAGATTCCGCTCGTCAGCAACTATGAGAGCCATCCCGTCGTGAATGACCTAAAGGGAAGTTACTCGCTGCTTCCGCTCGTGCGCTCGATGGAAGTGAAGAATGTTGGTAAGTCCACAGTCAGTAAGTTGTTCTCTTCCACCGATAAGGCAGTGGGACAATTGGATTTGACCAGCGGCAAGCTGAATGTCGACGACCCTCGCAATAAGAAGGGGCCGTTCGTTTTGGGCGCGGCGGGTTCCTATGACACAGGAAATCCGGAAAAGCCCGGTCGCTTCGTCGTGATCGGCACATCCGGCTTCCTCGCCAACGAGATGATCGGTTCGGCCGTCAACAGAGATCTGGCGTTGAATGCCGTGAACTGGCTTTCCTCCGATGAAGATCTGATTTCCATCCGGCAGAAGGAACCCGAAGACCGGAGGCTCGACCCCAAAGGGCCGAATGTGATTCAGATTTTCGGGCTGTTTGTTTTTCCTATCGCGATTATTCTGGCCGGTGTCCTCGTCTATATGAAGCGCAGATAGTATGGGCACAAAAAAGTTACTCATTGCGGCGGTCGTGCTAGCCGCGCTTAGCGGTGTCTTGTGGTGGAGTAACAAGCATCCGGATTGGGGCCAGGAGAAGAAGGCGGATACTGAGATACCCGCGCTGGTCAACGTCTCCGATAGCGCGCTCGATAGCATCGATATTCAAAAGAGAGACGGCTCCAAAGTATCGCTTCAGCGTAAGAGCGGCAAGTGGTTGATTACCGCGCCGACGGCCTTTACAGCCGATCAGGATGCCGTGTCGAGCATCGCTTCGGCGCTGGCCCCGGCCAATGCCGATAGCGTCATTGACGACAAGCCCGGCGATGTTGCCAAGTACGGGCTCACGAATCCTTCCCTTATTGTGACCGCGCATGAAAAAGGCGGCCGCACCGATCAACTCTTCTTCGGTGACGATGTGCCCACCGCCTCCACCGTCTATCTCCGTGTCGCGGGCAATCCCAAAGTCTTCGCAGTGGCTTCCTCGCTCAAAACGATTTTCGATAAAGGCGTTAACGATCTGCGCGACAAGCGCCTGCTGACTTTCGACCAAGGTCAGCTCACGCGCATCGATCTGCTGGCGGGCCAGGCCAACATCGAGTTTGGCAAGAACAATCAAAGCGAGTGGACCATTGTTGCCCCACAGCCTTACCGGGCCGACAACTTCCAGGTGGGAGAGTTGCTGCGTAAGTTGACCGACTCAAAGATGGATTTGAACGCCGCCCCTGCCGATGTTGAAAAAGCCCAACATGGTTTTGCGTCCGGCAAGCCAGTGGCTACCGTTAAACTGACCGACTCCAACGGCACCCAGACCTTCGAAGTGCGCAAGAGCGGCGACGACTATTTCGGCAAGAGCAGCGCAGTGGACGGCACATACAAGTTGAGCGCCGAGCTTGGCAAACAACTGGAGAAGCCGCTGGACGACTTCCGCAACAAGAAACTCTTCGACTTTGGTTTCAGCGATCCGACCAAGGTCGAGATTCAAGGCAAGACCTTTACCAGAAGCGGCAGCGACTGGAAACTCGACGGCAAGACCATGGACTCCGCCGCCGTGCAAGGCTTGATTGATCAACTGCGCGAGCTGACCGCCAAAGGTTTTGCGAGCGAAGGCTTCACTACTCCGACAGCCTCGATTTCGATCGTCTCGAACGAGGGAAAGCGCACCGAGAAAGCCGAGTTCGCTAAGACGGCCGACGGCTATTTGGCGCGGCGCGGCGCCGAGCCTGGCCTTTACGAACTGGACGCCAAGGCCCTTAACGATATCCTGGAGGCTAGCGGCAAAGTGAAGCCCGCCGCTATTCATAAATAGGCGCGTTCCCCTTAGGATGTCTGCACTCAATACTGATCTCTATCAGCTCACCATGGCGGCGGGCTACTTCGTTGAAGGGAAGACAGACGAAGTCGCCACCTTTGAGCTGTCCGTCCGGCGTTTGCCTGAGGCTCGCAACTTTCTGGTTGCGGCCGGTCTAGCGCAGGCCGTGGAATACTTGCGTGACCTCAAGTTCCAAGCCGAAGAGATCGCTTATCTCCGTTCTCTGGCGCAGTTCAAACATACGCCGCCCGAATACTTTGAATTCCTGGCAAACCTCCGCTTCACCGGGGATCTCTTTGCGTTGCCCGAAGGGACGCCGGTGTTCGCGAATGAGCCGATCGCCATTGTGCGCGCGCCTTTGGTGCAAGCGCAATTGGTGGAGACCTACCTGCTCACCACCTTCATGTTCCAGACCATGGTTGCCTCCAAGGCCGCGCGTTGCGTCTTGGCAGCCGAAGGCCGGCCGATTGTGGAGTTCGGCAGCCGCCGCGCGCACTCACCAGGCGCTGGGATTCTCGCAGGAAGAGCCGCGTTCGTCGGCGGCTGTTCCGGTACCAGCAATGCCGAAGCCGGATTGCGTTTCGACATACCAGTATTCGGCACGGCCGCGCATTCCTGGACCATGGCTTTCGGCGATGAAGAACGGAGTTTTCGGGCGCTGCAAAAGCTGTTGGGTGAATCGACGGTCTTCCTTATTGATACCTATGACACCATTGCGGGCGCTCGCTTGGCGGCCGAGCTCGGTCAGCCGGTTTGGGGAGTGCGGCTGGATAGCGGCAATCTGGGCGAACTGGCAAAGGAAGTGCGGCGCATTTTGGATGACGCCGGTTTGCAAGGCGCGAAGATTTTCGCCACCAACGATCTGGACGAATATCGGGTTGCTGAATTTGTAAAAGGCGGCGTGCCGTTGGACGCCTTTGGCGTAGGCACTCAACTCGCTACCTCCGCCGACGCGCCGGCACTCTCGGCCGTCTATAAGATGGTGGAGTTACAACGCGATGGCGAAGTCTTCTACACCGCCAAGTTCAGCGCCGATAAGAGTACTTTGCCCGGAGCGAAGCAGGTCTACCGCTACCCCGACCGCGACGTGGTGGCGCACTATACCGAATGCAGCAATGAATTCAAGGGCGAACCGCTGCTGCGGCCGATTCTGACACGCGGCGAATTGGTGGAGAATCTACCCGCCCTGGCCGCGATTCAGAAGCGCTCGCAAGCGATGATCGCCGCGCTGCCCGAACGCCTGCGCCAACTTGGTAGAGTGGCGCCGTATTCCGTGGAAATGTCGCCGCGCCTGCTGGCGATGGCGCAAAACTTGCGCGACGAGATGCAACCAGCGGCCCGCACATGAAAACGATTTTCTTCGACGTGGATACACAGCTCGATTTTGTTTTCCCCGCCGGGGCTTTGGCCGTTCCGGGCGCGGAGAATATCGTCGGCAATTTGGGCGAGCTGACGCGCTATGCCGCGGCGCATTCGCATCAAATCATCTCCACCGCTGACGCACATAGTGAGGACGATCCGGAGTTCAAAATCTGGAAGCCGCATTGTGTGGCGGGAACGGGGGGTCAACAAAAATGCGCCATCACCTTGCTGGCGCAACAGAAGACGCTCAGCCAACAAATAACGGAGTTCGTCTCCGTTCCGCAAATACTGGTGGAGAAGCAGATGCTCGATTGCTTCACGAATCCAAATTTGCGGCCGTTGTTGGAGTTGTTGGCGGCAGATCGTTACGTGGTGTATGGGGTGGTGTCGGAGTATTGCGTGAAGTGTGCGGCGCTGGGCCTACTTGAAACGGGGGCACGTGTTGAGCTAGTTTCCGATGCGATTCAGACTCTCAATTCTGCCGCGGAGCGGGCGCTGTTTGAACAATTCTCCGCGGGCGGCGGCTACATCACTAACACCGACGCCGTTCTTAATTAATTAACTCTGGCTTCTCTGCTGCGGAGAATGGCAGCCATGACGCGCGGGCTGCGTTGGCCGTGCATCACTGCGACAACCCAAAGAGGCCGCTCATCGGGAGCGTAGGCGATCAGGTAATCGTACACTCGCCAGAAGCGTAGCGGGCGTGACGTAAGATCGCTACGCCTGTGACCTCGATGCGGAAACGGCACCAAGGCGGCAATAGCTCTAAAGATTTGATCTGCGACGCGTTTGGCAGCGTCAGCACTGTCTTCCCCGATGTACTCTGCGATTTCGTCCAAATCGGCATAAGCCCCCGGGTGAAGCTCATACTCTTTCATTTTTTGGTGCGGCGCGCTTCAATTCTTTCCATTAGCCTGGCATAGGCTTCGTCGCCGGGAATCATCTTGACCTTTCCGTTCTTGATGTCGTCGTAACGGCTGTCGAGTGTTTTGCGCGTCTGGGCCAACTCTTCGAAGTAACCGGCCACCACGTCCTCGACAAGTTCTTCAATCGGGCACCCGGTATCGGCGACCCATTGATCCGCTTTGGCCTGAAGTTCTGGATTGGTAAACCGCATACCCGTAGGATAACGCTCCGCTGGAACTCCACTATCGATAGAACACCACCCGATGTTCCCCGGCCGGCAGCATAACCGATTCAATCTTCTCTCCCGCTTTGGCTTGGATAAACTTCGCCCCATCGACCTCTACGCGCGACACCGCTGAACCTGGAATGGCGACTGCTCTGCTCTTGCTCAGATAGGTCAGATCCGCCCGGTCTGCTGTGCCGAGCGCGGAACGAATCTCGCCGTTGAAATCGGCGATGGCCACCCCCGGCTGCAACGCGCTCGCTTCAAATTTGTGTATCCCCGCTGGCGCTAAAATCGTACGGGCATCTTGCACGGGCCATAGCTTGCCATCCATTTCCACGGAGCCTTGCCAGGTCACGCGAGTCGGTTGAGTGGCGTCGAGGGTCAATACGCCCGCGTCGTCCAAGTTGGCCGAAGTCGTATTGGCTGCTGCCGGCAACAACGACAGATCTTCCTTTTCGAGGGAATTTTCGAAATAAAGCGCCACGCGCGAAAAAGAAACCGCCGCTTCGTGGACGAGTTCCAGCAGTTCCACACCGGTTTGCTTTTTGGTCGGATATACATCCTGATAACGTTCGACAACGTTGATGTCCACGGCCAGATGCGACCGATCCGGCATGAGGGCGCGATATTGGTCGGCCAGCTTCGAATATCGTTCCGGGCCGAGGCTCCACAAGGTGGCCGGGTCTTCCACTAACAACGTGCTTTTGCGAGCCTGGATGAGCGGTAAAGTGCGGGCGATATCGGCGCCTAACGCGTCGCGAATGCCGGGCTCGAAGCGGTCGTCAATGTGCGTTAGAACAACGTCGAGGTAAGGCTTGTGAGCGCGCGATTTGTCAATCTCATCCAGCCATTTTGCTTGCAAGTTTGAAGCGAGGCCAGCGCGGTACTCGAGAAAACGCTGCAAGTCCTGAGGCTTGGCGCCCGGTTCTAAGAGTGTTTTCGGATCGATGCCTGTTTGCTTCTTGAAGTCCGCGCGCACATCGTCGTTCATGGGCGTGAACCGTGCGGGATTGCTCGCGCCTTCCAACGATTCGAAATAGAGTTCAGCCAAGTTGACGCCATCCCAATCGAAGCGCTTTAACAAGACGCCGATCTGTTTTGAGACCGCGGCGCTGCAATCTTTGTTTTGCAGGTTCATCAGCTTGCGCCAATCGAGTTGCGCGTCCTGGCCGGCGGCGGTTTTTTCGCGCCACTCCGGGTGATCGGCCCAAAACTTTTCGCTTACATGCGGCAATTCCAGCCAGGCATAGACGAGAATAGCGTTGCGATGGCATGCCTGAATTAGCCGCGCCAGATATTCGTCCTGCGCCGCGTCGGGTTCCATGGTGTGCCAGGCGGCGACGTGCAAAACGCTTATACCTGCCTGCCGCCAGCGGCGTGCCAGATAGTCTACGTCGGCGCGAATGCGGTAAGAAGAGTCGAAGAAGGCCCACAAATTCGTGGCGTGCAGCGGCAGGCCGAGACCTAGATCAACGAGCGCCTGCATCAAATATGGATAGCGCTCGATACCCCTGAGCCCAGGTTCGGTGGCGAGCCACAAAATGGCGCCGTGCGCCGTGGGCTTTCCCGCCAAAACGGGCGCGCCATGCCAACGCTCGGTTGCATAAACGGTGAAGTCCTCCGGCAACTGCACTTTCGCGATCTCCGCGGGATGTTCCCAGATGATTTGCATCTTGGGCGCATGCGAATCCACAATCTGGCGGACTGAGACTTTCTCTTTCTGCGGCGCGATACCCAAGCTGCGCGCGGCCAGGCTGTCGCCTTCCAGGATCAGGACGTGAGTCGAAGCAAGTCCGGCTCGACCAGCGGCTGCCGACGGTCCCACGACGAAAATCGTGGGGTCCAAGCTGGTCCGTTCGATCCCGACAGAACCAAGAATCCTGCCCCAAGCAGCGGGATTAGCCCCATCGACTTGAAAGGTAGCCGGCCATGCGGGCGCAGCCATGCAGCAAAGCAGTGGAATAATCGTGGTTCTCATTTTGTTGTTTTGGCGTACCAGAAGCCGAAGCGAATATCGTTATAGTTAGGACGGCGGGGATTGTAGGCGTTTAGCAGATACGCGCCCCGCAGAAAATCGGCTGAAAAGTAAACGTTGTTGGGCAGCCAGTTCGGCCGGAAACGCAAACCCGGTCCGAACTCAACGGTGTTGGCCCAGTATTGTTGTTGCATATCCGTCACTGCATTTCCATTGAGCAGAAGCTGCAGCGTGTTGCCTTCGCCAAGGGGCAAGGTTCGGCCCGCCCGGTTCTGCGAATAGAACAGCCAGTCTTTGCCAAAGCGGCTGACGTAAATGGCATCGCCGGTGGTCTCGTAATAGAAGCCTGCTTTATTGCTACCGGCTAAACTGCCGAAACCTTTGGCAAAGTTCAGGCCGCCACGATAATCCGGAACGGCCGAGCCTACGTTCTTGAGGTCAAGATATTTGATGGATTCGCCGGCTTCCACCCAGCCAGTGAGACGATGCCAAGTCTTGCTGGCCGCGCCGGCGCCTAAGATGAAGGCGC
>Ga0302319_10022468_pt1 | contig 11307 bp, 11 predicted proteins | sample Bog_T0_2_FD_203319 | JGI IMG/M metagenome (GOLD analysis project Ga0302319, IMG submission 203319) | Peat permafrost microbial communities from Stordalen Mire near Abisko, Sweden - Bog_T0_2 | ecosystem: Environmental > Terrestrial > Soil > Wetlands > Peat | place: Sweden: Abisko, Stordalen Mire...
GCTCAGGTAACAAAGGCCGCCTTTTTTAAGATCAATATCCAATGCTTCAGGGGCTTTTAAAAGGGATGAGATCATTTCCGTTAAATGAGGTTCATGCCCAACCAGTAAAACACTTTTTGACTTAAGGTAATGGGCATGGATTTCTTGTAATAATTCTTTAATCGAAGCAGGGGGAAGCAGATTTTTTGTAAAATGGATCGTTTTATTTTTTAGTTTGTAGCTCTGAGCCACAATTTCCGCGGTTTGTTTGGCCCGCAGGTAGGGGCTGCAGATGATAGTATCAAATTTTAAACCCAATCTTTGCATGCCCCGGGCTTCATGGTACATTTTTTTCTGGCCCTGGGCCGTCAAAGGGCGTAAGCTATCATCTTTATATCTGGGATCGCCTCGTTCGGCCGCGATGCCATGCCGTAGAAAATAAAGATCCATAGTAAAAGCCTCCTAAATCTATTATAATGAAAAAACATCAAACAAGGGGAATTGTATCATAAGGCATGTTCTTTGGGCTTGTCTGGGGATAATTGTCGTAGCTGCTATTTTAGCAGGAACGCAGATCTATGTTATTTACCAGAATATTAGAAAAATGTCATATGATAGTAAGCCGTTTGTCAGGAATAATCCCGGAGCGCGATTAAGGATCCTGTTCATAGGTGATAGCACGGCCGTGGGTACAGGGGCGGGGAGCAGCACACAGAGTGTCGCAGGTTATTTTGGTCAGGCCTTTCCAGAGGCCCAGATCGATAATGACAGTTATAATGGCAGAAAACTGGGACAACTGGTTGCGGAGTTCCCAACGGCAGTGGAACCTTTGTACGATTTGGTGGTTATACAGATCGGTGGCAATGATATCATGAAGTTCACCCCGTTTAGAAGCATTGATCGGGATGTCACGATCGTGATCGAAGATGCCAAAAGGATTGCTCGTCACGTGGTCATTTTGCATTCCGGTAATGTGGGATTGGCCCCTTTTTTTATTTGGCCTATTGACTGGATCATGACCGAACGGGCACGGGCTGTCCGTCGTATCTATATGAAGAAAGCCCGTGAAGAGGATGTCCTATACGTGGACCTATTCACCGAACGCGGCAACGATTTATTTTTAAAGGATATTCCTAAATATTATTCTTTGGACCATCTTCATCCCAGCGGTGAGGGATACAGGTGGTGGTATGAACGGATACGTGCCACCCTTAATGGGGCCGGAGTGGTTTTGTGATAATAAGGAAGGGGAACTTGATGCGTTTTACCTACATTATTTTATTGAGCTTGGGTCTGGCTGGTTGTGCTACAAGCGTTGTCTACAACCCTATGCAGGTGGCTACTTCGCAGGAACTGTTACTGAATGAAAGTGGTTTTAAAGCCGTCCAAGACGGGATGACCATTGACCAGGTGCATAAGATCATGGGAACGGAGCTTGTCATTGGATATCAATATCAGGCGCCTAATTATAATCCTTTGACCATCCTAAATCCGTACAAAACCGAGGCGATCAAGGCGACGGATTATGTCATTGAATATTATATTGAATCCATACACCAGCCGGATGGGATCATCCACGATGATCAATTGTTGCCTTTAATATTTAAAAAAGGCATACTTGTTGGCCGAGGCTGGTCTTTGGCTAATTCTTTGCGTCCCGCTAAGTCCCCGGCATGAAGGCCTTTTACATTTCTTTAAAGCCTTTTTTAAATCATGGCGTCCTCAAGCGTCCGACGGATTGGAGTGCGGTTTTTGCCAATGATCTGCCTTTGGAAGTTGAGATCGGTTTTGGTAATGGCGAATATTTGGAACGTTTAAGCCGTCAGAACCCAGGAATTAATTTTGTTGGATTTGAACAGTACTGCGAGCGCATTCACAGGACCTTGCGAAAAATAAGCCGCACTGGGTTGGACAATGTCAGGGTATTAAGGTTAGATGCCAGGGCAGGACTCGAGCGTTATTTTAATCCCAAGACCATCTCTTTTGTGCATTGCCTTTATCCGCCGCCGTGGCCTAAAAAATCGGATGCCAAGCACCGGCTTTTTACGACAGATTTTTTAAAGCTTGTTAACAGCCGCTTGATCGATGGCGGGGTGTTAAAAATAGTGACAGACCATCATCCTTACATTGACTGGATCAAGGAAAATATCCAGGGCACAGGATTTTCCGTTGAGTTTAAGAATATACAAGCTGGTTATGACACTAAATTTGAAAAAAAATGGGTTGATGGCGGCCAGAGTGAATTTTATGAATTGCTCTTGACCAAGCAGAGCCATATTCCCGTAGGGCTAAAGGAGGACATCACCTTGCAGAGCTATTTGCTTGACCATTTTGATCCTGATAATTTTGGTTTTAAAGATTATTCCCAGGAAGGGATAGCGGTGTCTTTTAAGGAAATTTTATATGATGCCAAAAAACAGGTAGCCTTGGTCCATGTGATCGCCTGCGATGGGCCGCTGAGCCAGAATTTACGTATCGTGGTCGCCCATAGCCCTAAAGGCTGGCGTATAAATTTAGCCGAAGGGACCATGCTGATGCCGACCTTAGCCGTGTCCCAAGCCTTGGAATGTGTTTATCAGGCAGCTAAGGGTGTTTAATTAGGGGGACAGCTCCCCATTTTTAATTATAAAAAATAGGGCGCTGTCCCCTATTATTTGTTATATTGCATGCTATGAAATTTCTTCGAATATTTCTAATTATTGCTTTGATAGGTGCGGTGATATTCCCTGATCGGGGAATAGCTTATCATGTTTTTTACAGGCACAGAGGTGGGCCGTATCACATAACGGCTAATACAGCCCTTCTTTGGGATCCCGCGAATAATCAGCGTTATTATGATCTTGGCGCTGACCGTGAAGTTTTTCCGGCTTCAACCACTAAAATATTAACAGCCCTTCTGGTATTAGAAAATCTTCCTTTAGATAAGTATGTGACCGTAAGTCAACATGCCACTCAGGTGCCGCAGACCAAGTTGGGGCTAAGGGCAGGTGAAACTTTTCGTGTGCGGGATCTGCTTTATGGGCTCATTTTGAAATCCGCCAACGACGCAGCGGTGGTCCTGGCTGAAGCCGTGGCAGGCTCTGAGGAGAAATTTGTCGATATGATGAATGCTCGTGCCCGTCAACTGGGGGCCATGCATACCCATTTTGCCAATCCGCATGGTCTTCCCTCTCAAGGGGCGCAGTTCACAACAGCCTCTGATATGGCCTTGATCTTCTCCCAAGTGCTTAAAAATGATTTTTTTCGTCAAGCGATCACGTTCAAATACCTTGTCGTTTATTCCAAGGAAGGCCATCGCTTTTTCTTAAAATCCCATAACAGATCTTTATTTTTGAATTGGAAGCAGCATGTTTTTGGAAAAACGGGATATACGATCGAGGCTCAATCCTGTTTTGTTGGGTATATTCCCAGAGGAAATGGTATACTTATTATTGCTGTATATGGATGCCGCAAGCGTTGGACAGATATGAAGTTTATTATCGAACATTATGGTAGGATTACGCTTTAGAATTTTATTGTTTGGTTTTTTGTTTTGAGGTATTATATCCATATTCATTTTAATTCAACTAGCATGGAGGGATGTATGGAACAAAAGAACAACTTAATCGTGATACTTTTAGTCGTCTTGATCGGCGTTATTTCAGGAGTTGGATTTTTAATAGGTATTGGGAATGCCGTCGGGGTTGCTCTAAACCCGTTGAATACCAGGCTCGCTGCCATTGAAAGCGAACAGAGGAACATTGAAAATAAATTGAATGCCCAAGGGAATGAAGGAAATGGTAATGCCGCAGCTCCTCTGGCCGACATTCAAAAAGAATTAGACCAGATCAAAGATAAGATCAATACCAACGCTGCCCCGCAGCCGCAACAACCGCCGTCTGAGGATATGAATAAAGTTTATGATATCCCTATCGGTGTTTCTTCTATTTTAGGCAATAAAAATGCGTCCGTGACCATCACTGAATTTTCTGATTTTCAATGCCCGTTTTGTGGCCGTTTTTATTCGGTCATCAAAGATGTTTTAGCGGCATATCCTAGTCAAGTTAGAGTAGTCATCAAGAATTTTCCCCTTTCATTTCATCCTAACTCCCGTCCGGCAGCTAAATTAGCCATGGCGGCTAATGAGCAGGGTAAATTCCAGGGGATGATGGAGGCTCTATTGACTAATGGCGGGGATGTCTCAGATGCCAAGGTCAAGGAATATGCTAAAAACTTGGGATTGAATTATGATAAATTGATGGCTGATTATAAGAATAAAGATGCCCAGTGGGAGAAACAGATCCAGGATGATATGCAGTTAGGCGGGAATGTGGATGTGCGCGGCACGCCAACATTTTTTCTTAACGGCAAAAAGACCAACTCAAGGGATATCAGCAGCTTTAAAGCTCAGATCGATCCGATCTTGGCAGGGAATAAATAGGTTTGCAATAATAGGGTTTTAGTGTATATTATCCCTTTCATACAGGGTGTTTTTTACAGGAGGTTTTGAGCTATGGGTGGTCGTGTAGGAGGAATTTCAAGTAAATATTATTGCGAAACAGCTGGCATTAAGGTTTCCGGTGGGCAGAAGGTCAAGTCCGGGACCATTTTAACCCGTCAAGGGAATCAATGGAAATGCGGCCTTAATGTGATCGGTCGCAGTTCTTTGACGGCTGCGTGCGATGGCGAAGTTTATTTTACCCGCCGTAAAAACGGTTCCAATAAAGTCATCACGCTCATTAATATTAAACCTTCAAATTGACGAGGACGCAAAGTCCGAGTCATCCTGAGGCGTCCGCCGAAGGATCTTAAGGAGCCTCAAGATTCTTCGCCTACGGCTCAGAATGACAGGGTCCTTATATGTGTGGTATTGTTGGTTACGTTGGCAACAAAGACGCCCTGCCCATATTGCTCGAGAGCCTTAAAAAACTTGAGTACCGCGGGTATGATTCCAGCGGTGTGGGTTTTTTAGACCACGACGCCCATCTCATTGTCCGCAAATCCAAAGGTAAGATCCGTAATTTAGAAGAATTGCTCCGTAGCAGCCCCTTGCCTTTTGCCCACGCGGGGATTTCTCATACGCGTTGGGCCACTCACGGCCTTCCTTCTGACATTAATGCCCATCCGCATACAGACAGCAAAGGTACCATTGCCGTTGTCCACAATGGCATCATAGAAAATTATCAGGAACTTAGAGAAGCGTTGAAAAAAAAGGGATGTAAATTCGTCTCTGCTACAGATTCGGAGGTCATCCCTCATCTGATCGCTTCTTTTTATAAAGGTGATTTGCTGGCAGCGGTGCGCCAGACAATAGCCAAGATCAAAGGCACCTTTGCCCTTGGGATCGTCAGCCGTGATCATCCGGGTATGCTGATCGCCGCCCGTGTGGGGTCTCCTTTGATCGTAGGTATTGGAGATCAAGAAAATTTTATCGCTTCCGATGTACCTGCTATTTTGGATTTTACCCGTAGGGTCATCTATTTGAAAGACGGTCAAATAGCTGTCCTTACCAAGGATAAGGTTACCTTAAGTACTTTTGACGGAAAAAAAGTTATTTCTAAAATAGACACAGTGTCATTTAATGTGATCGCTGCCCGCAAGGAAGGTTATCCGTATTTTATGCTCAAGGAAATCCATGAGCAACCGTATGTCCTTGAGCAGATGTTGGGCTTGCGTTTAAAAAATCAACGTCTTGTTCTTGAAGGCTTGGGCTTATCGGATGATATTTTAAAGCACACCCGCAAGGTGATGGTGGTGGCTTGCGGTACGGCGTATCATGCCGGTTTGGTGGGGAAATATATTATCGAGAGCATGGCCCGTCTGCCTGTTGAGGTCGATACCTCCAGTGAATTTCGTTATCGTGATCCAATCATCGATAAGGGCACCTTAGTCTTGGCTGTCAGTCAATCCGGAGAGACGGCTGATACCTTGGCCGCGGTGCGTGAGGCCCGTGCCAAGGGCGCCAAGATCATTGCTATTTGTAATGTGGTTGGCTCTTCATTGGCCCGTGAAGCTGACGGTATTTTGTATACTTATGCCGGCCAGGAAATAGGGGTTGCTTCTACCAAGGCGTACAGTGCCCAGTTGATGATGTTTTATTTATTGGCTTTAAAATTAGCTCAAGTGAGAAAAAGTTTATCACCCAAAGAGATAAAGGGCCTGGTGGGGCAGTTGCTTCATATACCATCCTTGTACAGAGAGATCCTAAAGGATATGAACAATATCCAAAAGATAGCAGAAGCCAATTCACATTTCGGCTGTTTTCTTTATTTGGGCCGGCATGTTAATTTTCCTTCCGCCATGGAAGGGGCGCTTAAGCTCAAGGAAATTTCTTATATCCCTGCTGAAGGCTATGCCGCCGGTGAAATGAAACATGGGCCCATCGCCTTGATCGACGAATACCGTGCGGTGGTGTGTATCAATCCTCGATCCCATGTCTATGAAAAAATGTCCTCTAATATGCAGGAGATCCGCGCCCGTAAAGGTAATGTCATCGCCATCGCTACCCGCGGTGACAAAGAGATCAAGACCAATGCTGATTTTGTGATAGAGATACCAGCTATCACCGAACTGTTGAGCCCTTTATTGGTGGCTTTACCTTTGCAGATGCTGGCTTATTTCATTGCCGTCAAACGCGGTTGTGATGTGGATCAGCCGCGTAATTTGGCCAAATCCGTCACCGTGGAATAAATGTTATATATTGTCTCCACTCCGATAGGAAATTTAAAAGATATAACCCTCAGGGCGATCGATACTCTTAAATCAGTTGATCTGATAGCCGCGGAAGACACCCGTCATACCAAGATCCTGCTCGATGCTTATCAGATACAAAAACCGTTAACTTCTTTTTTTGAACACAATCAAATTAAAAAAGCAGATGATCTCATCGGCTTTTTAAAGATGGGAAAGAATATCGCCCTGGTTTCTGATGCCGGTACTCCGGGCATCAGTGATCCGGGATTTTTAATGGTCCGCCTGGCCCAAGAGAACAATATTCCTATTACAGTTATTCCGGGCGTGAGTGCCTGTATCAGCGCTTTGACAGCATCAGGCCTTCCGGCCCATCGTTTTGTATTTGAAGGGTTCCTGCCGCCCAAAAGTGGCGCCCGGCGTAATAAATTGATCTCCTTGAAAGGGGAGAAGGCCACTCTTATTTTTTATGAATCGCCGCATCGATTGCTAAAGACCTTAAAAGACATGCAAGACGTTTGGGACGATCCCATTATCGTTGTGGCCCGCGAGCTGACCAAAAAATTCGAAGAGATACGTAAAAGTAAGGCAAGTCTTCTTATTGAACATTTCAACATCCATCCTCCTAAGGGAGAATTTGTTTTGTTGAGGAATGAAGATGCCTGATATATTGCTGCCTGTATTGTGTGGCATGCTGACCTTAGGGTTGATTGTCGGTAATCAACGCATCAACGTTGGTTTTGCCTTGGCCTTGGGGTATGCGCTTGGCATGGGGATCTTGGGCCAGTTGATGTTGTTGATGGGTTGGCAGGAAATTTCCATTGATAAAGGAACGGTCTCACTGGCGTTATTTATTTATCTTTCAGTCATTTCCCTTCTTTTTTTATTACGTCTTTATTTTTTTTCTTCGGATATTCCCCCCAAGTCCCCAACGATTGAGCCATCTTTGACATGGATGCGCAAGGCAGTTTTTGTCATCATGCTGGCCTATATTTCTTATCAAATGGCGTATATCTTTTGGAATGCATGGTACCTGCCGGTTTATCAGGCGGACGCATTTTCACTTCATGCCTATAAAGCAAAGATATTCTTTCATACGCATCATTTGAAACAACCGTCGGAACTTTATTTAGCCGGGAAATACCTGTCGTATCCTCTGCAGATCCCTCTGGTCGTGACATGGGTGGCGTTGAATATCGGTCAATGGCATGAAGGATGGGCCCAAATGACGATCGCGCTCAATTGCCTGGTTTTCATCGTTATTGTTTATCACGGGGTAAAACTCTGGACAGACAGGTTGACGGCATTATTGACTGTAACGCTTATCTTATCATCTTTCTTTTTTGTCCTTCATGCATCCATGGTGTACGGTGATTTTACCGTCATGTCCTATACGATACTTGCCCTGTTATTGATGGCTTGGGGCGTGCACAGCCGCGCCATCAGTTTTATTATTTTAGGGGGATTGATGTCAGCTTTCGGGGCATCGGTCAAATTAGAGGGGATAGAGTATTTTGTCTTGGAACTCATTGTCCTGTGCAGGTTCATTTTTGCCAAAGAGTTTTTTGATCCTCGATTTGCTTTAAAGTCTTTTGGGGGCTATGTTCTGCCCTTTATTTTGGTGGAAGCGAATTTTTTATTTTTTAAGGCTCATTATGGAATTACGGAATTATCGAATCAGGAACATCAATTTGTTTTTTTCCAACAAGGTTTACTGGCGTATATATTTACTATAGCGATGGCATTGGTGGACAATTTCTTTTTAAGTGGTAACTGGAGCATTTTATGGTTCTTTTTGATCGTCATGGTGTTAGCTAACGGGGGATATCAAAAATCTTTTGCCATTCAGTTTTTTAGCTTTGCTCTGGGTATATTTTTTGTATGCTTTGGGGTGACCGTGCCATTTACCGAATTGTTTGTCTATTATACGGACAGGAGCAGTATGGATACCTTGGCCAGGGTGTTACTACATTTTTATCCGTTGTGTCCCATATTGATTGGTTTATTGACCTTTAATTTTTTAAAGAATAGGAGGCCCCATTTTGCCTCACATCCAGTGGAATTATTGTAATTTTAATCATTACAATTGGGATTATTCTTATTTTTATAATTATATCTTGCCGCCGGTTTATAATAAGATCTCCTTAAATGTTTACTTATATCTTTTGATAGCAGGCGCCTTGTTGGTAGCTATAGGGATACAATTTATTCTCAAAAAAGGATTTGGTATCCCAGGGCTTAAATCGGGGATGATTGAGAGTGCCACCCTCGGGTTGATTTTGATCCTATTATTTCAGGTCTATTTTCAGCAACGGCACTGGGCAGCTCAGATGCACAAGTTTGTTTCCAAGAATGATGAGTTCAGGATACGGGCACAATGGCCTGATGAGAATAGATTCTTTGATTTTATCTTATCTCATGTGCCTTCGGACGCGTCTTGTTATGCTGTTTCCCAAACGAACCCCAGATATATTAGATACGCGTTATATCCCAGAATTATGGTGGCAGCCTGGAAAAACAATAGTTCAAACTGTGTGTTTGTGTTTAAAATGAAAGATCCTATACAATATGTGCCTGTAGGTTTTAACAGGGTGCTGTGGTATGGTCCACAAAGTTTGATGGCATTGAAGGGTAATTAAAGATGGGGAAGAGTTTAAAATACAATTACGCGGCCCTATGGATCTGTGCCTTGGCCTGCTGTGCCTGGAGTTATGCTTTAGACTTGAGGTACTACCGTTTTACGTATACCAGCTGGGACCTTCCTTTGTATGCCAATTTGATGTGGGATCTTTGCCATGGCCATCTGTCAACGAGCCTTTTTGGGGGAAATTTTCTGATCGATCATTTCAATGGCATAGCGTTTGTTTTGGTGCCTTTTTATTATTTCTTCCAAAGTGCCTTAACCATGCTGTATTTCAAGCTTTTCGCGTTCTTTATAGGAGCGTATATTTTTTATTTGCTTACCGCTAAAAGATTGGGGGGATCTTGGGGCCTTGCGTTTATGCTGGCGTATATATTTTATCCGGCCAACGTGGGCATGATCTTTTTTGAATTCAATTTTGAGAATTTGGCCCTGCCGATGATCTTCTTGCTTTTTTATTTTTTTGAGGAGAAAAAATATCTAAACTTCATGGTAACTTGTTTTTTGCTGACGATGACCAAGGAGAATATACCGTTGATTGTCTTTATGTTCGGGATCTATGGTCTGATCATGCGTAGAGAAGACTGGTTGCGTTGGGGGCTATATCCGTTGCTTTTTGGTGGTACGGTGTTTATTGGAGAGGTTTTCGTCTTTATCCCGTGGTTTCGTCGCGGCTTTGCGGAAGCCAACATTCATTTAGGGATGTATTCAAAGCTCGGGTATTCCCTAGGAGATATTGTCCATACGTTTATTTTTAAAGAAGGCGTAGTTCTCCAATTATTATTTAACAGCCATAATTTAGAATTTTTATCCCAGTTATTCGGCCCTATGGTAGGGACAGCCTTGTTGGCTCCCCAAATTTTATTTATCGCAACGCCTCTTTTCTTGCAGAATTTGCTCTCCAAATTTCCCGGCCAGCAAGACATTAATTATTTTTATGCCAGCACCATGGCGGTTTTTATTTTTATGGCAACGATTGATTTTTTAGGCCGTATCAAGGTTAAAGTTAAAGAGTATTTCATTTTTTTCCTTATCGGCCTGATTTTTTTATTTGATCTAAGTTATTTGCCTCGGTGGTACCAACGCATAGAACCTTTTGGGGAAAAACAAGCGGTAAGCCAATATTTTTTGTCTCAAATTCCCCCGGATGCGAAAGTCATCTGTTCGTATCAATTTTTGTACATGCTTGCACAGAGAAAAGATCTGTATGTTCTTTTTTTAAAAGAAGGCAAGTTTACCCATCTAAAAGAGACGATCCCGGATACCGTTGATTATATGGCGGTTGATTTCAACAGTAGGTTGGATAATAGGGACATTGCCGAGCAAGCCTTGGTCCAAGGGCAATGGACAGTACAGGCAGCGGCGGATGATGTTGTTTTACTAAGGAAGAATGGCGTTCGCGGAAAAATGTTGATTGAACAAGGGAAGACTCTTTTATCCGGGGCCAAGCCTTTGCAAAGACCTATGATGGTGGGTGATACGTTGAAGATGGAAGGCTTGGATGTCCCGAACTCATTAAAGTTCGGACAGAGGATCATGCGTATCGTTTTTTACTGGGAAGCGTTGCAGGATGACAACAATACCAGTTTGCCGAAGATATTTTTAAATATTATTCAAGGTAACAGAACATTTTATATTAAAGCGAAGGCTCCTTTTTACCGGCTACCCTTTGAAAAAGGGAAACATTATAAGGAAGTTTATTATTACCTTATTCCTCAGTTAAGTCCTGGGCCATATATGGTGATCATTTCTTCTATGCCTTCCACAAAACAAAATTCCCGCCAAACGCTACGATCTAATATTTGCGTTAATAATATTTCTGTTTTATCAAATTAGTATCGTGAAATAAGAGCATCTCCGATGTTCTTGGACTAGGGGGGAGAAGTAGAGTTTTCGTCCGGAGGATAGCCGGTGGAACTAATGGCTGCGCTGGAGTTAAAGCTAGAAGTGCAGCAGACGATGGAAGCCACACAAGTGGTGGGTGAAGTTTGAAGCAGGTCATACCAATTTGCTGAAGA
>Ga0302319_10022470_pt1 | contig 11306 bp, 13 predicted proteins | sample Bog_T0_2_FD_203319 | JGI IMG/M metagenome (GOLD analysis project Ga0302319, IMG submission 203319) | Peat permafrost microbial communities from Stordalen Mire near Abisko, Sweden - Bog_T0_2 | ecosystem: Environmental > Terrestrial > Soil > Wetlands > Peat | place: Sweden: Abisko, Stordalen Mire...
GTTTGTGATGCATATTGATGTAACGGACAGCACGGATGGAGCATCGGGCGAGTTCATCGGCACTTCGGCGGGTGGCCAGGTTTCCAGTAACAGCGATACCATTTCCATCACGTGGTCGACTAGTACTCCAGGTGGACTGACACTGGGCCCAGGCACGGTGAATGCCATAACTGGCAATTTCGGCAGCACAGTGTTCGATAAGCAGACAACCGTCACGGTACTGGCGGCGCCTAACTCCGGATCGCCTGTAGGAGACACCACAGTGCAGGGACAAATTGTATCCAGCCCTGAGCCGGCGACGTTTGCCTTGTTTGGCGGCGGACTGCTCTCGATCGGTTTCTATCGCCGGCGGAAGCTCTTTCTCTCCTGGAGAAGATATTAACACCTGAAACCGGAGCGGTGGATCGCAATACCGCTCGCGGGCAGACCGAATTGGAGTGACTCGGACTGTCAGGTACCGCCCGGAGGGGCGTTATCGATGGCCTCATAACTATACTTACTTAATCGACTGATCCAACGGACCTGAGATCTGGCGCGGAGGCCACATCGAAGGTCCGTTTTTTTGTGTCTATCGAAGGCCGTCGGATATGGTCCCTGGATTGCCTTCTCTGTTTATAGGAGAAACAAAGACCACATGCCACTAATAAACATCGTGATCGCGCTCGTCATTGCGGGCATGGCCCTTTGGCTGATTAACCGCTACATCCCCATGGCGTCGGGCATCAAGACCATACTGAACGTCGTAGTGACCGTAGCTGTCGCCGTGTGGGTGTTGCAGGTAACTGGCTTCTGGGGACCGATCTCAACCTACAGGTTTTCCCGCTAGCCAGTAGTCTCGTGTTGTAAGAAATGTCGCCAGGAGTCGGGCCCCGATTTCAAATAAGCCTCCTCGCACCCCGGGCCGTGGCACAGACACGGATACCCATGGCGTTTCCATATTCAACACACGGCCCGTGCCATGCCTTTTAGCACATGCTTCAGCTTGCGGGTCGGGCGCAGCTTGACGGAGTCCGTTGTCAACCTGGTTGTCAACGCCCCGCTGAAGCCTTTATATTTCCAGGCAACTGCGGGGCAGGTTGGCAACCTGCGGGCGGATTGTCGTCCCATTGACGCTCCGGCGTCAACCTCGCGATTACACACTTCAAAGCCTGAAGGCGCGGGTTTTCATGGGGCGGGGATTCGTACTTGCCCAGGGCGGTGGACATTTGCGTGCCGCCACTCCGAGAACCATCAGTTGGCAAACGCTTTAGCTTGTGGGTCGGGCGAAGCTCGACGGATTCAAATGTCGGCCTCCCAGTTATACCCCGTTCAATCCGCGCGACCGGAGGTCGAACCCGTATCTGTCGCCCCGAAACTGATCTCGGCCTTCCGCTGATTCAAAGGCCAGATGCAAACTACCAAATAGGTCTGCCTACTGTCCCTGCGTCCCCGCAGGAAGGTGTTGCAACCGGATTGCGGAAGCATCCGACGCCTCCGGTTCGCTCATCCCCGCAGGAATCGGAGCCCTTAGTTCCCATACCACGGTTGGGTCCAGGATGCGCGTTTGCAGGGGAACGCGTAAAGCATGCGCGTTCGCCCGTTTTGCCCCAGCCGGTTTCTTCGGAACCACAGATCTGAATCGGTACGCCGCTAATCCACAACGTGTACAACGATACACCGCTATCAGCGGAGCCATCACGAATTCAATGGGATTACGTGCAGGTATCGCGTACAGTCTGCAGTTGCATTGTTCACAGGTTTTTGAGAAGAGCATAATATTTAATGACGCGGCGGCATCCGTCAGGCTGTACGACAGCATTTTACTTGCCAGATGGCGAACCGGCCTGGGGTCGGATCGGCTTCGCGACAAACTCAACCGTATCCCGCAATAGCTGATCTGGCTGATCCTATTGCGCGCCCCCCTACGGGCATTGTGACCGAGTGTCGCCGCATGACCCTCCACGGTCAAGTCCGCCGCCTGACAATGCTCCCGCGAGTATTGGCCAATCCATTGACAACGCTGTACCACGCGCGGGAAACGGTCGGCAGCCAAAAGGACCCGCGAATGCTCCTTCTGTTTCCGTGCGAAACCTCACCTGAGGCTTCCCGCAGAGTGTTGAGTTACAGACATCTTCAAGGAGAACAATGACAATTTCAAAAGCAATACAAACCGCATGCTGTATGGCAATTCTTTCGGTAGCTGTGTTTTCGTCGGTCGCCAGGGCCGATGACTGGGATCGAAAAACTACGGTTACATTTAGCGGCCCCGTGGAGATTCCGGGCGTCCACGTTGCCGGCTGGGGTGTACTGCCGGCCGGTACTTATGTTTTCAAGATCCTCGATTCCCAGCAGGATCGTCACATCGTTCAGATATTCAACAAGGACGAAACGGTCTGCTATGCCACCATCCTGGCTATCCCGAACTTCCGCCTGAAAGCAACCGATCAGACCGTAATCACCTTCCGCGAAAGACCGGCCGGTCAGCCGGAAGCCTTGCGCGCCTGGTTCTACCCGGGTCGGCAATGGGGTGAGGAGTTTGTTTATCCGAAGGCAAAAGCCATGGAGATCGCAACAACTACCAGCACGCCCGTCCTGTTTACTCCGGTCGACCTTCCCGTCGAAGTGACCGTCCCGATCCTTCCGGACGCTCCCTTCGTAGCCCAGCTGAAAACTGCCCCTGTTATGGCTTACCAGCCCACGGGTGCTCAGGTGGAAATCGCCGAAGTCGTCACCCCGCCCCCGCCAGCCGAGATGGCCGACACCTCCGCCGCCGCAACACTCCCCCAAACCGCCAGCAATCTTCCTTTGCTGGGCCTTGCCGGCCTGTTCCTGCTCGGTTGTGCCTTCGTCGTTCGATCCGTGAAGTTCGACGCTCGCGGGAATTAGTCCGTTGTCCGTTTCCGGCGGGTCAGGGCTGCCCTGCCGCCGGGCCGTGGACCCGGCGTTATTTGACGACAACCGAATTGACAATCGGGAGGAATCCATGTCCGATACGAACATCGTTGTAGCGACCTTTGTCACGCACGAAGAAGCCGCCGGGGCCATCGGGGAATTGCAGCGTGCCGGCTTCGATATGAAGAAGCTGTCCATCGTTGCAAGGAATACTCATGCCGAAGAACACGTCGTGGGTTATTACAATGCGGGAGATCGCATCCGTCACTGGGGCGAACGGGGCGCCTTTTGGGGCGGTGTTTGGGGCCTCCTCTTCGGCGCTGCCTTCTTTGCCTTTCCAGGCCTCGGACCCGTGGCGGTGGCGGGGCCGCTGGTGGCCTGGATCGTCGCCGCACTCGAAGGCGCAGTGGTGGTGGGCGGCGCGGGAGCGATTGGTGCGGCGCTGGTCGGCGTCGGGATACCGAAAGACAGCGTTCTCGAATACGAAATTGCGATCCGCACCGACCAGTTCCTGCTCCTGTTTAACGGCACGCCCCTCGAAGCCGCAGCTGCCAGTGAAATCATCGCGGCCACACATCCCGTCTCCCTGCAGACACACGCTTTGCGGGAAGAGGCTGAGTATGAGCGCGAATTGGCTTTGGCAAAGAGTTGAGAGCGCAGGCTCGAAGGAACAAAGGCTTGTCGAAAATGCGAAAGAGAATGGTTCCGTTATTAGCTCCGCCGCTGCATAGAACCCACCCGGCAGACGCGGGCAGCCTGGAAACGAAGGCGCGTGGCATGACGGTGCTCACGACACCGCTGTTGAACAAAGGCTCCGCGTTTAGTTTTGAGGAGCGCGATGCGCTCGGTCTCACAGGCCTGCTTCCTCCCGTCATCAGCACTCTCGAAGCTCAGGTGGTCAGCGCCTACACCCAGTACCAACGGCTGCCGGATGCGCTGAGCAAGAATATATATCTCACAGCGCTGCATGACCGCAATGAGGTCCTGTTCTTCCGGGTGCTCTCCGAACACCTGCGTGAAATGATTCCCATCGTCAATGACCGTACCGTCGGCCTCGCCATGGAGCAATATCATCACGAATGCCGCCGCCCCCGGGGCGTCTATCTCTCCATCGATCACGCCGACGCCATCGGGGAAGCCCTCGGAAATCTCGGCGCCGGCCCCGGCGATATCGATTTGATTCTTGCCACGGACGCAGAGCAGATCTTTGGAATTGGCGATTGGGGCGTGGGAGGTATTGAGATCTCTATCGGCAAACTGGCCATCTACACCGCCGCCGGTGGTATCGATCCCACTCGCGTCATCCCTGTCATGCTGGACGTCGGCACCAATCGGGAATCCCTCCTCGCCGACCCCATGTACCCCGGCAATCGGCACTCCCGAATTCGCGGCGAGCGCTACGACCACTTCATCGACTCTTACGTGACTGCGGCCACCACTATGTTTCCGGGCGCCATTCTGCAGTGGGAAGACTTCGGGCCCGGTAACGCCCGTCGGATCCTGCAGAAATATCGCGGCACCGTCCGCACGTTTAACGACGATATGCAGGGCAGCGGCGCAGTCACCCTGGCCGCCGCCGTCTCGGCCATGCGTATCTGCGGTTCTCTCCTGCAGAAGCAGAGAATCGTGATCTTCGGCGCGGGCTTGGGTGGAATTGGAACTGCGGATCTGATGCGCGATGTCATGGTTGAGGCCGGCCTGTCCGTCGCCGAAGCCACCCGGCAGTTCTGGTGCGTGGATGCGCACGGTTTGCTCACCACCGATATGGGAGACAAACTGCACGATTATCAGGCGACCTATGCTCGTCCGGCGTCTGAAGTCAGAAACTGGAGAGCACACGGCCTCGATAGCCCCAACGGCATCGGCCTTGCAGAGGTCATTCGTCAGGTGCAACCCACCATGCTCATCGGCATGTCCGGCATCACCGGCGCCTTCACCGAGCCGATCGTCAGGAACATGGCTCGCCACAGCGAGAGACCGATCATCTTCCCGTTATCGAGCCCCTCTTCGTTATCCGAAGCGACGCCCGCAGATCTCATCTCATGGACTGCGGGACAGGCTTTGATTGCCACCGGCGGTTCGTTCTCTCCCGTTACGCACAGAGGCATTACCCACGTCATCGGTCAGACCACCAACGCCATGCTCTATCCCGGGTTAGGCCTCGGCAGCATTGTGGCCCGGGCCCGGCTCATCAGTGTCGGCATGCTGGCTGCGGCGGCCAACGCGCTCTCAAGCCTCGTAGCCGTCCGTCAGCCCGGCGCATCGCTCCTTCCCCACATCGACGACTTGCGCAGTGTTACGGCAACCGTCGCCGTCGCCGTCGCTGAGGCAGCTCTCGCCGAAGGCCTGGCCGAAGCTCCCCTGAACGACATCGTTCAGCAGGTGGATGAGGCCATGTGGCGTCCGTCTTATCGGCACATCGTCGCAGCCTAGGTCCTTATGCGGCAGACACTTCTGTCTATCGGGTTTGTTTCCGTCGTCCTCGGCTGGAGCCCCGCGTGGGCTCAGTCCGCGCGCCCGATCGATAGCCCCGCCAGTGATTATCGGATCTCCCTGAACGTCGATCTGGTTGTGCTCCCCATAACTGTGCACGACCGCAACGGCGGATTTGCATCCAACCTCACCGAACGGGATTTCAAGATCTACGAGAACGGAACACTGCAGTCCTTACGCCTTTTCCGCCACGAAGATGTTCCGGTCACGGTCGGGCTCGTCATCGATCACAGCGGCAGCATGAAAACGAAAATGCCGGAGGTAGTCGCAGCCGCTCGTACCTTCGTGCGTGTGAGCAATCCCTCTGACCAGATGTTCGTCGTGAACTTCAATGAAAAAGTGGGCATCGGTCTGCCCCCTGCGATCCCCTTTAGCGACCAGGCCGGGGAACTTGAGGCTGCCATAGAAAAGTCGCCCGCTACCGGACAAACTGCGCTCTATGATGCGTTGTCCGTAGCGCTTGATCGCCTCAGGACAGGCGACCGTCCGAAGAAAGTGCTAATCGTCATCAGCGATGGCGGCGACAACGCCAGCCTCCTCACCCTTCCCGCTGTCCTCAAGTTGGCTGGCGAGTCTAATGCTGTCATCTACACCGTCGGCATCTTCGAGCCTCAGGACGCGGATCGCAACCCGGATGTGTTGCGCCGTCTCGCGCGCGCCACCGGCGGCGAGTCCTTCTTCCCCGCCGAACGCAATGAGGTCGTTGCGATTTGCGAACGGATCGCCGACGATATTCGCCATCAATACACGCTCGGCTATGTGTCCGCCAACAGCGCGGGATCCGCCACCTACCGAACCATCCGTGTGACCGCCACCGCTCCGGGGAAAAGTCTCGAGGTGCGGACCCGGGCGGGCTATTTCCCGATTGTGGGCCCTAAATGAAACAGTCAATTGCAAAAGGGGGCGCGCGTATACTCTTCGCCGCCGCCATCGCCATCCTCGGCTATTGCGGGTTCGTCCTCGAAGACACTTGGAGATTTCAGAAGGAAGCCAGCGTCGCCCTCTCGCAACAGTTGCACCGGGCGTCCAGTCAACCCTCAGTGCCCCAGACTCCGCAGATCCCGGGCCTTGTGGGTCGCATCGAAATTACGAGACTCGGCCTGTCCGTCATCGTTATGGAGGGCAGCGAACCCAAAACCCTCCGGCGCGCCGCCGGCCACATCCTCGGCACCGCCCTCCCGGGAGAGCACGGTAATGTCGGGATCTCCGCCCATCGCGACACCCTCTTCCGCCCCCTGAAAGGAGTCAGGATCGACGACACCGTTTTGTTCACGACTCCCGCCGGAGAGTATCGCTATCGTGTGGTCTCCACGAGAGTAGTAGGTCCAGACAGCGTTTCGGTCCTCGACTCCGACGGGACCGACGAAATCACCTTGATTACCTGCTATCCGTTCTATTTTGTTGGCCCTGCGCCGAACAGGTTTGTGGTCCGGGCGGAACGCATCTCATGAATGGCCAGACCCATGTTTGCAACCAATATGGCCAGTAGTGCGTCCAATACTGTGTCGGAAAGGACACAATTCCGACGTTCCTTCGGATCAATATTTAGTATATTTTTCAATTGGATACGGGACTTTTGGGGCACTGGAACCGTACAAACACAGTTCTTTTGTGCCATACTAACTTCCAGAAACGGAAGATTAGGTCGCCGTCCATGATGACAGACGCAAAACGAAAGGCGACCGCCACGTTATGACGCAGCTAGATGAAGCCATCGCCCGGTATCATCGGATTCTCGAATCCGAACCCTACCGCGACTTGCGGTGGGTAAAAACCTTACAGGAGCAAATGGAGGCTCGCCAGTTGTCTGCTGGCGGACGCCTGCTTTGTCCATTCCTGCGACCGAATTTCGTAACCCAGAAGCAATACGACAATCTGGTCAAAACCGGCGAAGCGCTGATTTCGGCGGTGGATCGGATGCTGCACCTTGCGTTAGCATCTCCACAACTTCTTTCTACCATGCAGTTGTTGCCCGCAGAGAAAATGCTGGCGGCGATCGACCCCGGCTACGCTATGCCGGAAGTCTCCGCCCAACTCGACCTGCAGATCAACAACGGGTCCCTGCATGTCCGTCAATATAGCGCAGACGCTTTGACGGGCGGCGCCTATGCCGAGGGCCTGTCCGAAGTTTTCTACGATTGCCCTCCGGTCAAGGAGTTCCGCCGCCGTTATAACCTCACGCGGCTCGGCGGCAAGAAGCCGTTTCTGCACGCTCTGCTCAAGGCCTATAAGATGTTCGCCGGTCCCGGCAACGCCGGCAAAAAACCGAAGATCGCGATCCTCGAATTCCGGGCCGTCAATGGTGGCAGCGAATACGAAATGTTCCGCGATTACTTCCGCGCGGAGGGCTATCAGGCGGAACTCGTTTCGCCGGACCAGCTTGAATACCGTAACGGCGTGCTCCGCGGCGCCGGCATCGATATCGATCTCATCTATCGTCGCGTGAGCGTCCAGGAATTCCTGATGCGCTTCACGCTCGATCATCCGCTGGTGCACGCCTACCGCGATCGCAAGGTTTGCATCGTGAACAGCTTCCGCTCGGAGCTTTCTCACAAGAAGGCGATGTTCGCTCTTCTGAGCGACGATAACCTGACCGCCAAGTTCCCGCTCAACGAGCGCAAGGCGATCAAAGAACACATTCCCTTCACTCGCGTGGTGAAGGCCGGCAAGACTATGTGGCGCGATAAGCAGGTCGATCTTATCGACTTCATCCGCGATAACCGCGAAACCCTCGTGCTGCGCCCGAACGACGACTACTCGGATCTCCACAGCTACGTCGGTCACGAGCACGACGACGACGCATGGGCTCGCGCCATGCGGGAAGCTCAGCGCTCGCCTTACGTGGTTCAGGAAAGCGTGAAGCCGGTTCGCAGCGTGTTCCCCATGCTCACGTACGGGCATCTCGAATTTAAGGAGATGCAGGTGGATGTGCAGCCGCAGGCGTTCCTCGGTAAGGTATCGGGCTGCCCGAGCTATGTATCGTCTTCGGGCGTGGGCTACTCGCACGCGTCGGGTATCGCGCCTACGTTCATCATTGAAAGCCGTAACTAACCCATTCGTCATCCTCGCGGCGGGTCTGATTCTGATCGGAACCGCCGCGGTTCTGTTTGCCCAACAGTCGGCATCCGTGCCGCTGCGTTTTGTCCTGCTCGGCGATCGCACCGGTGAGACTGTGCCTGGCATCTACGAATCGGTCTGGCGCGAGGTCGCCGCCGCGAAGCCTGCCTTCGTGGTCGGGGCAGGGGACTCGATCCAGGGGCTCGACGACAAAACCGCCGAAGCGGAATGGCAGGAGTTCGACCACCTGCTCAATCCTCTCCACGCCATTCCCTTCTACCCCGCCGCCGGCAACCACGATGTCTGGTCGGACGCGTCCGCGAAGCTCTTCACCGCTCACACTGGCCACCCGCTTCACTACGGCTTCGATAACGGACCCGCCCATTTCACCGTTCTCGACAACAGCCGGACCGACGATCTCCAGCCCGATGAACTGGCCTTTCTCGAAAGCGATCTGAAAGCGCACGAATCCCAGCCGGTGAAGTTCATCGTTTCGCATCGGCCTTCCTGGCTGCTCAACGTCATCCTGCGCAACCCCGGGTTTCCTTTGGCAAGACTCGCAAAGCAATATGGCGTTCATTATGTGATCGCCGGACACGTGCACGAAATGATGCACGCAACTCTCGATGGCATCGAATACGTATCCGTGCCCAGCGCGGGCGGCCATCTGCGCAATTCGAACAAGTACGACGACGGCTGGTTCTTCGGCTACATCGTGGTGACAGTCGACGGGAAGAACGCCAACTTCGAAGTCCATGAACTCGGACCGCCAAACGGCGAGGCCCGCATTACCCCGCTGTCGGCGTGGGGCGCCGCAGGTCTGCTGGACAAGCCCAAAGTAAACTAATTCAGCGAGTGCCCCATTCCCAAAGCCCGAACAGCGCGCTTTGTGAAATCGGATACCCGGCTTGCCTCGCCAGCATCGCGATCTGGCCGCGATGGTGTGCGTCGTGCGCCACCAGATAACCAAAGAAACTCGCCGCATCCGGCTTAAAGCCTTTGATTGCACCCGTGCCACTCAGCGACGCCCGCAGCGTGGTATCAAGAGCGGCAGCGCTCTGTTCAAGCGCGTCGATAGCCTGCTCTTTCGTAAACGTCCCCGGCTCCAATTTGGCGGGCAACTCCGCCGCCCCGGAGGCCTTCAGCCACATCACGCGCACATTGTGAATATGTCCCACGATGGATGCGATCTCGCGGCCCTTGCCGTCCGGAGCCTTCGCGCTCCACGCCTCATCCGGCAGATTCTGAACCAGAAAAACATTGATGCGGTTATTGGTTGCATAGGCGGCAACCAGAGCGTCTGTGACCACAAACGGCGTGGCTGATTTTTTCGCGGGCATGGATTTTCTCAGCCTAACAAACTCGAGAACCCCATGTCGTGCACCCATTGTGCGGACTCTCCGCCCCACGCCGGAGGCTTTCCCATGGTAGTTGCGGGCAGGCTCTTAACTGTTCGCCAACCCGCGGCCGGGAGCCGTGCTCACTCCCACGATCGGAATGGCGATGCCGGCAAGCCCTCGCCATTGTAAAGATTGCAGTCGGGGCTATCCGCCCATGCATACCTCAGATAAACCGGCGCGATGACCGACGCGTTGGAAACCACAATCGAAGTCCCCTCAACCCGTGCATCGGCAGCCACGAACTTCCGGTCGGCCCCGGCGACCTCAAAACCCTTAAGCCCACCCGCCTTCGCTTTGAGTCCGCCCGTCGCATGCTCGAACCACGCCCGCAACGTAGCACCTTCCCGTGCCGCATGAACAAAGACAGGTCCGGAATACTCGATCTTCTCCCCATACGCGATCGCGCGCGCCGCAAGCGCGAGCCGCAACCCCACGTCCTGTTTGTCGGTCGGATGCACATTATCGGGGTTGCCGATGTCGATGATTACGGCCATACCTGTATTCGCGAGCGCCAAGGTCTGCCGCTGCGCTTCACGCAGATCCGCCCATGCGGGGCTCGCCTTATAGTTCGCCAGTTGCACGAACAGAAACGGAAAATCGCCTTCGCCCCAGGCATGACGCCAATCGCGAATCATTCCCTGAAACGCGTGTGCGTAAAGCGACGCTCCATTGGGATTCGCGTTGGCATTCGTCTCACCCTGGTACCAGATCGCGCCTTTGATCGGAAACTGCGTGAACGGCGCGATCATCGCGTTATAGAGCCCCGCGGGAACAAAAGGGCCGCCGGGCCGCAGGTTGGGGTTCGCAGGCTGCGCCGGAACCGTCGCCCCGCTGGCCTTCGCCGCGGCCGACGTCACGTTCCACTCGGCAAGTTGCTTCTCGTAAGTCGCCTGCGTCACCGGCCACGCCTCCTCGGCCTTCGCCCACTCGCTGAAGATCGGCATCAGAGCCGGATCGGCCGCGATGCCGCGCAGGCTGGTCCACGCCTCCACCGGAGTCCCGCCCCAAAAGGTTTCGATGATGCCGATCGGCACGCCCGCTTCTTTCTCCTGAATGTGCCGCGCGAAGAAGTAAGCCACAGCCGAAGCGCCCCCGGCGTTCTCCGGAGTCACGTCCACCCAGGCCTGGCCGGTTGCGTCTTCGAGAGGATAATCGGACACCTTTCGGTCGATCAGCGTACGGCGGATCTTCGGATATTTCGCGGCTGCGATTTCGGCTGCGGCGTTATCCCCCTGCCGGAGCTTGAACTCCATGTTCGATTGGCCCGACGCCACCCACACATCGCCAACCAGCACGTCGCCAAACGAGATCGTGTTATTGCCCTTAACGGTGAGAGCAAACGGACCGCCGGCCTCGCCTGGCGCGAGCGACACCGTCCATCGACCGAGCGAGTCGGCCTTCGTTCCCTGCGATGCCCCACGGAAAATGACCGTCACGGCTTCATCTGGCGATGCCTTGCCCCAAATGTGGACCGGTTGGCCGCGC
>Ga0302319_10022472_pt1 | contig 11305 bp, 12 predicted proteins | sample Bog_T0_2_FD_203319 | JGI IMG/M metagenome (GOLD analysis project Ga0302319, IMG submission 203319) | Peat permafrost microbial communities from Stordalen Mire near Abisko, Sweden - Bog_T0_2 | ecosystem: Environmental > Terrestrial > Soil > Wetlands > Peat | place: Sweden: Abisko, Stordalen Mire...
TAGAATGGCCAGTTAGTTATTTTGATTGAAAGGCTAGCTCCGTGCGTGTTTCCGCTGCGATCTTTGCTTGTGTAGTTTTGCTGGTTCCCCACTTCGTTCATGCACAAACCGCTCCGGCCGGCTCTGCGCCCACATCGCCGGCTCACTCCAACGCTCCTGCCGACAAGGAGGGAATCCTTTCAGATACACAGGGCGTGGATTTCAAGTTCTACCTCTCGCAGGTCGTTCACATCACGCAGTCCAGTTGGAAGCCGCTCATGCCCCGAGAGGTTGAAGCGCCGGTCCGTAAGTCGGGCGTAGTGAAGATTCGCTACAAGATACTGCCTAACGGGCACGTGATGGGAGGCAGTATGGTGCTGGAGGACCGCAGCGGCGATCCGGCATTGGACCGCGCAGCATGGGGCGCAATTGAGGGCTCAATCTATCCGCATCTCCCTCAAGAGTTCAAAGGATCCTATCTTGAGTTGCGTTTCGCCTTCAGCTACAACCCGGACCGTGAGCCCGCTCCCTCGCGCGCACTTCCCAGACCCTTCAAAATTCCAGGTCCAGTGGATTTTACGCTCGGTTATAGTTCCAAGTTGTAGGCGCTGAAGTGGCTCACGCCTCGCGCGACTCGCGTTCCTGGTGGCGTGCGCGAACAGCTGCAAATACCTGGCTTGCGGGAATTGCCCGGCTCGGGTCAGCCTGAAGCGCATCATAGGCGGCCACAACATCCGTCCGCAGCCAGCGCTCTACTGCAGCGTCTCTTTCTTCCAGCGCGCGCAGACCGGCCCTGACCACCTCGCTGGCAGAGGCGTATGCTCCGGAATCCACTAATTGGTCGATATAACGGCCTTGCTCACTGGGCAGGCTGACCGTCCGTTTTTCGCAGAGAGTGGCGGACATGGGCGAATTGCTCCTGAAACACAGTCTAGCGTAAGTATGAAGGATTCATACCGGAAAGTGACGGATTTCGTCTTGCTTTCACGTTCATACTTGCAATCGTGTAACTTATGGGTTACACTTGATTGAGATTGGGAGCGATTGGTCCACGTGCAAATCCGTCGCACCAACGAATTCGCAAAGTGGTTGAGCGGACTAAGAGACCGGCATGGACGCGCAAAGATTCTGGCTCGAATTGACCGGATGGAAGAAGGAAATCCTGGCAAGACGCGAAGCGTCGGCGCAGGTGTTGTCGAAATGAAGATCGATTTTGGGCCGGGCTACCGCGTCTATTTTATTCAGCGCGGCGACGTGGTGATCGTTTTACTATGTGGCGGGGAAAAGAGCACGCAGGACAACGATATTAGGCGAGCAAAGGCTCTGGCCGACATGCTGTAAGAAGTGGAGTGGGATTATGGCAATCGAAACGATGCCCTACGATGCGGCAGAGTTCCTTACCGATGAAGAGACGATTTCGGCTTATTTGACCGAGGCGCTGGAGAGCGACGATCCTCGGTACATCGCCAAGGCGTTGGGCGCTGTGGCGCGGGCGCGGGGCGGAATGGCTCAGCTTGCTAGTGATACAGGCATTGCTCGCGAGGCGCTCTATCGCGCGTTGAGCGATGCGGGGAATCCCGAACTTGGAACGGCGCTCAAAGTCCTTCATGCACTTGGTGTGCGGCTTTCCGCTTCACTGGTGGCCTGATTCGGAATCACATGCGGTGGGGCCAACTGTCTTCGACTCCCCGGCGGTGATGGACTCCAGGTTCTAGCGTTGTTCCAAGCCCTCTTCGATTCGGGGCAGGTCCTTCTCCTGTTTTTTCCCTTGCTCCAGTACGTTGCCATGCCGCTTATCTGACCGTAGCAAGAGCAAGGCGAAGACGAGTCCCACCACGCCGAGAGCCGCGAACATGACCTGGGTCGCGGTATACGTTCCGGTGACGTCGCGCAGCTTGCCATTCAGGAAGGGGAAGAGCCCGAGGCCCAAATTCTGGATGGCCGTCATCAAACCGAAGGCAGTGCCCACACGTTTCTCCTCCACCACGAGGGGAACCGAAGGCCACATCGCCGCGGGCACCAGTACAAAGGCGGCGCCCAGCACGACCATGCTGGGGATGGGATTCCAATGGGTGATGCCCATGATCAGGTGAGCGGGAATCAGAATGAGCGAGCCCACCACCATGAGCGAGGCGCGCTTGCCGATGCGGTCCACCAGGTCGCCGGCGAAGGGCGCGAAGACCATGGACGCGAAGACCACGATGCTGGTGATTCCCGGCGCCGTCGAGAACATGTGAAAGAAGTTGTTGAAGCTCTGGGCCAGGAATCCGCCCGTGCTCGAGCTCACGAGCGGGATACCCCACTTGTCGTGGAACATGTCCGTGGCGAGGGCCGTGAAGGGGAAGATGGCGCTGTAGAAGGTTACGCAGAGAAGGACTACGAACCAGAAGGAGGAGTTGAACTTCTTGATATCGGAGAAGACGATCTTGTCGCCGGCGTCTGGTTTGGGAAGCGCGAGCACCTTCTCCCCATGGCGGTCCATGGCAATGTAGATCAGATTGCACAGCAAGGAGAAGAGGCAGAATCCCGCCGCTGCCCATAGAGCGATGCGGTAGCTGCCGAAATATTGGGAGATGAGTTCCTCGGTATTGAAGCTGAAGAGAGTCCCGATCCGGCTGACGGTGAGGGCGATGCCGAAGGCCAAGGCCATCTCCTTGCCCTTGAACCAGCGGCTGATGATGGCACTCTGCACTACGACCAGAGATTCGGAACCCGCGCCGAAGATCAACCGTCCGGCGAAGAGCTCCCATTTGGTGTGGGCGATGGCCACGATAATGGCGCCCACGAGGACGAGGCTGCAGAACAGCATGCTGGCCCGGCGGGGGCCCAGCTTGTCGTAAAGCATGCCTCCGAAGAACACGATGAGGATGGCGGCCACCGAATATGCGGTGTAGAGATTCCCGATCGTGGTGCGGTCCAAATGCAACGCATCGATGAGCGTGGGCGCGAGGGCGCCGATGCTGTCATAGGCGAAGTAGCTCCCCAGTAACAACAAACTGATGAACATCAGGATGGTGAAGCGGTATGGGCGCTTCGATGGATGGAAGAATCCCATGGATGCAGAAGTTTCAATATCGGCAGTGGTCGGAAGATGAAGCGATTCAGGCATGAAGGCGACGATCCTCGGGGCGCGGCGGCGCTGGAGATTTAGATGCGAACAGATGCAACTAATTAAGCTAGCAGATTGAGGCGGGAATTGGCTGGAGATGAGACGAATTTCCAGCCAATCAAAATACTTTAACCCCCAGCGAGGGAAAAGCGCTCGCGGATTTCATAGCGAGAGCCGGCGGGCGAGAGAAAGCTTTCGTAAAGAAGAAATTCGCGAGCGGTAAAGCGGGTGAAGTTGGACGGACGGCGGAGTTTGGCTTTGAGCTGGTCAAGATTAGGCCGGCCTTTGCTGCGCGCCAGAGTGATGTGAGGCTGGAAGGGACGCATCTCGGGGACGAAGCCGCAGGGCTGGGTGGCCGCGATGACACATTCCTGAAGCAAGATCAGCTCGGGCGTGAGGCGGACGCCGGCGATGAGAATTCCGGCGCGCTCGAAGCAGCCCAGCTCCTCCAGGCAAACAGGAACGGACGGCGAGTGCAGCGCGCGTAAACTAGCGACCACACATGCGTATTGTTCCGGGCTGGTATTGCCCAGAAATTGCAAAGTGACGTGCCATGATTCGGGCGGCGTCCAGCGGAGGTCGTCGGCAGCGGAGTGAAGCCGCGCCGTGACCGCCCGGAGTTCCTCAATCACTGCGGCAGCCAGTGGTATTCCGATAAAGAGGCGCATGGAGATTACTTCGGCTCCGTCGCGCGCATAAACTCCGCCAGGTAGTCCTTCCACACCGCTGCGGCTGTATGAGTTCCGTGGCCGCGCGTGGCGTCGGAGATGGGCAGAAGAATGAAACGCGCGTGGGGCATGCGCTTCACCATCTGTTCCGCGATGCCCAACTCGGGCGGGTTGATGTAGTCGTCGGCGGAGTTGATCCACAACACCGGTACGGTAATGCGATCCAGATTCGGGCTGGGGTCGTAGTTGCGGCTGGCGTTCCAGTAGTAGATCAAATCGTTGGCGTCGGTGGAAGCCGTGGCGCGCTTCAGGTAAGCGTCCACATATTTTTCCGCGGCATCGCGCGTGGGCGCGTTCTTCTGCATCTGCAGCGGGCTGGAGCTCATGATGAAACCGATTTCGTTGGCGGTGCGCAGGCCCTGGACCGGTTCGGTCTGGTACTCGCCATCCATCCACGCCGGGTCCTGCTTGACGGCCTGGATGGCCATGTAACGCATCATGCGGTTGCGTCCCGAGATCTGCACCGGCAGGCAGGCAAAAGGCGCAAGGGCATCGGCAAAGCCGGGATAAGTTTCGCCCCAGACGAAGGTCTGCATGCAGCCCATGGAGGTGCCAAGGATGAGGCGCAGATGGTCGATCTTCATCTCGTCGAGCATCCTGCGCTGGCTGCGCACCATGTCGTCATAGTCGTAGGCGGGGAAGTGAGCGTGCAGGCTGTCCGATGGCTTGGAGCTTTGACCGTGGCCGATGTCGTCCGGCAGGATGAGGAAATATTTTGTAATGTCCAGAGGCGCGCCGGGGCCAAAGAGCACGTTAGAAAAGATGGGGTTCAGCAGGGAATGGGCGTTGCCGCCGGTGCCGTGCAGCAGGAGGATGGCGTTATCGACGCGCCCGGAGGCGTTGCGATGCGGCGTTCCCAGGGTGAGGTAATGCAGCTTGAGCTGGGGCAGCGTTTCGCCAGTGCCGAAGCGGAAGTTGGGAAGAATTGTGGTTCCGTCCACCGTGGGCCATGCGGCGGCAGGCGCGGGCTGTGCGGAGGGCGAGGCTGCCGGGGCGGGAGAACTTGTCTGGCTGAAGGCTGCGATGCTGAAGAGCAGAGAGGCTGCGATCATAATCCGGGGAAGGGACATTCGTGGACTCCTGGAGACGCGCGTTTCAGGCACAACCCAACCTTCGCTTTTTTACGAGGCGGTGTCAAGCGGGAGTCAGTTCCCTCCGGCCGTTGCTTCGCGATAACATTGATGCATCCCATGCGCATCCGTACAGCCGGAACGCGGGGAGAAAGGCTTCCCAAGATGAACAGTTTTTCCAGCCGGGCCAAACTCACCTCTGGCAACCGCACCTACACGATTTACAGTTTGCCGGCGCTCGCCGCGCGCGGCTTCAACCTGAGCCGGCTGCCCTTCAGCCTGAAGATTTTGCTCGAAAATCTGCTGCGCCGCGAGGATGGCGTGAACGTGACGGCCGCCGAGATTGAGTTTCTGGCTAAATGGGACGCCAAGGCCGAGCCCAGCCGGGAGATCGCCTACATGCCGGCGCGGGTGCTGATGCAGGACTTTACCGGCGTGCCGGCGGTGGTGGATCTGGCCGCGATGCGCGACGCCATCCGGACGCTGGGCGGCGACCCGGAGCGGGTGAATCCGCTCATCGCCGCCCAGTTGGTGATCGATCACTCGGTGCAGGTGGATGAGTACGGCGTTGTGGGCGCTCTTGCGGCCAATACCTTGTTGGAGTTCCAGCGCAACCGCGAGCGTTATGCGTTTCTCAAGTGGGGGCAGACGGCGTTCCGGAATTTTTCAGCGGTTCCGCCGGGGATGGGCATTTGCCACCAGGTGAATCTGGAGTATCTGGCGCGGGTCGTCTTCACGACGGAGATCGGCGGCGAGATGGTGGCGTATCCCGACACGCTGGTGGGCACCGATTCGCACACTACGATGATCAACGGCCTGGGTGTGCTGGGCTGGGGCGTGGGCGGCATCGAGGCCGAGGCGGCGATGCTGGGCCAGGCTGTGTCCATGCTGGTGCCGCAGGTGGTGGGCTACCGGCTCGTGGGCAAATTGCGCGAGGGCGCGACGGCGACGGACCTGGTGCTGACTGTGACGCAGGCGCTGCGCAAGCTGGGCGTGGTGGGCAAGTTTGTGGAGTTCTTCGGGCCGGGCGTGGCCGCGCTGCCGCTGGCCGACCGGGCGACGATCAGCAATATGGCTCCGGAGTATGGAGCAACTTGCGGCATCTTCCCGGTGGACGAGGAGACGTTGCGCTATCTGCGATTGACGGGGCGCAGCGAGGAGCAAATTGCGCTGGTCGAGGACTATTACAAAGCGCAGGAAATGTTTCTTACCGCGGAGACGCCGGAGGCCGAGTACACGCAGACTCTGGATCTGGACCTCGCGGAGGTTGAACCTTGCGTGGCCGGACCCAAGCGCCCGCAGGATCGCGTGCTGCTGCGGGATGTGGCGGACTTGTTCGCGGAGGAACTTCCCAATCTGCTCTCGCCCACGGCCAAGCCGCTGGGAACGCGCACGGCTGTCAAGTGGGAGCGTGTTGCCGTGACGGATGCGGCGCTGTCGGCTACAACCGCGTCGAATACAGTGAAGGATCGGTTCGGCGTCGATCCGGACACCTATCTCGATCACGGCTCGGTGGTGATTGCGGCGATTACCAGTTGCACCAACACATCGAATCCATCGGTGATGGTGGCGGCGGGAATTCTCGCGAAGAAGGCGGTCGAGAAAGGGCTGACCATACCGCCGTGGGTGAAGACCTCCCTGGCGCCGGGTTCGCGCGTGGTGACGGATTACTACGCCAAGGCAGGCTTGCTGCCGTATCTCGAAAAGCTGCGCTTCAATGTTGTGGGCTACGGTTGCACTACGTGTATTGGAAATTCCGGACCGCTGCCTGCCGATGTGTCCAAAAGCATTGACGAGCATGGGCTGGTTGCGGTCAGCGTGCTGAGCGGCAATCGAAACTTCGAGGGTCGCGTGAACGTGGACGTGCGCGCAAATTATTTAATGAGCCCGCCACTGGTGGTGGCCTACGCGCTTGCCGGCAAGATCGGCCACAACTTCGAGACAGATGCGCTGGGCGTGGATTCTCAAGGCAAGCCGGTTTTTCTCCGAGACATTTGGCCAACACAAGCCGAGGTGGCCGCGGCCATTGAAAAAGGATTGTCCAGCGAGATATTCCGACGTGAATATGAGACGGTGAGTTTGGGCGACGCTAACTGGCAGGGACTGAAGTTTCCTACCGGCGAAGTCTACCTGTGGGAGCCGGATTCGACTTATATCCGAAAAGCTCCGTACTTTGACGGCATCACTTCGACTCCCGCGCCAGTTACTGACATTCTTGGCGCGCGCGTGCTGGCCGTGCTGGGCGACTCAGTCACCACCGACCACATTTCTCCGGCGGGCAACATCAAGGCCAATGGGCCGGCGGGAAAGTATCTTGCTGCCCACGGCGTGAAGGCTTCTGACTTCAACTCGTATGGATCGCGGCGCGGCAACCACGAAGTGATGGTCCGCGGAACCTTCGCCAATGTGCGGCTGCGCAACAAACTCGCGCCGGGAACAGAAGGCGGCGTGACGCGCCTGCTGCCCGAGGGCGAGGTCATGAGTATCTTCGATGCTTCCGTAAAGTACGCCGACCGCAAGGTCCCGCTGATTATTTTGGCTGGCAAGGAGTACGGCTCTGGTTCCTCGCGCGACTGGGCTGCCAAAGGACCGAAGCTGCTGGGGGTGCGGGCGGTGATCGCCGAAAGCTTCGAGCGCATTCACCGATCGAACCTGGTGGGGATGGGGATTTTGCCGTTGCAGTTTGCCGAGGGGCAGAATGCGGAGTCGCTGGGGCTGACGGGCGAGGAGATTTATGATTTTCCGGGCTTGACGGCGCTGCTTGCTCAACGAATGGAAAAAGGCCACACGCTCGCAGTGAAGGCGGCTGCCGCCGATGGCAAAGTAAAACAATTCACCGCCAAAGTGCGCATCGACACGCCACAGGAGATTGAGTACTACGAGCACGGCGGAATTTTGCAGTATGTGCTGCGGCAGTTGGCGGGGAAGTAATCGTTGGCTTCGGACTAACCATCAAAATGGGGTGGAAGAAAACTCCAACCCGTTGGCAATCACGCAAAGTCAAAGCTGGTCTATACTTATTCCATGAGGAACGAATTCACAGCGGTCATTGAGCGCGACGGCGAGTGGTTTGTCGCCTGGTCACCCGAGATTCCCGGCGCCAACGGGCAAGGGCGCAACGTGGAAGAGTGCCGTGAAAGCCTGAGCGCGGCCATCCAACTGATTCTGGAGGATCGGCGCGAGGATGGACTTCGCGGGGCTCCGGCCGACGCTCTTCGCGAGACGGTTACAGTACAGTGAAACGCGATTCCCTGTTGCGCCATCTGCGCGTGTACGGATGTTATCTCAAACGCGAAGGTGGCTCGCATTCTTTGTGGTGCAATCCGGAGACAGGGCAGACGGAAGCGATTCCTCGCCACATCGAGGTTGCCGATCTGCTGGCACGCAAGATTTGTCGGGGATTGTCGGTTCCTCAGATCGGAAGATAGAAATCATACAGAGTGATATAAAAAAACGCCACCCCCGAACGGGCGTGGCGTTTTTACTGGGCAATGCGGCCGCCTACTTTTTCTTTCTCTGCGCCTTTTCGCGGGGGGCAAAGAAGCGTACGCCTTCCTGATTCTCGCCCAACACATGCAGGCGCAGGAAGTTGGTTGAGCCGGAGCGGGTGCGCGTGCCGGCGACGATGGCGATGACCTCGCCTGGCTTTACGTAGCCGCCCTGCTCGAGCAGTTGCTCGGCGCACTCGACCAGCGCCTCCGTTGAGTTGACTTTGGGGCAGCGGATGGGGGTGGTTCCCCACAGCAGGTTGAGGCGGTTGATGGTGACCTCGATCGGGCTGAGGGCATAGATGGGCGCCGAGGGATGGTACTTCGAGAGATGGAGGGCAGTGGAACCCGACTCGGTGAAGAGCGCAATGGCGCGCAGGTCCAGATCGTCCGAGGCGTGCGCGGTGGCCTCGCAGATGGTCTCGGCGATGGAGAGACGAGCTCTGCGCTGCTTGCGGCGGTCGGTGTACTCCGCCTCCTTGATGTTGCGCTCGGCATCGACAACGATGCGGGCCATCATGGAGACAGCATCGACCGGGTACTTGCCCACGGCGGATTCGCCGCTAAGCATGACGGCGTCTGTGCCGTCGTAGACCGCATTGGCCACATCGGAGACCTCGGCACGGGTGGGGCGCGGGTTCTCGATCATCGACTCCAGCATCTGGGTAGCGGTGATGACCGGCTTGCGGAACTCAGCGGCGCGGCGGATGATGTGCTTCTGGATGGCGGGCACCTGCTCCGGCGGCAGCTCGACGCCCAGATCGCCGCGCGCCACCATGATGGCGTCGGCGGCGGTGAGGATGGCGTCCAGGTGCTCGATGGCCTGGGGTTTTTCCAGCTTGGCGATGATCCACGTTTCGCCACCCAGGGCCGCAACGCGATTGCGCACCAGGCTAACGTCTTCCGCAGTGCGCACGAAGGAGACGGCGATGGCGTCCACGCCGTTCTTGAGGGCGAATTCAAGATCGTCGGCATCCTTTTCCGTCAGCGAGGGGACGCGCACCGGAATACCGGGCAGGTTAATTCCCTTATGCTCGCCCAACATTCCGCCGTTGACGATCTCGCAGTGGACGTCGCCGCCCGAGACTTCGTGGACGCGCAGCTCAATGAGGCCGTCAGAGAGCAAAATACGCGAGCCTTGCTCAACGTTTTCGGCCAGGGTTTTGAAGGTGGTGCCCACCAGCGATGCCGTGCCCGGAACGTCGCGCGGCGTAATGGTCAACTGCTGGCCTGCCGTGAGCAGCACGGGTTGGTGGTCTGTCAGCGTGGAGGTGCGAATCTTGGGCCCCTGCAGGTCGCCCAGGATGCACAGCGGCTTGTTTTCCTCGCGGCTGATTTTACGGATAATCTGGATGATCGCCTGCTTCCCCTCGTGGGTGCCGTGGGAAAAATTCAGGCGGATCACATCGACGCCGGCGCGCACCAGGTCCCGGATCACGGGTTCTGTGTTGGAGGCTGGGCCGAGCGTGGCAACAATCTTGGCTCGGCGTGGGGAGGCGGAATCGGTCAGGCTGAGAGGTACGAACGACATGGGTCTTCTCCAGGGAAGGTTTATTAGGCCAAGAGGCCGGATTTGCGCGCGGCCAGCTGGATAGAACACCAGGGATGGGCCGCAATACCGCTGACTCTATTATGCGGGAGAGAAGGTCAATGGCGGGTGAAAATGGTTACAGGCCGGAGTAATCCTAATCGGAGCCAGCGGAAGCCTGTTCCTGCCTTTCCCGAAAAAGAACGCCGTTCAGCTCCGCGCCCAGCAGGGCGCTGAACGACGTGATGTAGAGCCAGACCAGGGTGGCGATACCTGCGCCAAAGGGGCCGTAGAACATGGAGTAATCGGCAATCCGCGTGACGTACCAGCCGAAGACCAGCGTGGAAGGGAACCAGACCAGCGTGGCGGCCAGAGCTCCATAACCCACCCGGGGCCAGTGCTCCTTGCGTTTTGTGCCGTAGTGATAGAGAGCACCCAGGACGCTGATGCTGGTGAGCATTGCAACAGCCCAGCGGACCATGCGCCAGATGAACAGCACAAAGTGCCGCAACTCGTGGGCGGAGTTGTCGATCATCCACAACTCGAACTGACGGCCGAAGACCAGAACCAGGGTGGCCAGCGACAGCGGAACCAGCACGATGGGCACCAGCGCAAGGGCCCTGCGCCGCTTCCGCCAGAATCCCCAATCGTCGAGCGGAAGTTCGTAAGCGCGGCGAAAGCCTTCCATCAGCGAGAGCATCATGCCCAGGCCGGCAAAGACCGAGAAGACGGCGGCGGAGAAGATCAACTGAACGGAGTAGAACTTGCGGGTCTCCATCGCAGAGCGCAGCAGGGACATGGAATCGTCGGGCAAAAACTGCTCAAAAGCGCCGCGCACCTCGCCCACCAACGAGGTTCCCTCCGGCGCCTGAGCCAGCAGCGCGCTGAGGACAACCAGCGCCGGAAACAGAGCCAGCATACCGGAATATGCGACGGCTTTGGCCGAGTTAAGCACGTCATGCTGAAGTGCCAGCAAGATAGCTTTGCGAATGCTGCGAATCGACAGCGTCATAGGGCTCTATGAAAAGAGTAGTGCATCAGACCGCCTTCTGCATTTTCTTCTGGAAACAATTCTCAGGTAGCAGTTTGAATGTCGGTAAAGGCAAAGTCGTTGCCTTTGAACAACAGAGGTTCTCCGGAAACCTTCGCCAGCGCATAGGCAAGACAGTCACCGAAGTTCAATCCGGCGGGATGGCCGTAACCTTTGCCGTAGACAGCGAAGGCTGCAAGGGCGGATCGAGCTTGTTGTTCGGTAACCGGAATGATCGTAAGCCGCAATGCGACGATGAGGTCTTCAAAGAGTTTTTGGCGTTCACCTGAAGAGTCGCGGTGGAGTACCATCCCTGTTTCAAGAAAGCTGGCAGCGGAAATTGTGCGGACCGGCGCGACTCTTCAGGTGAACG
>Ga0302319_10022474_pt1 | contig 11304 bp, 10 predicted proteins | sample Bog_T0_2_FD_203319 | JGI IMG/M metagenome (GOLD analysis project Ga0302319, IMG submission 203319) | Peat permafrost microbial communities from Stordalen Mire near Abisko, Sweden - Bog_T0_2 | ecosystem: Environmental > Terrestrial > Soil > Wetlands > Peat | place: Sweden: Abisko, Stordalen Mire...
AAGTCTTGGTGCATCCGCGGCCTGCCTCTTCATTGCATACAGGTCAAGGTTGAGGTCCATGACGGCGCGAATGCGTTCGCATCCTGGCAAGCGCTGCCAGGCGCGATATTCGTCAGACTTCATCGCCTTCAGGCTGTTGAACCGTGTGATGGTCTTATCCATCAGATGAAACTACCACATACTACTATCGGCCACACTTCGGGCACCCGGGCCTCGAAATTGAGGTGTAATTTCGGAGCGGGGTTTTTGCCAGTTTTGCCCCCATTTTCACTACTCTCAACGTTTGAAATAGGTGACAAGCTAGGCAAGCGCCCTGGTCTGGTCACTCCCACTCGATCGTCGCCGGCGGCTTTCCGGAGATGTCGTACACCACGCGCGAAATCCCGGGCACTTCGTTGATGATTCGATGCACGACGCGATCTAGGAACTCGTACGGCAGACGCGCCCAGCGCGCCGTCATGAAATCGATGGTCTCCACCGCGCGCAGCGCAATCACATGGTCGTAGCGCCGCCCGTCGCCCATGACGCCGACTGAGCGCACCGGCAAAAAAACGGCGAACGCCTGGCTCACTTTGTCGTACAACTCATGGCGACGCAGCTCTTCGATGAAGATCGCATCTGCGCGGCGCAGCAGGTCGGCATGCGGCTTGTGAATCTCGCCCAAAATCCGCACGCCGAGACCCGGGCCGGGAAACGGATGGCGGTGCACCATCTCGCGCGGTAACCCGAGTTCCACGCCGAGCTTGCGGACCTCGTCCTTGAATAATTCTCGCAGCGGCTCGAGCAGCCGCAATTTCATGTGCTGCGGCAAACCACCCACGTTGTGATGCGACTTGATGACATGCGCTTTGCCGGTCTTGCTGCCGGCCGATTCGATCACATCGGGATAGATGGTTCCCTGCGCCAACCACTTCACATCTTCAAGCTTCGCCGCCTCTTCGTCGAATATCTCCACGAACATGCGCCCGATGATCTTGCGCTTCTGTTCCGGATCCGCCGCGCCGGCCAGGGCGGCCAAAAAGCGCTGTTCCGCATCGACGCGGATCACGCGCACGCCCATGTGTTCGGCAAACGTCGCCATCACCTGATCGCCTTCACCGAGCCGCAACAGCCCATGGTCGACGAAAACGCAGGTGAGTTGCGTGCCGATGGCACGATGCAGCAACGCCGCCAACACCGACGAGTCGACGCCGCCCGATAGACCGAGCAACACCTTGTCCGCGCCGACCTCCGCGCGGATGCGCGCGACGCTGTCCTCGATGATGTTGGCCGTTGCCCAATTCGCCGAGCAGGCGGCAATCTCGCGAACGAAGCGGCGCAATAGCTCGCCTCCTTGCAGCGTGTGGGTGACTTCGGGATGAAATTGCAGTGCGTAGAAGCGCCGCGCTTCGTCCGCCATCGCCGCGAGCGGCGCGTTATCGCTCGATCCGATGACCTTGAATCCCGGCGGCACCGCGACGACGTGGTCGCCGTGGCTCATCCACACATCGAGAACCCGCCGTCCCTGAGAATCGCGATTGTCCTCCAGCCCGTCGAAGAGTCGCGCGCCGGCCACGGGCCTTACCTGTGCGGCGCCAAACTCGCGATGCTTGGAGGACTCCACCTGTCCGCCCAATTGCGCCGCCATGGTTTGCATGCCGTAGCAGATGCCGAGGATGGGTACTCCCATCGAATAGATCTCGGTGGAGGCTTCCAGACCTTTGACGTCGTACACCGACTCGGGGCCGCCCGACAAGATGATCGCCTTCGGCGCAAACCGCTTGATTTGCTCGGCATCGACATCGCAGGCATAGATCTCCGAGTACACGCCGAGTTCGCGTACGCGACGCGCGATGAGCTGCGTGTATTGGGCGCCGAAGTCTAGGATAAGGACTCGGTCGGCGTGAATGTCGGGCATCAACCGATCCGGTAGTTGGGCGCTTCTTTGGTGATGGTTACATCGTGTACATGGCTCTCGCGCACACCGGCGTTGGTGATGCGTACGAATTGCGGGCGTGTGCGCATCTCTTCGATGCTGCTGCTGCCGGTGTATCCCATGGCGGCGCGCAAGCCGCCCGACAATTGATGCAGAATCGCCACCAGGCTGCCCTTGTACGGGACGCGTCCCTCGATCCCCTCCGGCACGAGCTTTTCAAGCTCCGTGGTCGTGTCTTGAAAATAGCGGTCGCTCGAACCATGCGCCTGAGCCATGGCGCCGAGAGACCCCATGCCGCGATAAGCCTTGTACGATCCGCCCTGGTACAGTTCGACATCGCCCGGTGATTCCTCGGTGCCCGCAAACAGCCCGCCGATCATTACGCAGTGCGCGCCGGCCGCCAACGCTTTGGCCACATCGCCCGAAAAGCGGATTCCGCCGTCGCCGATCACCGGCACGCCGCTGCCCTCCAAGGCTTTGGCAACTCGCGAAATGGCGCTGATTTGCGGCACCCCGACGCCTGCGATCACGCGCGTCGTACAAATCGATCCCGGCCCGATGCCCACCTTGACTCCGTCGGCGCCATGCTTGACGAGGTCGAGCGCCGCTTCGGCAGTCACGATATTGCCGCCGATCACCTGCAGGTCGGAATACTTGGCCTTGATTTTTGAGACGGTCTCGAGCACGCCGCGCGAATGGCCGTGCGAGGTATCGACCACCACGACATCGACTCCCGCTTCGCGCAGCGCCGCGACTCTCTGCATGGTGTCGGGCGCGGTGCCGACCGCGGCGCCGACCCGCAAGCTCCCGACGCTGTCCTTGCAGGCGCTCGGAAATTCGGTGGCCTTTTGAAAATCCTTGACCGTGATCATGCCCTTGAGCTCGTGATTTCCGGCCACCACCAATACTTTCTCGATGCGGTGTTTATGCAGCAGCGCGAGCACTTCGTCTTTCGGCGCATTTTCGCGTACCGTGATCAGCCGCTCTTTCGGCGTCATCACCGAGGAGACCGGCGCATCGAGCTTGGTTTCGAAGCGCAGATCGCGGTGCGTAACGATGCCGACGACCTTGGTGCCGAGCACCACCGGCACCCCGGAAATATTCTTCGCGCGAGTCAGCTCGATGACCTGCCGGATGGTCATGTCGGGGTTCACGGTGATCGGGTCGCTGATCACGCCGCTCTCGAACTTCTTGACGCGGTCGACTTGCCGCGCCTGGGCGTCGATCGACATGTTCTTGTGGATGATGCCGATGCCGCCCTCTTGGGCAATGGTGATGGCGAGGCGCGCCTCGGTGACGGTGTCCATCGCAGCGGAAATCACCGGCAAATTGACTTGGATTTCGCGGGTCAGCTTGCTGGACAGCGACACTTCACCGGGCAGCACTTCGGAATAGGCCGGTACCAGCAGGACGTCATCGAATGTGAGTGCCTCTTCAAGAATACGCATAGGGGAGCGTTCACGGGTTCATCTAAGAGGCGGCGCATTGTACCTTGCGACTGCGGCGCGGTAAACCGCTATCATTTAGCCATGGAAGCCAGCGGCAACGAATCCCCGGCGCGGCGCCCGGACCGTGATATTTACAGTGTTTCGCGCCTCAATCGCGAGGTTAGGGTGCTGCTGGAACGCGGATTCGGCAGCCTATGGCTCGAGGCCGAGATCTCAAATCTTTCGCGGCCGGGTTCCGGGCACTGGTATTTTTCGCTCAAGGACGCCACCGCGCAGGTGCGTTGCGCCATGTTCCGGCAGCGAAACTTGCTGTGCACGTTCGGTGTCCGGGATGGACTCAAAGTGCTGGTGCGCGCCCGGATAGGGCTGTATGAGCCGCGCGGCGAATACCAACTGATCGTCGAGCACATGGAAGACGCCGGGCTCGGGGCCTTGCAGCGAAAGTTCGAGGAACTGCGCACCCGTCTTGCCGCCGAGGGACTGTTCGCGGCTGAGCGCAAACGCTTGCTGCCGAGCTTACCGCGGCGCATCGGCATCATCACCTCACCGAGCGGCGCGGCGATTCACGATATTTTGCACGTCCTCGCCCGGCGTTTCGCCGCGGCCGCGGTCCTCATCTATCCGGTGTCCGTGCAAGGGGCACAAGCCGCGGCGGAAATCATTGCGGCGCTCGAGGCCGCCGGCCGCCGCGCAGAGTGCGATGTGCTCATTCTGGCGCGCGGCGGCGGTTCCTTGGAAGATTTGTGGGCCTTCAACGACGAACGCTTGGCGCGCGCCATCGTCGCTTCGCCGATTCCGGTCATCACCGGGATCGGCCACGAGATCGACGTGACCATCGCCGACTTTGCCGCCGACGTGCGCGCACCGACGCCGTCCGCCGCCGCGGAACTCGTGGTCCCGGACGGCGAGGAATGGCTGAACGCCTTTGCACGCTTCGAGGCGCGCTTGCAGCGCGGGATGCAAAGAAGACTCCTGATGCATCGCGAGAGGCTGCGCTGGCTCACTCGGCGGGCGGCGTTGGTAAGTCCCGCGGCGCGTTTGAACGCGCAGGCGCAGCGCTTGGATGAACTCGAACAATGTCTGATACGCGCGATGCGCCGGCGATTGCAGGGACACCGCGAGCGCTTGCGTTGGCTTAGCGGACGCGCCGCGCAGGTCAGTCCGTCGGCGCGCCTCGCGCATCAGCTGTTGCGTCTGCAAAATCTAGATCAACAACTGAACCGCGCCTGGCGACAAACGATCGGTGCGCGGCGCGAGCGTTTACTGCGTTTCGAACGCACATTGAATGCTGTGAGCCCGCTCGCCACGCTGGCGCGCGGCTACGCCATCGTCAGCAACGCGGGCGGCGAGATCTTGCGCGATGCCAAGGACGCGCCGCCGGGTTCCTTGATCGATGCGCGACTGGCGCGCGGCAGGATTCGCGCCAAAGTCGAGGGCACCTCGTGAAGCGAATCGTGTCATTGGCGGCGGCTCTGCTCGCCTGCCAGGCGTTCGGCCAGAGCCCCGAATTGCCGCGCGAGAGCGCGGTGCCGGGCGGCATCAAGATTCTACGGCTTGAGGCAACCGGCCCGGCGCTGCCGTATGTCGATACGGACGGCAACCGCGCATTGGTGATTCAGGACGGCGCGCACTGGGTCGCGGTCATCGGTATCCCATTGTCGGCGCCGCTCGGCGTGCGGCCGGTGATCGTGCGCGGCAATGAGCGGCGCGAGGAAGTCGATTTCACCGTGGGCGACAAGCAATACACCACCCAGTCGCTGAAAGTTGCCCCGCACCAAGTGAACCCCTCGGCGGCGGAGCTCAAGCGCATCAACGAAGAGAAGGTTCGCATCGCGCATGCCTTGAGCCATTGGAGCGAGCTCGCGCCGGAATCCTTGCGCCTGCCGCAACCGGTGCCCGGTCCCCGCAGCAGCTCATTCGGCTCGCGCCGCATCTTCAACGGCGAGGCTCGCAATCCGCACAGCGGCATGGACATCGCCGCACCGAGCGGCACGCCGGTGCGGGCACCCATCGCCGGTACCGTGGTCGACACCGGAGAGTATTTCTTCAACGGCAACACCGTGTTCGTCGATCATGGCCGCGGCCTGATCAGCATGTACTGCCACTTAAGCTCGATCGACGTGACGCCCGGTCAACGGGTGGCTGCGGGTGCGCGGCTCGGCGCCGTCGGAATGACCGGACGGGCGACCGGGCCGCATTTGCATTGGGGCTTGAACCTGAACCACGCCTGGGTGGATCCGGAGCTGTTCCTGCCTTAGCTGGCACCCAACATTTGATCGACCACGGCGCCTTCCAGAGGCGCCTGCGAGGAGTGTCGCATCCGCGCGCTGTGTTCCTGCACCGCGGCGCCGGAAGGCTGCATTTCCACCTGACCCTGAAAGAATGCCCCGTCGGTGATCGCCACCCGCGGCGCAAAGACATTGCCCTTGACCTTGGCGGTGGCGCGGATGCTCACCGATTCAGTGGCATATAAGTTGCCCTCGACTTTGCCGTCGATCACGATCACTCGCGCGCGGATGTCGCCCTTCATGGAGCCGTCGGTGCCAATGGTGAGGCTCTGGGTATGCGTGATCGACCCTTCGACGCTGCCTTGAACGATCAAGTCCTCTTGCGCCGATAGCTCGCCGCGGAACCTTAAAGTGGGGCCCAAGATCGATGCGCGTGCCGGTTCCGGGGCGCGTGCTTCCGGCGCGCGCGGTTCGACGGCGCGAGGCTGCGGCGCTCGCGGCTCGGCGCGTGGCTCGCGGGGTTCAGGGCGCGGCTCGCGCGGCTCGGCGCGCGTCACGGGTGATTCGGGTGCGGGCGCACGGCCGCTTGAATTGGCATTGATCATGGGATCGTCTCCATCGAGGGGTTTTTTAAACCAGGACATCGCTAGGCTGCACCGCCCGAAACCTTGGGCGTCCTTACCGTTGAGGCATCTTTGTTACCGAGTTGGGCGGCTTTCTTGCCGCCCATATCGATATTGCCGCTGAAACTCGCCCCTTCGCTGATGCTCACCGAAGGGGCATAGATATTGCCGACAATCTTGGCCGTGTCCCTCACGACCACGGATTTTTCGGCTTGCAAGTCGCCATCGACGGCGCCCTCGATGATGATCAATGAGGCGCGAATGTTCGCTTTGACGGTGCCTTGTGCGCCGACGGTGAGTCGTTGCGTGTGCGAAATTGATCCCTCGACGCGGCCTTGGATCAGGAGGTCCTCCTCGGCCGATAGATCGCCTTTGAAATATAGCGTCGGACCCAGGATTGACGCTCGCTCCGTCGCGCTGTTGTAGGGGTTGCTCATTCTGTTCTCTCCATGGATAGCCGAACACTTAAGCAGCGGAGACTACCTGGCATAATCGATTGCGAAATGAGATCTTAGTCACGATTCCCTCGCGCCGTAGATGAATGCATTGCACTGTCGCCAAAAGTGGACGGCCCGGCGTTGCCGGGCACTTAAAAGTTGGAGGATTTGATGAGCGATCCGTTCACAGACCGGCTTCCTACCCAGCCGATTCCCCTGTTATTGAAGGGTCAAAGGGCCTTGGTCACCGGGGCTAATTCCGGCATCGGCAAGGCGGTCGCGATTGCGCTCGCGGCAGGTGGCGCCGATGTGGCAGTGAATTACATCGATGCCCCGGACGCTGCCCAAGCGGTGGTCGATACGATCGCGGCCGCCGGCGGGCGCGCCATTGCCGTGAAGGCCGACGTGTCGAGCGAAAGCGACGTGCAGGCGATGTTCCGGCAAGTCATTCAAGAATTCGGCACCATCGACATCCTGGTCAACAACGCTGGCCTGCAGCGCGATGCGCCCTTCGACCAGATGACTCTCGCGCAATGGAATTTTGTCATCGGCGTGAATCTCACCGGGCAATTCCTCTGTGCACGCGAAGCCTTGCGGGAATTCAAGCGTCGCGGCGTCATCAAGGAGGTCTCGGTCGCCGCCGGTAAGATCATTTGCATCAGCTCGGTGCATGAGGTCATACCCTGGAGCACGCACGCGAACTATGCCGCCTCGAAAGGCGGCATCTTGATGATGATGAAAAGTCTGGCGCAGGAAGTCGCCCCGCTTCGCATCCGGGTGAACAGCATCTGCCCCGGGGCGATCCGCACGCCGATCAATACGTCGGCCTGGAACACACCAGCGGCGTACGCGTCGCTGTTGACGCATATTCCCTACCAGCGCATCGGCGAACCGGAAGACATCGGACGGGTTGCGGTCATGCTCGCGAGCGATTTATCCGATTACATCACGGGTGCGAGCATTTTCGTGGACGGCGGGATGACGCTTTACCCGGAGTTCTCCACGGGCGGTTGACCGCGCAGCAGCCGCGGATTACTGCGGCCGGATTTCGGCGCCGCGCAGCTGCCGTTCAATGCGCGAGCGCGAAATGAGGCCGCGCACGACTTCGGCGCCGCCGGCATCGGTTTCGACCACCAGCAAATGCATGACGCCGACCCCGTTGAAGATCTCGAGCAAGTCGGAGATTCTGGCCGTTTGCATGGTCCGCCAGTCCAACGTCGGCAAATCTTCCCACTCGGTCATGATGTCGGCCACGCGGATGTCCTCGCGGCGGGTCGCGGCGCAGCGTTCCACGAAGCCTCCGGCGCGCGGACCCTCGATGTCGTAGGAGGTGATCAGCCCGATGACGTCCTTGGCCTGTACCACCAGCAGGGCGCGCACGCTCAAGCGGATCATGTCGGCGAGCGCGGCGTCGATCGGCCTCTCGGGCGCGACGGTGATCGCGATCTTGCTGGTGAAGTCGGTCATCGCCTGCAGCGCCGAATCCTGAAGGTTCAGCTCTTGGTAGCACTCCGCCGGCCGGCGGACCGGCAATACGCCGGCGGTGTGAACTTTGGGTGGCTCGTAAAAGTCGTTATTCGTGAACATAAATTCCTCGGCCGAGGCCAGCGGCGCCGACTATAGCGGCGAGTTTCGATCAGTTCCGCGCAGACCGTCTCAAGTTTTGCTATTGGCCCCGCTCCTCGAGATTGCCTGCTGCTGCAGGTAATCGTTCAAGCTATGGGCCAGCGACACGAAATCGGAGGGGATCATCAGCACCGTGGTGCTGTTGTTCTCGGCTCCGACTTCAGAAATCATCTGCATGCGGCGCAGTTCGAGCGCCGCCGGGTTGGCGGTAATCTGCGCGGCAGCGGCCGAAAGCTTCACCGACGCCTCGAGTTCGGCCTCGGCCTTGATGATGCGGGCGCGCTTTTCGCGGATCGCCTCCGCTTGCATTGCCATCACCTGCTGCATGGCCTGCGGCAGTTCCACGTCCTTCATTTCGAAGCGCTGGACTTCCAAGCCCCATGCCGCCGTCGAACCGCCGATATTGTCGCCGAGCAATGTGTTTATTTTGTTGCGTTCCTGCAGGATCTCATCGAGATCATGCTGGCCGATGATATTGCGCAGCGCGGTGAGCGCCAGCTGGTAGACCGCTGCCGGTGCGTCCGTCACCTCGATCACCGATTTGGAGGCATCGACGATCCGATACCACAGCACCGCATTGACCTTGATGGTGACGCTGTCGCGGGTAATCGTCTCTTGTTGCTCCGCGGAGACGGTGCGTGTGCGGATGTCCACCCTGACAGCGCGCTCGATGTTCAAGGGAATGATCCAATACAGCCCCGGCCCGCGCAAACCGCTGTACCGGCCAAGTCTGAACACCACGCCGCGCTCGTATTCCTGCGCTATCCGCAAGCCCGATAGTGCGATCACAATCGAAACTACGATCAGCAGAACCAGGAACTGGAACATGCGCGTAGTTTATCCCATCTTGGGGGTTACTCGATGCTTTCGCCGTGCAGGGAAATGTCCAAGCCCTCGCGTTCTTGATCTTCTGCTACGCGAAGTCCCATTGTCTTGTCAATTATGTTAAGGATTATATAGCTCGCAGCGAAGCCGTAAATCACGGTGACGGCAACGCCCTTCAGTTGTATCAACAACGAACCATCGGCGCCGCTGATTTCCTTGCTGACGAACACGCCGGTAAGCAGCGCGCCGACGATGCCGCCGATGCCATGCACGCCGAATGCGTCCAACGAATCATCATAGCCCATGACGTGCTTGAGCGATGTTGCGCCGAGGAAACACACGATTCCCGCAATCACGCCGATGATCACGGCCGCGCTCGGTCCAACGTAACCGGAAGCCGGCGTGACGGCGACCAAGCCGGCCACTGCGCCTGATGCGATCCCAAGGACGCTGGGTTTTCCCCTGCTCACCCACTCCGCGGTCATCCACGCGAGCGCGGCGGCCGCGGTGGCCATTTGAGTCGTGAGCATCGCCATGCCGGCGCGGCCGTCGGCGGCACCCGCGGAGCCCGCGTTGAAGCCGAACCAGCCCACCCAGAGCAGCGACGCGCCGATCAGGGTCAACGTGAGATTATGCGGTGCCATCGCCTCTCGGCCATACCCCAAGCGCTTACCGAGCACCAAGCAGCTCGCCAGGCCGGCGACGCCTGCATTGATATGCACCACCGTGCCGCCCGCATAGTCGAGCACGCCGGCTTTGCTGAGCCAGCCGGTCGGCTCCCACACCATGTGGGCGATGGGCGCATACACCAGCAGCGACCACGCCGCCATGAACACCAGCATCGCAGAGAATTTCATGCGGTCGGCAAATGCGCCGGCAATCAGCGCCGGCGTGATGGCGGCGAATGTCAGCTGGAACATCGCATACACGGTTTCGGGAATGGTCAAGGCCAGATGCGACACGGACAATTGATTGGCCGGATCGTGCATGAAGGTCATGCCATTGAAGAAGGCGCGGCTCGAGCCCCCCAGAAACCCACCGCCCGGGGTGAACGACCAGGAGTAGCCGATCACCCACCACAGCATGGTCACCATGCAAACGATCGCAAAGGTTTGCATCAGCGTCGCCAGCACGTTTTTCTTGCGCACCATGCCGCCGTAGAACAAGGCCAAACCCGGTATCGACATCATCAGCACCAACGCGGTGGACGTCAGCATCCACGCCGTATCGCCGGCACTGATCTTATCCGCGCCGATGAGGGTGGGTGCGGTGGGCCCGTCCGCCCATGCCGCCTGCGACAGCAGCAATGCGAACAGCCATATCGATCGAGACAATGTACTCATCGAAACGAATCCCCTTGATGAATTTTAGATGGCGCTGGTGTCCCGCTCGCCGGTCCGGATGCGAACCACCTGCGTGAGTTCGAAGACGAATACCTTGCCGTCACCGACCTTGCCGGTCTGCGCTGATTTGCTGATCGCCTCGACCACTTGATCGACCAACGCGTCGTCGACCGCGATCTCGATTTTCGTCTTCGGCACGAACTCGACGGCGTATTCGGCTCCGCGATAGATCTCCGTGTGGCCGCGCTGGCGCCCAAAACCTCGAACCTCGGTCACCGTCACTCCTTGCACACCCACTTCGCTCACTGCGGCCCGTACGTCGTCTAGTTTGAAGGGTTTGATAATTGCCGTAACGAGCTTCATCGATAGTCGCACCTTGCCGGGTCGTTGGAGGAGGATGTGCAAGCACCACTTGTGCCACCGATGGAGACTTGAACGCGATCAGCGGGTTAGCGCTTTGAACGCATCCCTCCAAGGCCTCCTTGCACTCATTTTGGGCGCGCCAAAGAACGGCGTGCGTTCAAATGAAGCGCATCCCGAGATTATTTCAGCGCCATTTCGAGGCGCACCTTGCCGTCTTGATTCTTCGCCTTGTCGTTCGCGACCAGAAACACGCGTGCCGAATCCAACTGCGTATCGGTCAGCAACACCTGCTGAATCGCCGCCGCGCGTTGTTGTCCGAGCTGCGTCAAGTCGGCGTCCGTGACCGTCAGGTGCTCGTGCAGCGCTTGGCTAAGATAGTCCGCTTTGGCTGCCGCCAGCTCGGGCTTGGTCTTAATGCTGGTGACGGCGTCGGGATACTTCGGCTCCGCGCCAAGATTCTTCGCATACAGCGGTGACAATAATTCGACCTTGGTCA
>Ga0302319_10022475_pt1 | contig 11304 bp, 11 predicted proteins | sample Bog_T0_2_FD_203319 | JGI IMG/M metagenome (GOLD analysis project Ga0302319, IMG submission 203319) | Peat permafrost microbial communities from Stordalen Mire near Abisko, Sweden - Bog_T0_2 | ecosystem: Environmental > Terrestrial > Soil > Wetlands > Peat | place: Sweden: Abisko, Stordalen Mire...
GTGGGAGTGACGCGGGCGTCGTTACCGTCGGAGGCTCGGCGGGCAGCGACGCCGGGAGCGACGATGCCTCCGCCGACGGGGCGAGCGCGACCCCTCCGGACGGCGGCGGAACGGGAAGCACGACCACGGAGGACGCGGGAAGCACGACCACGGAGGACGCGAGCCCCGGGGGTCATGGAGGCTCGGGCTCGGGTGGATCCGTGGGCTCTGGCATCGTGGGCACCCTGGGGGCCGGCTGCGCCGCAAGCGGACGGCGGCCAGGCACGTCGGACCTCGCCGCGCTCGTTTTCGCGGTGCTCCTCGCAGGTGCCCTACGGCGCAAGAGCGTGGTCGGTCGTGGCAACGGCGCGTAGGCAGGCGGGGTGACGGCGGGGGGCCGAAAGATCAAGCCGACTCGGCGAGTGCGCGCAGACGTGGTTACAGTGTGCGGGCGGGACATAGACACGGCGGAGTGCCACGGAGGCGCGTTTGAACCGCGCGTGTCTCGTGGCGTACGTGTCTCCCGCGGAACACGATCCGGGATCGTCCGATACCGGGGAGGGGCCGTCGTGATGCCATGGAGAGCTCGTTAGAAGGGGCGGTTGCCGCGCCGAGCGGGAAGCGCGGTCGGATCCTCCTCGTCGACGACGACGAAGCTCTACTTCGGGCCATGAAGCGCGCGATGACCGCCGCCGGTTATGACGTGGCGACGGCAAGCGATGGACGGAGGGCGACGGACCTCCTGGCGAAGGTGACGTTCGACGCCATCGTGAGCGACATCGACATGCCGCGGATGGACGGTATCGAGCTCCTGCGGGCGGTTCGTCGCCGGGATCTGGACTTGCCGGTCATCCTCATCACGGGAGCCCCGCAGCTGAAGACCGCGATCGAAGCGATCGCCCACGGCGCGCTCCAGTATCTCACCAAGCCGATCGACGTGGCCCTGCTCGGCAAGGCCGTGGCCCGCGCCGTGGCGCTCAACAAGGTGGCGAAGCTCAAGCGCGAGGCGCTCATCCTGGTGCGCCAGGGAGGCCTGGGCGCCGATCACGACGCGCTCGGAGCGAGCTTCGAGCTCGTGCTCGAGACTCTGTGGATGGCCTACCAGCCGATCGTGAGAGTCTCGGACCGCTCGCTCTTCGGCTACGAAGCTCTGCTACGGAGCGACGTGAAGGCGTTGCCGCAGCCCGGTGACGTTCTGGACGCGGCGGAGCGTCTCGGGCAGGTCCACGACCTTGGCCGGAAGGTGCGCGCCGCGGTGGCTGCCGCGATCCCGGGCACGCCACGACCCTCCGTGTTCTTCGTCAACCTGCACGCCCACGATCTCATGGACGAGACCCTGCTGGCGCGCGACTCGCCGCTCTCGGCCTTCGCGGACCGCGTGGTGCTCGAGATCACGGAGCGCGAGTCGCTCGAGGGGGTCAAGGACGCGCGAGAGAAGGTCGCGGAGCTGCGCGCCATGGGCTTCCGGATCGCCATCGACGATCTTGGAGCCGGCTACGCCGGCCTGACGAGCTTCGCGACGCTCGAGCCGGAGTTCGTGAAGCTCGACATGTCGCTCATCCGTGACGTGGACACGAGCTCGACGAAGGAGAAGCTCGTTCGTTCGATGACGTCACTCTGCAAGGATCTCGGAATGATGGTCGTCGCAGAGGGCGTCGAGACGATCGCGGAGCGTGACATGCTCGTCGAGATCGGGTGCGATCTCCTTCAGGGCTACGTGCTGGCAATGCCCGGCAAGCGGTCGCCGGTGTTTGCGTGGTGAGCCGGCGGGTACGCCGGCGCCGGGGGGCAGAAAATGCCCATCGTCGCGGTCAAATCCATGGGCTTCCGACATCGTGAGAGCCAGGCGCACCCGCGGACTTCCACACGCAGTCACCGATCTGCGGTACCGTGTGCCCCGCGAGGGCGAGGACACTGCGGGGCTGTCTTCGACGCGGCTGGATCAGGCGCCGCACCTGACGTTTCGTAAGTTCCCGGGAGCGCGAATCGGAATCGTCCGAAGGCGAGAGGGAGACAACGTGAGGAAATGGGGAGGGTAGAGGAGACGGTCGTTGCTTCCACGGCTGTATCCGTCGGCATGCCGGCGCGGCCAGCCCCGTCGCTCGATGACGCCTTGCGCGCCATCGCGGCGGCCTCCGCGGGAGACCTTGCGGCCCGCGTCGTCTTGCCCGAGCACGCAAAGCACGATGACCCGGCCACCAAGCTCGCCATCGCGCTCAACACGCTGCTCGAGGGCTGGGCGGTCCGCGCCGCGGACGCGCAACGCCAGCTGGGCGACCGCGAGCGCCTCGCGGCTCGCCTGCAGACGATCGCCGAAGCGTCCCGGGAGTTCTCGGCAGCGACCACCGACCTCGACCGCCTCCTCGACGCGGTGGCCCGCCGACTTGGCGAGCTCGTCGGTGAGATCTGTACCATCCGGTCCATCTCGGAGGACGGAGAGTGGCTGGAGTCGACGGGGGCCGCCTACCACCGCGACCCGGAGCTGCTCGCCGCTGCGCGCGAGATCATGTCGTCCGGTCGCCAGCGCGTCGGGGAAGGCGTCTCCGGCCGGGTGGCCGCCAGTGGCCAGGCGCTGCTGACGCCGAGCATCGACACGGCCGCCTTCGTGGCGTCGAGCGAGCCCAAGTACGCGGCGTTCCTCGCGCGGCTCGAGGTCGCCAGCTCGATCACGGTTCCGCTCCTGTGCCGGGGCAGGGTCGTCGGCATCGCGAACCTGATGCGCAGCTCGCGCGAGCCTTCGTACACCGACGACGACCTCCGCTTCGTGCAGAGCCTCGGCAGCCATGCGGCGCTCGCCATCGCGAACGCACGCTCCTATGCGGCCGAGCGCGCCGCGCACGTCGTCGCGGACGCGGCGGCCAGCGCCCTCCGCCAAGCGGAGGCCCGCTTCTCCCGCCTCAGCGAGGCCGGGATCCTCGGGATCATCGTCACGGACAGCGAGGCCGGCGTCCTCGAGATCAACGACACGCTCCTCGCCCTCGTGGACCGCTCGCGCGAGGAGATCCTCTCCGGTCGCGTTCCCTGGACGAGCCTCACGCCGCCCGAGTGGGCCGAGGTCGACGCGCGCGCGAAGGAGCAGCTCGGGTCCTCGGGCGTCGCGGGCCTTCGCGAGAAGGAATTTCTCCGCAGGGACGGCACGCGCGTGCCGGTCCTGGCGGGCTCGGCCATGCTCCACGACGGAACCCAGGAGTGCATCTCCTTCGTGCTCGATCTCACCGAGCGCAAGGACGCGCAGGCCGCCGTCGCGCACCTCCACGCGGAGCGCGAAGCGAGCGCGAGGATCCGCGCGCTGCTCGAGTCCGCACCCGACGCGATGCTCATCGTGGGCAGCGATGGCGCCATCGTGCTCGCGAACCGGCAGGTGGAGGCGCTTTTCGGATACGACCGCGCGGAGATCGTCGGGCAACGGATCGAGCTTCTCATCCCCGATCGTTTCCGGACGGCGCACCCATCGCTCCGGGCCGACTACTTCCGCAAGCCCGGGGTCCGCCCGATGGGGGCAGGCGCAGAGCTCTACGGGCGACGCAAGGACGGGACCGAGTTTCCGATCGAGGTCAGCCTGAGCCCGCTGGAGACGCCCGACGGATTGCTCGTGTCGAGCGCGATCCGCGACATCACCGAGCGGCGGAAGAACGAGGAGCAGCGGTTTCGCCTGGCCGCGATGGTGGACTCCTCCGACGACGCGATCATCGGCAAGACCTTCGAGGGCATCGTCACGAGCTGGAACGCGGGGGCCGAGCGGCTCTTCGGCTACACGGCGGAGGAGATGAACGGGCAATCCATCCGGCTCTTGATTCCGCCGGCACGGGCGGACGAGGAGTCGGAGATCCTCAAGCACCTGGCGAGTGGACAGGTCGAGCGCTTCGATACCGTCCGGCTGCACAAGGACGGACGCGAGATAGACGTGTCCGTCACCAGCTCTCCGGTGCGCAACTCCAGGGGCGAGCTCGTTGGCGCCTCGAAGGTCGTGCGTGACATCAGTCACCGGAAACGGGTCGAGGAGGCGCTGGCGCGGGCGAAGGACTCCGCCGAGGCCGCAAACCGGGAGCTCGAGGCGTTCAGCTACTCCGTCGCGCACGACCTTCGCGCGCCGCTCCGGGGGATGAACGGCTTCGCGCAGGCGCTCCTCGATACCTACGCGGACAAGCTCGACGCGGAGGGGAAGGACTGGCTCCACGAGATCGTCCTTAACGCGAAGAAGATGGGGGAGCTCATCGACGCTCTCCTGTCGCTGGCGCGCGTGACGAGGAGCGACCTGACACGCGAGCGCGTGGATCTCTCGGCCCTCGCTCGAGAGGCCGTCCAGCGCCTCGTCGCTTCGGAGCCGCACCGAACGGTGTCGGTGCACGTGGAAGCGGACCTGCACGCCGAGGTGGACCCGCGGCTCGCGCGCGCGCTGCTCACGAACCTCCTGGGCAACGCCTGGAAGTTCACGAGCAAGGCCGCCGCGCCTCGCATCGAGCTTGGTGCGATCGAGAAGGACGGAGCGCTCGCGTTCTTCGTCCGCGACAACGGCGCCGGGTTCGACATGGCCTACGCCAGCAAGCTGTTCGCGCCGTTCCAGCGCCTGCACACCGTGGTCGAGTTTCCCGGGACCGGGATCGGCCTCGCCACCGTTCAGCGCATCGTCCATCGCCACGGTGGCCGCGTCTGGGCCGAGGGATCGGTCGACGCGGGCGCGACGTTCTACTTCACTCTTCCTTCACGCGGCTCGGGGGTGACGTCATGAACAAGGTGATCCTGCTCGTCGAGGACAACGCGAGCGACGAGAAGCTCACGGCGCTGGCCTTCAAGAAGTCCGGAGTCGCGAACGACATCGTCGTCGCCCGCGACGGTGCAGCCGCGCTCGATTACGTCTTCGGGACGGGCGCGTACGCGGGGCGGGACCCGACGGTCATCCCCTCCGTCATTCTTCTCGATCTCAAGCTGCCGCGAATCGACGGTCTCGAAGTGCTGCGGCGGATCCGCGCCGACGAGCGGACGAAGCTCGTGCCCATCGTGGTCCTCACGGCGTCCAAGGAAGAGGAGGACGTTCTGCGCAGCTATTCGCTCGGAGCGAACGCGTACGTACGAAAGCCCGTCGAATTCGCGGCTTTCTTGGACGCCGCCAGGACGCTCGGGCTCTTCTGGCTCCTCATGAACGAGCCGGTTCCCGTGCGCCGAGGCGCGCCGTGACCGAGCTCTTGCGCGTCCTCCTCGTGGAGGACTCGGCGAGCGACGCGAAACTGGTCGTCCAGGAGCTCGAACGGGCTGGCCACGCCGTCCAGTTCGAGCGTGTCGAGACGGCCCAGGCCATGCGCAAAGCCCTCGACGGAGGCACCTGGGACCTCGTCCTCTCGGACTGGTCGATGCCGAGGTTCTCGGCCCCGGCAGCGCTCGCGGTCATGAAAGAAAGGGGGGTCGACCTCCCCTTCATCATCGTCTCGGGTACGGTGGGCGAAGAGTTGGCCGTCGAGGCGATGCGGGCGGGAGCCCATGACTACGTGCTCAAGGACAAGATCGGTCGCCTTCCGGTGGCGATCGCGCGAGAGCGCCGAAACCAGGAGGAGCGAACGGCGAACCGTCGCCGTGAGCAAGAGCACCGCCAGCTCGAGCGCCGGTACCGCAGGATCATCGAGACGACGAACGAAGGCATCTTCATCAGCGACCGGGAGGGCACCATCTCGTTCGCGAGCGCGCGCCTGGAGCGCATGCTGGGCTACGAGCCGGGAGAGCTGCAGGGCAAGCCCATGCGCGTGCTGCTGGCCGACAAGGATCGCGCAGCGGCCCGGGAGAGCCTCGGGCGTCGGCGTACCGGCGTCGCCGAGAACGGCGAGTTCCGGCTCATGCGCAAGGACGGCACGGAGGTCTGGGTCCTGCGGTCCTCCAACCCCATCATGGACGAAGAGGACCACTTCGACGGCATGTTCGCCATGGTCATGGATCTGACCGATAGAAGGCGCGCCGAAGAGGCCCTCCGCAACTCGGAGGCGCAGCTTCTCCAGGCGCAGAAGATGGAGGCGGTGGGGCGGCTCGCGGGCGGCATCGCGCACGACTTCAACAACGTGCTCTCCGTGATCCTCAGCTACGGCGACATCATCCTCGAGGGGCTGGCGCCCAAAGACCCCGTGCGCGAGGACATCGAGGAGATCCGCAAGGCGGCATCCCGGGCGGCCGTGCTCACGCGTCAGCTCTTGATGCTGAGCCGCCAGCAGGTGTTCGAAGCGAAGGTCATGGATCTGCGTGACGTGCTCCTGGGGATGGACAAGGTCCTCCAGCGCATCCTCGGCGAGGACGTGGATCTGGTGTCCATCGTGTCGCCGTCGCGGGCGCGGGTGAAGGTCGATCCGGGCCACATCGAGCAGGTCATCCTGAACCTCGTCGTGAACGCGCGCGACGCGATGCCCACGGGCGGCAAGCTCACCATCGAGACGGCCGATGTCGTCCTGGACAGCGACTACGCGGCCAACCACGTGCCGCTGAAGGCAGGCTCCTACGTGCTGCTGGCGGTGAGCGACACCGGCACCGGCATGGACCGCGAGACGCAAAAGCGAGTCTTCGAGCCGTTCTTCACGACCAAGGATCGCGGAAAGGGGACGGGCCTCGGGCTGTCGACGGTGTTCGGCATCGTCCAGCAGAGCGGCGGACACGTCTGGGTCTACAGCGAGCCCGGCAAGGGCACGACCTTCAAGGTGTATCTACCCAGGGTGGACGCCGAGGTGGAGGTCCTCGCGCCGCACGTCGCCACGGCGACGCTTCGCGGTACCGAGACCATCCTGCTCGTCGAGGACGAGGAGCAGGTGCGCGCGATCGTCCTGAATATCCTCCGCCGTCGGGGGTACAGCGTCATCGTGGCCGAGAGCGCTGCGGCGGCGCTCCTCCTCAGCGAACGCCACCCGGGCCCGATCGATCTCCTTCTCACGGACGTGGTCATGCCGCAGATGAGCGGCCCCGAGCTCATCAAGCGGCTCGCGAGCACGAGACCAGACATGAAGTCGCTCTGCATGTCGGGCTATACCGGCGAGAGCATCGTCCGGCACGGCGCTCTCGAGCCCGGAATCGCCTTCATCCAGAAGCCCATCACCCCGGCATCGCTGGCGAGGAAGGTTCGCGAGGTCCTCGAGGAAGAGCGCCGCGCGCCGCCGCCTTCCGCGTGAGCGCGCGAGCGCGCGAGCGCGCGTGAAGGGTCGCGTCGCAGCGATTACCCCCGCGCGACGAGGCGCAGGAGCCCGCGAATGCCGGCGTGCAGAAGCATGTACGCGAGAACGGCGACGACGAGCGGCCAGACGATGTGCGCACCCAGGGTGGCGTCCGTCGGCAGGATCCCCCTGAAGGGAGCGTAGAAGACGTCCGTGACGTCGCGGATGATCTTGACGAAGCCGGCCCCTCCTCGCGCGCCGAAGAACTCGAGGGCGAGGCGCACGAGAAGGAGCGTGTAGAGCACTCCGAACAGGTAATCGATGACACGTGCGACGCGGGCGACGGCCCCTGCGCGGCTCACGGATCGATCGGTTTCGAAGTCGCCGTCCGTTTGAACCAGATGCGTTCCCATGAACGACGGCGTCGCAGCATCCGTGCCAGGGTCAGTGCTTCACCTTGGGGTTACCCGCCTTGCCGATCCGCTCGGCCTCTCGAAGCAATTCCCCCTCCGGGCCTTGCAGCGCCTTCTTGGCCTCCTGTCCGAGCTTCGCAGATTGCCCCGGCGCAACCGGCTTCTGTACGCCGGCGTCGTAACGACGCGCCGCCGTGTAGCTTCCTTCTCCCTCGAGCGCGTTGTTTTCCTTCTTCGGCTTGGTCATCGGTGCCTCCAGCTGTTGAACGTGTGACTGCGATCTACGTGAGCGACGGAGCCGGCGACGGGCGCGGCGAGGGCGACGGCGTCGGGGTCGGGGCGGGCTTTGGTGTGGGCCGTGGCGACGGCGTCGGGCTCGGCGTCGGCGATGGGGTAGGGGAGGGCGGGAAGGGCTGCGTGATGCGGCCTTCGGCAGGTGTTCCGCGGTCTTGCGCGCCGTACACGGCGCCGGTAGTCGCCATGAGGAGCAGCGCGGAGAGGAAGAGCGTCGTGCGTTTCATGAGTGCCTCGGTGCGGCGCGCATTCGCGAATGCGATTGGCTACGCGGGCCGAAGGCTTTGCAACCGGTGTACCGGCATCTTCGCGGCGGGAGGCCCTGGCCTGGGCGCCAGGTGAGGGCCGACGCGCCTCACCTGTGGCGCAAAGGAACCCAACGAAGGTCCGGGGTTCCTAGGGACCGGCGGTGAGACGGAGAAGTTGCTCGGCGTACGCGACGTCCTTGGCCCCGTCGCTTCGCTGAACGAACTCGACGAACAGCGCACGGCTCTCCGCCGCGAGGACCTGGCCCACCAGCACCGGACTCCGCGTTTCGGGGCTCGAGGGGGCCTTGACGCGCAGGGTGCCGCTGTCGGCGGGTGCGCGCAGGCCGAAGACGACGAGGGAGACGCCGACCTCGAAGCACGCGCCCAGGCACATGACGCAGGGCTCGAGGGTCGAGACGAGCACGATGTCCGACGCGTCGAAGGGGAGCGCCTCCTCGGCGCTCTCGAATGCGACCATCTCGGCGTGCGCGGTCTTGCGCGCCAGCCCCGCGACGCGGTTGTGCCCGCGGGCGACGATCCGGGGCGCGGAGCCGTCCACCCGTGCGACGACGCAGCCGACGGGACACTCGCCCTCGTCGAGACCGAGCCGCGCCTCGGCGAGCGCCTCCCGCATGAGCTCTTCGCACTGTACGCGGGTGAGGAGCGGAGCGCGTGCCGGGGTCGTCACGACGTCCACGTCTCCTCCAACATGACCACGGTCGTCGTTCACCGAGCCGCCGAGGGCTCGCGGTGCGGCGGCGTCTCGGTCTCCGCAGACCGCACGTGGTCCGAGACGATGAGGCAGACGCTACGCACGAACAGGGCGGCGATCGTGATGAACAGGAGCGCGGCGCTGGGCGCGCGTTCCGTCGCCGGACGAGTCTCTGCGCTCATTGGCTGGTACCGCGTACGACGTCGAAGATCGTGCCGGCGAGCCCCGCGAGGGAGACCGCGGCGAACCAGAGGACGCCGCGCCAGGCGAGCGGCCCCTTTGCGCCGCCCCCTCGCCAGTCCCCGCGAACGAGCGTCCATACGAGCCAGGCTCCGAGCGGGATGGTTGCCGCCACGCCGAGGACGAGGTGCGGCCCGACGCCCTCCGCGAGGAGCAGCGGCAGGATCGCATAGACCAGCGCGACCGCTCCGACGGCGATGCCAATCGCGCGCGCGGCGCCGAGCATGACCACGAGCGTGCGCTTGCCCGTGCGCGCGTCGCCTTCGGCGTCCGGAAAGTCGAGGACGAGGATGAGCGCGAATTGAGCAACGACGGCCGGCAGGACGGAGAGGCAGACCGCGCTCGACCAGGAGTGGCCCTGCATGCCGTAGCCGACGAGCGGCGTCAGACCTCCCACGACGATGGCCGCGGTCGGCGGTCCCAGGCCATGGGAGTGCAGGCGAAGCGGGGGAGCGCTGTATTCCCAGGACAGCGTCACTGCGATCACGAGGAGGGCCGCGATCCCCGTCGCCGCGTGCCCCGCTGCACCTATCAGCGCCGCGAGGAGCACGGCGAGCGCGCCGAAGCCGATGGCCACGTCGCGCGCCAGCTTCGGTGGGAGGATGCCCTCCGGGAGCACGCCGCTGCCGCCGGACCACGTCGTCCGCGTCGCGTTCGCCTTGTCCGAGTCCCTGTCGAAGTAGTCGTTGCCGTAGTGGGTCATCAGCTGCGTCGCCGTGATGAAGGCCTGCCCGAGGCCGTAGGCGCCCACGTCGATGGGGCCTTTCATGCGCGCGAGCGCAGCACCGAGGGCGTAGAGGACGAAGCCGCCGCCCAGGAATCGATAGCGACCGAGACGCCAGAGAGCGGCGAATGTCCGCCACCCGGACTGGCGCCGCCATTCTTGCGTGCGCGTCTGGGTCAACATCCGAGCGCGAGCCCCCGCATCGTGAAGACGCTCGCGAGTATCGACCTCACGGGCGTCCCGAGCAGTCCCGACACCAGGAGATCGCGCATCCAGGGCCGCGCGAGGGGCCTGCCCAGCCACATGTTGATCTCGGCCCGACGTGCCGCGGCCGACGCCAGGCGCTGCCGAGCCAGCCCGTCACGCGCGAGCGCGTGGGCGAGCTCGTCGCCCGCGTCGAGCGTCGAAGCGATCGTCCCGGCGAGCGTCCGGGCCCCGAGCCAGCCGAGGTTCATCCCTTGCCCCCCGATGGGGCTCACGACCTGGGCCGCGTCGCCGGCGAGCGCGATCCGCCCCTTCGCGAAACGCGAAGCCTGGAATCGTTGCGCCCGGAACGAGCTCGGGTGCATGGCCTCGGAGGCATCGAGGCGTACCCGCGCTCGCTCGCCGACGTGCGCGACCAGCGCCTCCGTCCCGGGCAGCTCGCCGTCGATGCACCGCGCTACCCAGCGTCGACGCCCGCCGGCGAGCGGGAAGGACTCGAGCAGTCCCCGTGGCCCGAGGTAGATCGCGGCCGTCGCCCCCAGCGAAGTCTCATCCGGGAAGTCCGCCATCGCGTACTGTCCCACGTAGTCGCCGCCCACGAAGCCCAGCCCCGCGCTCCGCCTGACGACGCTGTTCTTGCCGTCGCAGCCTACGACCACCGCGTAACGGTGGCGCTCCTCGACGTCTCCGGGCTGGTCCCCGCGACCCGCGAGCCGGAGGGTCACGGCGCCGTCGCTCGCGGGCTCGACCCCGAGGACCTCGCGCGTCTCCACGCTGCCAGGCGCGCGCTCCTCGAGCGCCAGCCGAAGCAGCTCCTCGGTGACCGCCTGCGCGAGGGTCAACACGAAGCGGTACGGAGGGCGGCAGCGGTCGAAATCGAGCGTCCCGAGGAGCCCACGCTCGCCGTGTGCCTCGGCGCTCCGCACTCGTATGCCGCGCCCGATGAAGCGATCGGCCAGACGCAGCTCCGCGAGGAGCTCGAGCGAAGGCGGATGAATGCCGATCGACCGCGACGCGACGCGCCCCTCGGTACGACGCTCGAATACCCGAGCGGCGACGCCGGCGCGCGCGAGCGCCAAGGCGAGGAAGAGGCCGACAGGCCCGCCACCGACGATGGCCACGCGCGCCGAACCGGGCGTTAGCGATGCCGTCATCCGCGCAGCCTCCGGAGAGAGCGCGAGGAGAGAGCACCGTAGCCGCTGTCCTGGGTGAGCGCCCTCTCCTCGGCGACGATGCGCGCGCGCAGAAGAGCGCCGTTTGCCACCGTGAAGCAGACTGCCGTGAGCCATGCGCCGTGTACGAGCGGCAGCGCGACGATCTCGAGGACGACGCCGACGTAGTTCGGATGACGTAGCCATCGAAAGATTCCGTG
>Ga0302319_10022477_pt1 | contig 11302 bp, 8 predicted proteins | sample Bog_T0_2_FD_203319 | JGI IMG/M metagenome (GOLD analysis project Ga0302319, IMG submission 203319) | Peat permafrost microbial communities from Stordalen Mire near Abisko, Sweden - Bog_T0_2 | ecosystem: Environmental > Terrestrial > Soil > Wetlands > Peat | place: Sweden: Abisko, Stordalen Mire...
GCAACCGCCGCGATGCTCTGGCTGCCATTGAGATGGAATCATGCAAGATCATCAACATCAAGCTGGGCCGTGTGGGCGGATTCTCCGAAGCCATTGCCGTACACAACGCAGCGCAGGAGCGAGGCATTCCCGTCTGGTGTGGCGGAATGCTCGAGGCCGGCATCGGCCGCTCCCACAACATCGCGCTTTCCACTCTCGAAAACTTCTCGCTCCCCGGGGATGTGTCGGCCTCGGCCCGTTATTGGCGCGAAGACATCGTCGATCCCGAGATCACCGTTTCCAAGGCCGGCGAGATAACCATTCCCGACACGCCCGGACGCGGCTACGAAGTGCGCACCGACCTCGTCGAACGCCTCACAGTTCGCAAGGAAGAAATCCGCGCCTTCGAACTTGTTGGGTAGGTCGCCTAGAGGCAATGGAACCGCTGTTCCCCATCCTGCGTACTGAAACGCGGCGAGCAACTTTGGCGGCCGGATCGCGTCTTAAAGATGAGGCGCTGCCAGGTTCCACCGAGCGCAGCCGCCGGAGGTAGACTTAAGTGACTCCCCAGGAAGAACAGCTTTTAAACTCGCTCGTCGAGCGTGTAAACAAGACACAACTCCAGGAAAAAGATCCAGATGCGGAAGCCTTGCTCAACCAGTCTTTGGGCAGCAATCCGGACGCAATCTACATCATGGCACAGACCGTTTTGGTGCAGAACATCGCCTTGGAGCAAGCCAAGGCGCAAGTAGCGCAGCTTCAGCAGCAAGTGCAGCAGGCGCGCCAGCAACCGGCCCACACCACCAGCTTTCTCGGCAATCTACTCGGCCATCGCGACCCGGCTCCTCCACCACCGCTTCAGCCAACGTATCTGCCGCCGCAGCAACAGGGCTACGTGCCTCCTCCCCCGCCGCCTCCCGGCTATGATCCTCAATATGCGCAGCCGCAATATATTCCTGCCAGCCAGCCGAGTTTTCTGCGCGGCGCCATGCAGACAGCCGCTGGAGTAGCCGCAGGCGCATTGGCCTTTGAAGGAGTGGAAGCCGTGCTCCACGGTATCGGCGGCTTTGGCAACCCCGGTTACGGATACGGCATGCCGGGAATGGGCATGGGCGGCTTCGGCATGGGATCAGGAATGATGGGCGGCGGTTTTGAGCGGCCCATGGAAGAGACGGTCATCAACAACTACTACGACCAGCCCGGTGGCCAGGAACATCACTTTGAACAAGGCAGTTTCGACCATGGCGGCCAAGAAAATAGGGAGCAGCATTTCCGCGAGACAGCGGACCAGGGCGGGGCGCAGTTCCACGACGCCAGCTACAACCAGGGTGGAGACGACCAAGGTATCGTCGACAACAACAATCTCGACGACACAGTGCTCGACGGCAATCTAACTCAGGACGATGGCAGCAGCTTTGACAGTGGTAACAGCTTCGACGATGGTGGCGGATTCGACAGCGGCGGCGACAGTGGTGGAGGCGGAGATTTTTCCTAGCAAATCGCCTGGTAGCCCCATCCTTTCGCTTTTTTCGAGCGAAAGGGTGGGAAACCTCAAACGTCAAACAGCGCACTCGAACACCTCAAAGCTCTTCGTATTCCATCCACAGGTTATCCAGCAACCACAACCTCATCCGCCCGCGCAAACGTGTAAGGCCCTTCCGGCACCAGGGCGACCCTCGATCCTTCTGGCAGCCCATCCAGCGTAGCCGCCACTGCCTCTGCCACGCTGCTGTAAGCCCAGGTCGCAAGGAACCCAAGCTGTCCTTTGGTCACGCCAGGCGTATAGAAGTAGAGCTCATACTTCTCACCCGTCAGCGCCAGTTTTTCCAGTTGCCATTGGTCCACCTCAACCGGTGCGCTCTTGATCTCATCGAGAAAGCTCTTGAAATCTCTCATCCCGGAAAGTCTTCGCGCAAACTCCGGCGAGCCAACCCCTTCCGCGCACTGAGCCACAATCAGAATGCGACCTCCCGGCTTCACCATGTGTGCCGCCGCAGTTATTCCCTTCACGCATTGGTAGAAAGTCAGGTCTAGAGGATAGCCGGCAGAGCTCGTAATGACTGCATCCACCGGTTCGTCCAGCCGCTCCAGGCATGTTCGCTCCACAAACGCCACACCCGCCGCGTGCGCCTTCACCGGGTCACCCGCAAACACTCCCGAGATGCGCCGATCCTGTGTCAACGTCACGTCGAGCATGAAGTCATGCCGCGCCATGCGCGCAACCTCCAGCAACTCCGCATGAAGAGGATTGTCTGCAATCGACCCCTCAGTCGCCATCGGTTCCCGCATGAATCGCGGCGAGTGAATCACCTTGATCGTTTCCTGTGCTGCAAGTCCCGGCGCAATCAGCTTGCGTCCCCCACTGAACCCAAGCATCAAATGCTGCTCAATGAATCCCAGCGTGATATGCAGGTCTGCCGCCATGAATCGCTCGTCGATATAAACCGGCGTGCCACGCAGCGTTTCACCAAGATGCCGATGCTCGCTCAGTTGTTTAGCATCGTGGCTGACGATGCGATACTTAGCAGCAATCTTCGGCCCCACAATGCTGTTGATCTCGTCCCCTGTTGCGCCGCGGTGCAACCCTGTCGCAATCAGTATGGTGATGCCTTCAACCGGAATCCCTGACTGATGCAGCCGGTCAAGCAGCGGCGGCAGCGTAACCCAATTCGGCGCAGGCCGCGTAATATCGCAGACCGAAATAGCCGCCGTTTTCTTCCCCGCGGCAATTCTTGAGAGTGCCTCACAGCCGATAGGAGCGTCGAGCGCCGCATCGAGCGCCGCCTGTTCATCAGCCACTGCCTGAGCTGTGTGACTCAGAATGACCTGGCTCTGAAAGCCATCAGGAACCGATACGTCAATTCCGCTCTTTCCAAATGAAAAATGTGCTTTCATGCCTTCTCCTCAACGCCATGGAAGATCCGAGCCGCTCACCTTCGCTCGAATCTAAGTTTACTTTCTTTCGTTCTTATCTGCTTCGCTGTTAACCAAACCGTCGCCTCATTCGTTGTATAGGCAGAAGCGGCTCAACCCAGCTTCTCAAGAGGGAAACTCGAAATGCAAAGACCTACCCGCATACTGTCCTGGCTTCTTCGTCCTCTGGCTGTTTCAGCAGTCCTTTGCGCCACCGCCTTCGCAGCGCAAACATCTGCCGCACCAGGTCGCATTCCGGCACCGCCGAAAGCGGCTACTCCGGGCCAGGCTCAAATCTCCTCCGCCCCCGTGAGCGACCATGACCTCGCCGTCACGCAAGAGCAGCTCATCAAGCTCCTTCGTCTCAGCCCTACGCTCACCACAGTCGTAGCTCACGACCCCTCCCTTCTCGCAGATCAGGACTACGTAAGCCGCAATAACCCTCAGTTGGCTCAGTTCCTCGCCCAACACCCAGAAGTAGCCCGCAACCCCGATTTCTACCTCTTTACCCATGTACACCGTGAAGACGGCAGCCCTGACGAGGCCCTCGAGCGCGAAGTCTGGCCGGGAATGGTGCCAAGAAACGATGGCTGGTCGGCCAATGACGTAATCGTGCCCATCGCCAGCGTGCTCGCATTCGCGTGTTTCCTGGCCGCGCTGGTCTGGCTCATCCGCCAATTCCTTGAAAACCGCCGTTGGGGCCGCATCTTCAAGCTGCAAAGTGAAGTGCACGGCCGCCTGATTGATAAATTCGGCTCCAATCAGGAGCTCTCCGGCTACATGGAGACCGAAGCCGGCAAGCGCTTCCTCGAAGCTGCTCCAATTCCCGTGGGCTTTGAAAACGAACAGCGCATGCCCAACGCCATTGCCCGCGTTTTAACCCCGTTGCAAATAGGGGTCGTGCTGGTGCTGCTCGGCATTGGTTTCTTCTTGCTTCGCAATGTTCGTGTCGAGATGCATGAAGCCATGCTTGTGCTCGGAACTATCGCCCTCATGCCCGGCCTTGGATTTATCATCTCAGCAGGCATCACATGGGTTCTCGCCGATCGTCTTGGCCTGATCCCGGAAAGCCCGCAATCGCGGTTTGCTCCCCGCTCCTTCAATTCAAAGGACGCGGAGTGATCCTGAATGATAGCCCGTTTGTTGAGAGAGCCAGCGCCTATGCCCTGGGAAGCCGTCTTCCTGAATCCGATTGCCGGCAACGCGACGCATGCCGCGGACCTCACGACGAATCTGCCCGCAGAAACGCTCATGGATAGCGACGCATTCGCCGCATTCTATAGCCGCGCAGCCCGGCCTCTCTGGGCCTACCTGGCGCGCGTCTCGGGTGACCCGGCGTTGGCCGACGACCTGATGCAGGAAAGCTTTGTCCGCTTCCTTACCGCCTCGCGGCCGGAATTCTCTCCGGCCGAAGGCGAAGTTGCCGCCCGCCGCTATCTCTTCCGTATCGCTACCAACCTGCTTCGGGACCACTGGCGTCGACCCGCCGCCACTTCCATAGAAGAACTCCCCGAGGAGATATTCTCCAACCCCGACCGTTCCGCACACGACGATTCCCAGGCAGTACTCGGTCCAGCGTTGGCATTGATGCGCCCTCGGGATCGTCAGATCCTGTGGCTAGCCCATGCAGAGGGGTATTCGCACCGCGAAATCGCTCAGATCACCGGTCTCGGCAGCACCAGCATCCGACTCCTGCTCTTCAGAGCCCGCCGCAAGATCGCCCGCATCCTCGTCGATCAGGCGTCTCCTTCGCAGCGAACAAAGCAGGCAGCCGATCCAAATGCGGACTCGGAGACAAATGCCACATTTCGGAGACAGCCATGACGTTCCGCCCCTGCTCCCGCCAACCCGAAGTCAGGGAAATGCTGGCCAGCGGCCACTGGCCCCAAGCTTGCCCGTCTGAACTTCGCGCTCACCTGGCAGACTGTCGTTCCTGTGCTGAATTGCTCGTCGTGACGCAGGCTTTCCAACAGTCGCGCGCTGCAGCATCAGCACAAGTCAAGTTGCCGCCTCCGGGAGCCATCTGGTGGCGTGCACAACTCCGCCGTCGCAATGCCGCTGTAGAGCGGGTGGGAAAGCCCATCCTCGGCGCTTACTTGTTCGCGCTGGCTCTTACAATCCTGGTCGCATTCGCTTTTGCAATCAGCCAGGCGCGCCACGGCTTGCGCTGGCTTGGCTGGATCGGCCAATCCGGAAGCGCAGCGCCGCATGTTGATTCTCTAAATCTCTCCGCATTACTAAGCTCCGGTGGCCCCCTCATGGTTTTGATTTCTATCTTCGCCACCCTGGCCTTGCTCGGCGCCGTAGCCGTCTATCTTTCAGCCGAAAAGCAATAGCCTCTCTGACTCGGCGCTACGATAAGGCGGGATTGCTGATATACGTGCTGTCGGTCACATGCTGATTCCACCTCCAGCTTGTTATGATTAGTGGCGAAAATAACAGGCTGGACACGCGCATGGTCTGGCAAGGAGAGCGTAATGCCCGAAGCACATGTATTCAGTACTATTCCCACCAAGATTCTGGTGCCGATCGACTTCAGCCCCTCATCGCATGCAGCCCTGGAGTCGGCTGCCGATCTTGCTCAACATTTTGGCGCTGCGATCCATCTCGTCCACGTAATCCCTATGTTTCCGGCTACCACTTTGCCTGACTTCATTCCGGAAGAGAAATTCACTGAAGCGGCAAAAACTGAAGCCGAACGGCACTTTGCCGCGGCCGTCGCTGACCTGGCCAAGAAGGGTATCAAAGTGACTTCCAGCGTTGAAGTTGGCGATGACGTAGCCAGCGCTCTTCTTGAAGCGACAGAGCATGAGAATGCCGACATGGTTGTGATTTCAACACACGGGCTTACCGGTTGGCATCCACTGGTCTTCGGATCGATTGCCGAAAAGGTGATGAAGCTTGTCGCTTGCCCGGTATTGCTGCTGCGCACGCCAAAGCCCGCGAGTAGTGCCAAGGTTGCCTCGGGCCGCCTGATGGAATGGTGGTAGTTCATTCCACTGCACAGGAAAATTCAGGATTACGCACAACCTCCGTGCCCCATTCTTGCGCCTTATCACCGGCGCAAGGGTGGGAAACCACGAACCTCAAGAGTGGGGTTCATGGGGTCAGAACCCTAGTGAAAGTCATGCGATCGAATATCTGCGCCGGTAATCTCCATCGGCACAATGCGCTGCGCCTTCACGTGGATCACGCCGTCTTGGTTCTGCAGCTTCCCCTGAATCTCCAGGAAACGGCTGCGCGTCACAACCAGGCGATTCTGTTCAAAAATATCCGGAGTAATAATCACGTTCGCTATACCCGTCTCGTCTTCGAGAGATAAAAAAACAAATCCCTTGGCGGTTCCAGGCCTCTGTCGCGCAATAACGCAACCAGCAATCCGAACAGCCCGATTGCTTCCTAAATTCTCCAGTTCAGTGGCAGAGAGAATACCCTGCTGACGCAGCCTGGCTCGCTGCCATGCCATGGGATGCGGGCCGGTCGTAAGACCAGTGCCGGCAAAATCTGCAGACACACGCTCGTCCGTAGTCATCATCTGCAAAGGGTTCGATGCTGAAGTCTGAATCTGCCCAGCACTGCGCAACAAAGGACCGACCGGCCGCCCAGCCTGCTCCACCTGCCACAACGCATCGCGGCGATGTTCCACCTGATCGAGCGGATTGAGAGCGCCCACGCTTGCCAGAGCCACGAGTTCTTTGCGATTCAATTCCGGCACCCGCGCCGCAAGTTGGTCCACATTGGCGAAGAAGTCGCTGGCGCGTGCCTCAAGCAATGCCTCAGCCGAAGATTGCCGCAGCCCCTTCACATAATTCAAGCCGATGCGCAGCGAGAGTGATCCATCCGGTTCAGTCTCCAGCGTGCATAGCCAGCACGAACGCTGCACATCGATAGGCCGCACACGCAATCCATGGCGTTGCGCATCCTTGATCAGCACCGCAGGCGAATAGAAACCCATCGGCTGATTGTTGAGCAGCCCGCATGTGAATGCAGCCAGGTAATGAACCTTCAAGTAAGCCGAGGCATAAGCAATCAGCGCAAAACTGGCCGCATGCGACTCAGGAAATCCGTACATAGCAAAAGATGAAATGCCCTGCACAATATTGTCCTGTGCGTCCGGCCCGATGCCGTTGCGCGTCATGCCGTCTCTCAGGCGGCCCTCAAGGTCCTTCATCCGCTGCATCGATCGGCGCATCCCGACAGCGCGTCGCAACTCCTCAGCTTCAGCGCCTGAAAAACTTGCTACGGTCATAGCCATTCGTAGCAACTGCTCTTGAAACAGCGGCACTCCGAGCGTGCGTTTGAGCACCGGTTCCAGCGACGGATGCGGATAAGTCACTTCCTCTTTGCCTTGCCGCCGCCGCATGTATGGGTGCATCATTTTGCCCACAATCGGCCCAGGGCGAATAATAGCCACCTGCACCACCAGGTCGTAGAAACGTACCGGCGCGTTGTGCGGAATGGATGCCATCTGCGCGCGGCTCTCCACCTGAAACATCCCCACCGTATCAGCCTTGCGCAGCGTTTCATAGACCAGTGGATCTTCAGGCAACGCGGCCAGGTCGATGTCTTTTTTGTAATGGTTAGGAATCAACTCAATTGAGTCTTTAAGCACAGCCATCATGCCCAGGCCGAGCAGGTCCACCTTGATGAGCCCCATGTCTGCGCAGTCTTCCTTGTCCCACTGAATTACGGCCCTGCCCGGCATCGATGCGCGTTCAAGCGGCACGACGCGGTTCAGCATCCCCGCGCAGATCACCATGCCTCCCGAGTGCTGGCCTAGATGGCGGGGCAGGTTCTGCATGCGCATGCAGAGGTCGAGATAGCGCGCGATGCGCGGATGGCGTGCATCAAAGCCTGCCTGCTCAAAGTTGCGCGCCATGGTGTCGTTAGCGCCGCGCCATTCCCAGTGCCCAACTAGCCCCGAGAGCCGCGCTAGCTGTTCTTCAGTAAAGCCGAGAGCCTTGCCAACCTCGCGCGCAGCGGACCGTCCGCGATAGCTGATCACGTTGGCAGTCATGGCTGCGCCCAGTTGTCCATAGCGCTCGTAGACGTATTGAATTACCTGTTCGCGCTGATCTCCAGATGGAAGATCGAGGTCAATGTCAGGCCATTCGCCGCGGTTCTCGTTCAGGAAGCGCTCGAATAAAAGTTCCATGCCCACAGGATCGACGGCGGTAATTTCAAGCGCGTAACAAACAGCAGAATTAGCTGCGGACCCGCGCCCCTGCACCAGAATGCCGTGCTGCTGGCAGTAGCGGACCAGTTCCCAGACGATGAGAAAGTATCCAGCAAATCCAAGCTTGACAATGAGCTTCAGTTCATGCTTCACCTGTGCCCGAGCCTTATCCAGCAGGGACCGCTTTGCTTGTGAACCATAGCGCTTGCGCACACCCTCTTCCACACGCTTTTCCAGAAAGCTGTCCATCGTTTCGCCGTCCGGCACAGGAGAGTGAGGAAATTCGTATCCAAGATTGTCGAGCGTGAATTCAAGACGGTCGCTCACGATGCGCGTATTGGCGATTGCCTCAGGAATGTCTGCGAAGAGGCATTGCATGCAGCGGAGTTGTCGAGAACTGTTGAGTGAAAGCAGGCGCCCTGCCTTGTCGAGCGAAGTGTGGTGGCGGATGGTAGTGAGCACGTCAAGAATCTCACGATCTTTTTCCGTCGCGTAACGAACTCCATTCGCAGCAATAACAGGCAAGTTGAGCGAAGATGCAAGACTAAGCAGCGATTGGTTGCGGCACTCTTCTTCGCGCTGTCCGTGACGCTGCAATTCAAGATACAAATTGCCACGGCCATAGATCGCTGTCAGTCGATCAGCTAACTTGCGCGCACCATCGTTGCCTTTTCCAGCAAGCGCGGCAGCAAGCGGACCTTCATCGCCACCGGTCAAGCAGATAAGTCCATCAGAGAATTCTTCCAGATCATCCAGTGTTGCTGCGCCTTCCGCTTTGGTAGCTTCGCGCATCTTAAAACGCGTAATAAGTTGACAGAGATTTTGATAGCCTGTTTGCGAGGCACAGAGCAGCACCAGGCGCGGAGGCTCGGCAGGGCACTCATGCGGCAACCAGTCAGGAGGAGTTAGCATGTTGCCAAAGGAGCTGACAGCAATCTCCGCACCGATATGCGCGCGTACGCCAGTCTTCTTAGCCATGGTGTGAAACCGTGCCACACCATAAAGTCCATTGCGATCGGCAAGCGCCAGCGCGGGCATACTAAGCTCAGCAGCGCGCTCAATAAGCGCTTCCGGCTGCGATGCTCCAGCAAGAAAGCTGAAAGCGCTAGCTGCATGTAACTCGATATATTCATGGTCTTGGGACATAGAAGCCTATAGAGGGAGGTATGGGGTTCAACCCACGCATAAAGTCAACACATATACGCGGACTTTACAGGCTGCGTAAAACTCAATACTTTGAAAGGGCACGACTTTAGTCGTGCCGGAAATGGCTGAAAAGTAATGTGGGCTTTAGCCCCTGAGGGACGCTCTTCTTCGATTTCCTCAGAGATCCCAGGGCATTTACGCAACATTTCAGTCATAAAAAGCTTCCAACTGCCAATGATTCTGTGCGCAATCATGCACTAAAAGACAAGCAACCGAGGTACCACCGCTTACCTCCGCAAGCACGTCCCACTCCTCCGTGTTCCATGCCTCCGTTGACCACCAGCAGCCACTCGTTTTCCATGGTCCGTAAGCTGCGGCGACTTTGAAACTCTGCTCGCGATTGAAAAAGTGAACAGGCTTGAGTTCGCTTAGTTGTACACGCACATGCGCAGGCGGCCGGATGCGGCGCAACGCCATACGCGGACGAGTCTGTTCTGATTCGCTGGGCTTGTATGCAGTAGCTTGGTGCCGAATCTGAAAGCTCTCCATGCGGAAGCTGCCCGGTCGATGCGTGTCCTCCAGCACCGGCGAGCCCACGCGATCTTCTCCAGCTATGGCTTTAAGCCGTGCGATCGTTACATCCAGGCGAGAAGGCTCAGGAGTCTGCGGCGCAAAAAGTCCTAGTTGCACCTTGCTCGACCGCCCCGCCTGCGCGCTGATCGTAAGCGAGACCACCGCGGCCTGCGGCGGATGTGAGCCAATCTCAAGATGCAACAGCTTGAGCAGAAACTTGCGATCGATCGTTGCCAGTGCAGGACGGATTGTACTTTCATGCGTCTTGCCGCCCTCAAGCTGCATTTGAACAGTAAGCGAGGCCAGCGACAGAGCATGAGTCGCTGCGCGCGTGGCCAGGCAGTCAATCATGCGTGCTCCGATGAAGAGCAGAGAATCGATCTGCTCAACTGGCGTTTCGAAGGCACAAAACTCCTGCAAAGAAAACTCAGCTTCGATAGGTTGAAATGTGTGAGCCAACACGCCACGTGCCAGATCGCGCCACTCCACAGCTTGCTGACCGAGCCGTGCGATCAGGTCTGTCTCAGGCAATGCAGCCAGTTCAGCCAGTGTGCGAATGCCCCAGATAGCAAAGGTTTGCGCATGTTCTTCTGCAAGCCCCAATGCTGACAATGGAAGCTTGCTCAATGCCTTGGCCTCCTGTCCATGCGAAATTACTGTTATGCCACGAGTAGCGGCAGCCTTCATGCGAGCCGTATCAAAGTTGCTGCTCACAGCGACTGAAACGCGCAGCCCTGACGACATAAGAGCAGCGCGCAGTCTTTCCGCAAGTATTTCCGGTGGTCCGAAAAGCCGCTCCGTACCTGTAATATCAAGAACGCATCCGCAGGCCGTTCCCGTGCTCACGTCCTCAAGACGAGGTGAGAAGTGCGCCGCACATTCCCGCAGGACCGCGCACGCCGCAGCCTCTGTTTCGATAGATCGTGACAGCAGATGCACCCCCGCAATAGTCTCAGCTTCCAGGCGAGTCATTCCTGGAACCGCGCCTTTAAGCCGTGCCTGCCGGTTGAGGGAGCAGACTGTCTCAAGCGGCGGCCTGCCATCCAGAACAGCCACCGGTTGCGATGCAAGATCCGTACGCAGGCGCAGCAATGCCTGTGCAGGAAACTCCTCCGCGTGTGCGCAGGCGTAAAGATGCTGTGTCATGCGCTCTCCTCCCTTTGCCATGCGCCCACCGCAGACCAATCGGCTGCAGGCGGCTTGCGCTTACCGGCGATAGACAACGTGGATGGATGCGCAGCCACGCGCCCAGTCCGAACTTGATACTCACGGTTGCTGAGCACAGTCCGGCTACCTGTCAGCGTATTCACAGCAGCACATTCGAGAACTACAGCAGCACTAGATTGCGCCAGTGGCTCCTGTGCCAGCACCAGCAGGGAACAGCGTGCGCGATCCGCGGCCTGGCGAAATCGAAACCACGTCGCGAGTGGAATCCGTGCGCCATGCTCCGGTGAAGTCGAGCCAAGGTCCAGAACAATGGCCGCAAAACCACCCGCCTGCAGCAGTAGATCCGTA
>Ga0302319_10022481_pt1 | contig 11302 bp, 7 predicted proteins | sample Bog_T0_2_FD_203319 | JGI IMG/M metagenome (GOLD analysis project Ga0302319, IMG submission 203319) | Peat permafrost microbial communities from Stordalen Mire near Abisko, Sweden - Bog_T0_2 | ecosystem: Environmental > Terrestrial > Soil > Wetlands > Peat | place: Sweden: Abisko, Stordalen Mire...
GATTGAGGTCTACCGGTTCAGCATGCCGGTCACCATAGGCGTGCCGTTATTGGCGCTGTTTCTGCAGGCGTTTCTGCCGCGGCGATTGCCCTTCTTTTCCTATCTCGATTTGCCGCTGCTGGTCACGATTTTCTTCGCCATGGCGCGGCGTAACCCGATTTCCGGGTTGTTCACCGGAGCCGCGATCGGTCTGGCCCAGGATATGCTTGGGCCCTACCCGATCGGAATCTATGGCATCGCTAAAACGGTGGTGGGTTATGGCGCGTCTTCGCTTGGCGCAAAGCTGGACGTGGAAAACGCCGGAGCGCGGCTGCTGGTAACCCTCGGATTTTATCTGGTTCATGCCGCCGTCTACTTCATCGTGGCCAGAGACATGGTGAACCTGACGTTGAGTTGGAGCTGGAGCCGCGGCATTCTCGCGGGATTAGTGAACGGCGTGGTGGGCGTGGGCTTATATTTCGTGCTGGATAAGTTCAAGCAGAGAACTTGAAACCAGTTCTCAGCAAAGCGAGCAGTGACCTACGTACCTTTCCGGCTACGCGCATCGGTGCCTCAAGAGCTAGAATTGAGATATATCCCACTCAAGATCGATCCGCGCAGCGGATCCTATAGCAACTGAGAACTGAGAACCGAGAACCGACTGATGTTTGGACGCGACGAAAAAGTATCCGCCATCCGCCTGACGGCGGCGCAGTACACGATCCTGGCCATCTTTCTGGTGCTGGCTTACGGATTGTGGAAGCTGCAGGTGATGGAGAGCGGTTACTACGCCTCCGCCGCCGAGAAGAACCGCATCCGCAATGTGCCCATCCTGGCCCCCCGCGGCAAGATTCTGGACCGCGAAGGCCGCGTCATCGTCGACAACTATCCCTCCTTCTCCGCGCTCCTGCTGCGTGACTCTTCGCGCGACCTCAATGCCGACGCGGACCTGATCGCCCAAGGCCTGCACCTCGATGCCAACGAAGTGCGCACCCGCATCCGCCGCTTTTCTTCCATGCCGCAGTACCAGCCGATTTTTCTGAAAGAAGACATCACGCCCGATGAGTTGGCGTTCATCGACGCCCACCGCAACGAACTGCCGGAACTGGATACCATCGTGGCCCACCGCCGCCTCTATCCCCGCAACGGCTTCATGGCCCACCTCATCGGCTACGTCGGCGAAGTCACCGAAGACATGCTGAACCAGCCCCAGTTCGAACTCTATAACCCGGGCGACGTGGTTGGAGTTTCCGGCGTGGAGCGGCAATACAACAACGCGCTGATGGGCAAAAACGGCGCCCGCCGTGCGCTGGTGAACAGCCACGGCCGCGAAGTGGGCCTGCTCGGTGAAACCGATGCGGTCCCCGGCAAACAGTTGAAGCTGACGGTCGACATCGACCTGCAGATCGCCGCCGAAGAGGCGCTTGACGGCAAGAACGGCGCCATTGTCGCCATGGATCCCCGCACCGGAGAAATCCTGGCCATGGTCAGCCGTCCCACCTTCGATCCGCAAAGCTTTTCGGTCCGTGTCTCCCGCGACCAATGGAGCAAGCTGGTTAACGATGAAAACCATCCCCTGCTGAACAAGGCGATTCAAGCGCAACTGGCCCCCGGTTCTACGTTCAAAATCATCATGGCCACGGCGGGCTTGCAGGAAGGCATTGCCCAGGACCTGCATGTGAACTGCACCGGCGGCGGAATCTTCTACGGCCGTTATTTCAAGTGCTGGATCGCGGCCCGGCATCAGACCCACGGCGCCGTCGATATTGCCAAGGGCATTTATCAATCCTGTGACGTGTTCTTTTACACTCTCGGCGAAAAGCTGGGCATCGACCGCATCGCCAAATACGCCATGGCGTTGGGCATGGGGCAAAAGACTGGAATCGATTTGCCGCAGGAAGTCAGCGGAGTCATGCCTTCGGAGCAGTGGAAGATCAAGAACTTCAAGCAGAAATGGTTTGCCGGAGAAACCATCTCGGTGAGCATTGGGCAGGGTGCGGTGGCGGCCACGCCCATCCAGATGGCGCGGGCCTTTGGCGCGATCGCCAGCGGCGGCCGGATGGTGCGGCCGCATGTGACCAATCCCACGGATCTGCCGCCCGGCATCGTGCCCGCGCAGAGCGTCCCCGACGAAGTCACCATCCCCATCGACCCCAAGAATTGGGAAATCATTACCGACGCCATGGCGCAGGTCGTCAGCCCGGTGGGAACCGCCGGAGCTTCGGCCATCAAAGATGTGGATATGGCCGGTAAAACCGGCAGCGCGCAGACCGTGAGCAACGCCCTGAAGGCCAAGATGAGCGCCAGCGATAAGGCCAAGTACAAAGACAACGGCTGGTTTGTGGGAGTGGAGCCGCGGCGCAATCCGGAGATCGTAGTGTGCGCGCTGTTTGAAGAAGGCGAGCACGGGTCCCTGGCCGCCCACGTAGTTTCGGATGTGATCAAGGCCTACGTGGAGAAACAACGGCGCTTGCCCACGAAGATGGCGAAGAGCACCGGCGCCGCGGAAATTGGCGCAGTGTGGACCGAGCCAGACGCCGACGGTGGTGAGCAGAAACTGCAGGGTGGCCACTTCTTTCTGGATGTGGCCAAGAGGCCTTTGGCTGCGATGGCTGCGGCGCCCGGAATGCACCAATGATTTCTGTTGGTGGAAGCGATTGCCCGAACAAGCTAAGAGCCAGGAGCTAAGAGCTAGAAGCTTTTATGTCCCGCTACGTTTCATATCGCGATTTCGACTGGCTGCTGCTGATCTTCGTGCTGCTGATCTGTGGCCTGGGGGTGATGGAGATCCGCAGCGCCACCATGCACACCAAGTTTGCCGGCTCCCATATCCGCCAGATGTACTGGATTGCGGCGGGCGTCGGCATGATGTTTCTCATCAGCCTGGTCAACTACCAGGTGCTGCTGGATCGCATCCACTGGTTCTATATTGCAGCCGTCGCTTCGCTGATGGCCGTGATGGTCTTTGGCCAGAAGTACCTGGGCGCGAAGCGTTGGATCAAAATGCCCGGCGGCAATCACTTTCAGCCGTCGGAATGGGTGAAGCTCATCCTCATCCTCGCCATGGCGAAATTTTTTGCCGAACTGCGGCATCGCGAGCTTTCCTGGCCAGATTTTATGAAAGCCGGCGCCATTGTTGTAATTCCCATGCTTCTGGTATTGAAGCAACCCGATCTAGGCACGGCCCTCACCTACATCCCCATCGCGATCATGGGAGTCTTTCTCGGTGGCATGCAATGGAAGCAAGGGTTGCTGGTGGCTGTGCTGGCCGGGGTAGCCATCGGCGCAGTGTTTTTTGTTCCCAGGGTGCATGTTCTCAAAACCTACCAAAAGCAGCGCCTCACCAGCTTTATGGACCCGGAAAACGATCCTCAGGGCACGGGGTACCAAGTTGAGCAATCCAAGATCGCGGTGGGTTCGGGGGGACTGTGGGGCGGGAAAGGCTCGCAAACACACGGCGCTTTCCTGCCTGTCCCACAAACGGACTTCATTTTTGCGGCTTTCTCCGAGGAGCACGGATTCGTGGGCGCTCTGGGGGTTCTGCTGTTATACTTCATAGTGCTGATGCGTTTGACCCAGAACGCGCAAACCGCGCCCGACCGCGCGGGCACGTTCGTGGTGATGGGTGTGGTGGCTGTGCTTAGCTTCCATATTCTGGTCAATGTCGGCATGGTGGTTGGCTTTATGCCGGTCACCGGAATACCTTTGCCATTAATGAGTTACGGCGGGTCTTCCGTGTTATTCATGTTCCTGGCGCTGGGCATGGTAATGAACGTTCGCATGCGCCGTTTTGTAAATTAGCCAGGCTGGATGTTGTTTGAGAACTGGCTGATTCCACAGGATTAGGTACCAGGCTTCATGACCCTGAAACTGGATTCCTGCGCTTTTGATTCTTAAAGGCGGGAAGACGGCAGGGAGCAGTTGCTGTGCCGAGGCACAGCCCCAAAAATATCGATCGCCCTCGCGTGAAGGGGGCATTTCACCGGCTAGCTGAGCTGTAGAAGGCCGGGCAGGATTGAAGCTATAACGCTGCTGGCAGGGAAACGGCCCCCCGACCTTCACCGGTCTGAGAGTGCGGTCACAAATCCGGCAGTCGAAAAGCGAACCAGTGCAAAAGATACCCAAGCTTGTGCAGCGGATTCGGTCAGGGAGAAACCTCCCCGGCTCCACCCGTCCCCCCTGCGGGGCCAGCATCGCGACGCTCGATCCTCCCGTTTCACTCCTCGGTTTGCCCCGGTGATTCCCGTCCGGCTAGAAGCCGCCGCGGGACCGGAGTGCAAATGAATAAAGAGTTATTTGTCTCGTCCACGCCCCACGAAACCAAAGTCGGGATGGTGGAAGACGATCTGCTCGCGGAAATCTACCTCGAACGCGAAAACGAATACACCCTGGCCGGCTCCATCTACAAAGGCCGAGTCACCCGCGTGCTTCCCGGCATGCAGTCCGCCTTCGTCGACATCGGCCTGGAGCGCGACGCCTTCCTCTATGTTTCCGACTTTATGGAGTTGGAAGAGCACGACGAAGACTTGACCGACGTCGTCCCCGCCAATCGCGGCGTGCAGGACATGCGGCAGCAACCTCAGCGCGAGGAGCCTGCGGCTGAGGCGGGAGCGCACGCAGGCGATAGTGCCGCCGCGCCGGAAGCAAGTTTCGGAGAAGCTTCCAACCAGGATTTTGTCGAAGGCGACGAAGCTGATTCTCTGACTTCAGCCGCAGGCACGCCGGAGGGCAACACTGCCGGTGCTTCGCAGGATCGTGATCGCGGAGCTTACCGCGGCCGCCGCCGTCGTCGTGGCGGACGCCGCGATGGCCGGGACGGTCGCAACGAAGGTCGCGAACGAGGTTCGGAACGGGGTTCAGAACGAGGTTCGGAACGAGGTTCAGATCGAGCATCGGATCGTCTTTCAGATCGCAGTTCAGAGTCGCGTTTCACCCGTCCTGCCCCGGAGAGCGCGCCGGTCGTTGCTCCCCCGGCTCCTCCGCGTTACCAGGAACCAGCGCGCACCCAGCCATTCGGCCCACCCGCGGGATATCAGCCCATTCTTCTTCCCGGCGAGTCGATTTCTAAGTACCGAGGCTTGGCGCAGCCGCCGGCCGCCCCGCAGCGCCCTTCCCAGCCCGCGCAATCAAGCTTTACTCCCGCTCCAAGTTCCGCAGCCTCCGAGCCTCCAGCCCCCCTGGCCGCCGCGTTTCCGGAAGACGAGCCCATCTTCGCCGCTGCCGGCAGCGCACCCGTCGCCGCTGCGCCTCCCCAACCCCGCCTCGAACCCGCTCTCGCTCACGAAAGTTATGGCAATGCCGCCACCGCCCCCGAAGTCTCCACTACTGTAGATTGGAACCGCGAATTTCACCGCCGGGATTCCGCCAGCGCTGGCGTCTCTGAAGCGCCCGAACCTGCGGCGCAGGCCACTGCCGCACCCACTCCTCCCCATACGGCCGAAGAAGAATTCGTCGAGGACGACGACGAGATGGTCGCCGCTCCCGAGCCTTCCGATCGCAGCGTCCCTCCCCAGCACCAGCCCGCCGCCTTCGCCGCTCCCGGCACTCTCGAAGAAGAAACCATCGACGACGAAGAAGCCGACACGGCCCGCTACGAGGAAACCTCCGACGACGCCTACGACGAGTTCGAAGAAGAAACCCAGGCAGCAGGGCAGATCGCCGAGGTCCGCGCCACTGTCGATGAGATTCATCGCGCGTCGCTGGAGGAATCGGGCATCGCCCCCGCCACCGACGGAAGCGCCGCCGAGAGCGAAGAAGACTCCGAGGAATTGGAACTGGAAGAAGCGCAAGCCCAGGCCGAAGCTTTGCTCGCCGCCGAAGCCGGCGGCAGCCCCGTTGATGTCCGCGCCGAAGTTCGCGCTCCCGCCGGCACCGCCGGCTACACCCAGCGCGCGCCCCGTCCGCGCCCCGGCTACGACCGCCCCCAGCGTGGCGGCCAGCGCCGTGGCGGAGGTCGCCGCTTCCCCCGCCGCCAGTCCTCGCAGGAAGTCCCCAAAATCAGCGACCTGCTCAAAGAAGGCCAGGAAATCCTGGTGCAGATCGCGAAAGAACCTATCGGAAAAAAAGGTGCGCGCATCACCAGCCACATCGCGCTGCCCGGCCGCTTCCTGGTCTACATGCCCACCGTGAACCACACCGGAGTCTCCCGCAAGATCGCCTCCGACGAAGAGCGCCAGCGCCTGAAGCGCATCGTGCTCAGCGAGCGCGACAACGGCCACGGTGGCTTCATCGTCCGCACCGCCGCGCAGAACGCGGGCGAAGACGAACTCCGCGCCGACATACGTTTCCTGAAAGGTTTGTGGAACGACATCAAGTCCCGCGCCGAAGCCTCCAAGCCCCCGGCGCTCATCTACCACGACCTCAACGTAGTCGAGCGCGTGCTGCGCGATCAGGTCACCAGCGACTTCTCCGTCATCTGGGTCGATACCGAACCGGAATACGAACGCATTCTCCGCTTCTTCAACCGCTTCCAGCCCGCGCTGGTCAAGCGCGTGAAGTTGTATACAAAAGAGACGCCGCTGTTCGAGCAATTCGGCCTCAAAGAAGAAATGGACAAGGCGCTCAAGTCGAAGGTCTGGCTCAAGAGCGGCGGCTACATCGTTATCAACCAAACCGAGGCTCTCGTTGCCATCGACATCAACACTGGCAAGTACGTCGGCAAAACTTCGCGCCTCGAAGACACCATCGTTAAAACCAACGTGGACGCGATCAAAGAAATCGTGCGCCAGATTCGCCTGCGCGATCTGGGCGGCATCATCATCATCGACTTCATCGACATGGACGAGCGCCGCAACCGCCAGCGCGTGATGCAAGCCTTGGAAGAAGAGTTGCGGCATGACCGGGCCCCATCGAAGGTTTTGCAGTTCAACGATTTCGGCCTGGTCGCCATCACCCGCAAGCGCGTCAAACAATCGCTCGAACGCACCATCGGCGCGCCCTGCCCCTATTGCCAGTCAACGGGCTACGTAAAATCGCTCACGACGGTGGCGAACGAAATTTACGTCGAGATGCGCAAGATGGCCAAGCACCTTGTGCAGGAAGACGTAATGCTGCGCGTGCACCCCGACGTAGCCAAAGAACTGAAAGCCAACAACGGCCGCCTCCTGAACGAAATGGAAGAACTCACCAAGCGCACCATCATCGTAAAAAGCGACCCCGCGCTGCATCAGGAGCAGTTCGATATTAACTAGCGATCAGCCGTCAGCCACCACTGCCCATGTGGGGACAGCCGCCCCCGGCTGTCCGCCGGGCGCAGCCCGGCTGAATATATGCGGACAATTTGAAGGGGCAAAAACCCCGAACCGAAAGTGCACAAAACGGCGACTTATATGGTCATTGATTCCAGATTTCCTTGGAAGTTGCCCAGAGCGAACGGCGAATTCGCTCCATATCCATTCAGAATGTCCGTCGCCGAATGGGAAGCCTTGCTGGCTGAGGCCAGGCAAGGGAACGCCGAAGCTGAATGGGGGGTTGCAGGGCGGTTTGACGACGGATGCAAGGACAAAAAAGGGAAAATTCTCGTTAGGCGGTCGGCGCGGAAGGCTGCGGAATGGCTCCGGCGCGCCGCAGAGCACGGTTGTGCACCGGCTCAATGCAACTTGGGTGTTCTACTAGGAGACAAGGAATACGCCGACAGTAATCCGCGTGAAGCTCTGGTATGGCTAGAGAGAGCCTTCCGTGCGGGAGTTAGCTGCGCCGCCAGCAATATCGCGATAACCCTCAGGCAAAGCGGCAATTTCAGAAAGGCCGTTCAGTGGTTTCGAAAGAGCGTCGCCTCGGGTGACGACGATGCCCGGATTCAGCTCGGAATTCACTACTACTGGGGAAAAGGCGTCCGGAGCAATCCAGTCGCCGCAGTTCGTTGCTTTTCGCAAGGCAACAAAGGGAAAGAACATCTGCGAATCTGGTAGGGACGACGCTTTCTTCTATCTCGGGATTGCTTATCTTGAAGGTAAGGGCGTGAGAGCGTCAATCCCCGCCGCTCGAAAGCTATTCCAACGAGCGAACGTTGACAATGACCATCCGGCGGCGCGTAGCATTTTGTTAGAACTGACACGCTCTTAGTCTGGACTCGGAATCGGCGCGGGGCGTTCACCTATTCCTCGGCCCGGAAGCTAGGCAACCCGGGTTTGCCCTAAGATGGCATTTCCAGCTGCCAAATGCCATTATATAATGGCATTATGACAACCACCCTAACCCTCGACAAAGCCGGCCGCGTCGTCCTGCCCAAGCCCGTCCGCGATGAAATGCAACTCCGCGCGGGCGATTCGCTGGAACTGGAAAGCTCGGAAGATCGCATCGTGCTTCGCCCCCGAAGGGGAGGAGTTGGGCTGCACCAGAAGCAAGGGATCTGGGTTTTCGGCATAGGCGAGCCGATCCCCGCTGGAGCCACCGATGAGGTCCTGCGCCAGATTCGCCGCGAGCGCGAACTGAGCTTGATGGGCAATCCGCCCACGCGCCGCCCGCGACGGAAGAAATCCCGGTGAAGTGGTTCTTCGACACCACCGTCCTGGTTGCCGCCCTCCTGCCCGGCCATCCCCACCATGCCCGCAGCTTCCCGGTGTTTGCGTCTGCCACTCGCAAGCAAGCGGCGTGTGCCGCCCATAGCCTGGTGGAAACGTACTCTGTTTTCACGCGCTATCCCGGAAAAGAGCGGATGAGCGCCGAAGCCGCAGGCCTGGTTGTGCAAGAAATCCAGCATCGTTTCACCCTGGTGGCTCTTGACGCCAGTGAATACTGCGCCGCTATCCGCCGCATGGCAGTGCTGGGAATCGTGGGCGGCGCCGTTTTCGACGGCCTGATTGCGGAGTGCGCCCTCAAAGCAGGCGTGGACCATCTGTACACGTGGAATGTGCGCCACTTTGATTTGCTCGGGGCGGAAATAAGAAAGCTGGTAACCACGCCGCCCGAAGCCTAGTCTTTCCCACCGGCGCGGCGGTCGAGCAGGGCAACCGGAAGCTGGCGCGCTGTCTACTTTAGTAGACTTGACGCAAGTGGCCGACCCGACCAATACTGCAGGTTTCACACACGCTCTTTGACCCCCCGACCCACCCACCTAACTCCTTACGGCTCAAGATTTTGCCCGTAAGTTGTTGAGCCCCATAGATCAAATCGCATTTTCCCGCTAAGTCGATGATTCCAATAGACCGAGGGGGAGGGGGGTACCCCATAGTTATAAAATGATAAACACCCATTTCCCAAAGCGGGAACAGAAAATTCGCGCCGGTTTCCCAAATCAAGAACCGACACGAGCTCCGGAAACCCCAAAATTGAAGCCGAAAGCTCAGAGCTGAGAGCCAGAACTGAGAACTGAGAACTGAGAACTGAGAACTGCTCCTAACTCCCGGGATGAGCTAGCGCCTTCACGGCCAGATCGGAGCGTTCGCGCAGTTTCCGCACAGTCTCTAGAATGGCCTTTGCGGACGCTGCTGCGTCGCTGCTTTCCGCCAGCTTCGCGACGCTTCCAGCTTCTTCGGTCGTGGTGCTGGCAATCTCGAGCAGAACCACTAACGCGTCGGCGTGCAGTTTCCATAGCGACGACATGCTCTGGCTGCGTTTGAGTTCTTCGAGTTCGGTGTTGACGCGGGCTACGCAGGAAACCAGCCGAATCAGCGATCGCGCCACATCGGCGCGCAGGCTCTTCTCTTCGAGGAAGCTGGCACTGTAGGCTTCGGCTTCGGGCGTGCTCAGCGTCAGGTTGAAAAAGCGCATGGGCACAACCTGGCGGTATTTGGGATCGGCCACGCGCACAAACACGCGGATCGATTCCTCGACGCGCCGCAGTTTGCCTTCTTCGGCGGATATCTGTAGTTGGGTGATGACGGGAGGCTGAAACGACTGAGCTGGAATCGGCTCTTTAGCGACCGCCGCAGCGCGCGCCGCTCGTGCCGCCGCGGCTGCTCCACCTCCGGAGGATTGGATTCCGTTTCCGGCGGCTGGCGCCAGCAATGACCGGCGAATCGGCGGACGACGGTCCAACTCCTTTTTTAATTTGGACACGCGACGGAATTTTTCTAAAGCACTGTCGTAGTCAGCCTTGAGCATCTCCTTCTGCTCGATCGCGGCTACGTGATCTACCGTCACTTCTATGCCGTCGACGGTGCTCAGAATACTGCCTCCCATTTCATCAAGGGCCTGAGCGAATTGTTTGATTTCTCCCAGTGCTTTGGCGAAGAGCATGTCAAAACGCGCGCCAAACGCCGCATTGTGGGCCGCGACCGTGGCCAGCACGCCGGGATGGTAGAAGGATGCGTCCAGCCAGCGCTTCAACTCGCGAACTCGCGAGACGATGCCGGAGTCGATGAGCGAATTGAAATCGCGATAGCGGGCAATCTCTTCGCGCAGCGGATCGAAGTTTCGCAGCAGTTGCACGTGCTCTTCCGGAAGCGAAGGCACATCGGTATCGGCGAGAATTTCGATCAGAGCGATTTCGAAGGGCGAAAGCGGCAGAGACCCGTCGAGTCCGTAGCCGTGCTGCTGCCACTGGCCCTGGACGCGAGGATGGCGATAAAGAAACGTTGAGATGAGATCGGTTTTGTCGCGGTTGACTTCGCTGGGCTCGCGGCGCCGCACGAAGTAGCGAAGCAGAGCCTCGGCGACCTCCGAATCCGTATCAGGAGTAAGCGCCTGCCGCAGCATCGCGGGTGTGATCGCCATATCGAGCAAGTGCAGCCAGCGATACATCTGGGAAAGCGTCTCGGGAAGATCTTCGTCGGAATGGCGGAGCGAGTTTTCGTCCAGCCCGCTGGGAACGGGCACGGCGCCGCCTAGCGTGTCGCGCAGCAGCTTCTGATAAAAACCCTGCACGGTCGCCAGGATCGACAACTCAAACTTCAGGTCCTCAGCCAAGAAACGCTCCCGCAAGCGATATTCTCCCCCGCCGGTTGAGGGAATTCGCAACATCTGTCTAAGTAAAGTCGAAAGTCACCTGGGCCGCAAGTTACCAGCGGAGCGAGACTGCAGGGAATTGCATTCTCCGGAAGTGCATGGCCTTCCGCGCGAGAACACTTCAGAAGACCACGGTTTTATTGCCGTAAAGAAGAACGCGATTTTCCACGTGCCAGCGGACGGCGCGCGAGAGGACGACTTTTTCGAGGTCGCGGCCTTTGCGGATGAGGTCTTCCACCGTATCGCGATGTGACACGCGGACGACGTCTTGTTCGATGATGGGACCGTCGTCGAGGACTTCGGTGACGTAGTGGCTGGTCGCGCCAATCAGCTTTACGCCGCGCTCGAAGGCTTGATGATATGGCCGCGCGCCGATGAACGCCGGCAGAAACGAATGGTGAATGTTGATGATGCGCTGCGGATAGCGGTTGACGAA
>Ga0302319_10022482_pt1 | contig 11302 bp, 12 predicted proteins | sample Bog_T0_2_FD_203319 | JGI IMG/M metagenome (GOLD analysis project Ga0302319, IMG submission 203319) | Peat permafrost microbial communities from Stordalen Mire near Abisko, Sweden - Bog_T0_2 | ecosystem: Environmental > Terrestrial > Soil > Wetlands > Peat | place: Sweden: Abisko, Stordalen Mire...
AGGGTGCGGACACGGGAAGCCCTGCTTCCAACGCATTTTCCTTCATCGATACGACGGGCAACACACGCACTGGTGCTTTGTTGAATATCAACACCGTCGGCTCATCGACGGCTCTCCCGCTGCAAGTCACGGCTCAGGGCACGGCCAACGGCGTCGAGATGACGACGGCGGGTTTGCTCAAGCCCATCGGCACAGGCGGAATCACCGCGACGGGTGTACCGTGGTCGGGACTGACCGCGCCCACGGCGAGTTTATCTTTCACGCATCCAACGGGCGACACGACCTCGATGACGTGGGCAGCGCAAAGCACGAATGTTACGGACTGGCTCTGGACGGAGGGTGCGGACACGGGAAGCCCTGCTTCCAACGCATTTTCCTTCATCGATACGACGGGCAACACACGCACTGGTGCTTTGTTGAATATCAACACCGTCGGCTCATCGACGGCTCTCCCGCTGCAAGTTACGGCCCAAGGGACCACGGCCGGGGTTCAGATGACAATTGCAGGATTATTGCAAGCTATTGGCACTGGGGGCATTAACGCCTCAGAAGTAAATGGCAACTTTTATCCGTCGGGAAGTCTTACGCCCGGAGGACTCCTTTGTGCGTCCTCTTCAAACACGATCATAGCATTGACGAACATACCCTCGGGGGAAGTACCCTTCGGCGGGACAACTTGCCCACAAGGTAGCGGCGATTTTACATACTCGAATTCGACCTCAACTTTGACAATTGGCAAATCTGGAACAACTACGGGGACTCTAGCTCTTGCTAGTTCGGGAGGTGGGGCAGTCAATTTGGTCTCCGCTTCCGCATCAAGCACGTATACTGCGACCTTGCCGGCTGTTGCAGGCACAGTTGGACTCGGACTTTCGATCCCCACAGGCACACCGTCATTTACAGCTGGAACAGGGGTGACTTCGGTGGCCTGCGAAACAGGTTACTCCTGCAATAATACGCGAGGCACTTTGAAGATTGTTGGCGGTACAGCTACAACAGGAACCATAGCAACTGTAACTTTTTCGGCCTCATTATCCTCAGCTCCCGCCTGCTTTGCTTCCTTGAATGGTTTCACGTCGTTCCTCGGAATCGGCAGCGGTGCGCCCACCGCAACGGCGTTTACAATCACCGCTGGAGTAAGTGTGTCCGGTGACACCCTGTTTGTAAATTACTGGTGTCAACCCTGAGGCGGGACAGCTTCGCTCCTGCCAGCAATTTGGCATCAACTTGCCGCCAAAACTTTAGAGGCGTGAGGAGCGGTTTCAGGTCCTAAAAGACAGCCAAAGGGTTTAGGTTTCTTGACCTCGAAATTGACGCGATAGGGATCGGCTTCTGGCGCGCCTAACTTTTCTTTCGTCGCGCTGATTCAGTTGGTCCTCGGGGGGGTGATACCACTGATACCGAAAATAGTGATAAACGGGGTTCCAGCTGCAACACATGCAACGAAGGCTATCGGTTGCAACATTTCCGTAACACGCTTAAAGAAATGAAGTTATGGTGTATGTGCTTGTCGTGGCGAGAGTTAGCAGTTTGGTGGGAGTAAAATCCCACTTCTTCCGCCACGGACAACACCGAATTCGACGCATTTTCAAGCCAAGATCCGCGCCATCCCTTGCCCCTCGCGCTCCCCCATCCCGGCTCGAACCGGAGAGGGAGTAGCTGAAACTTGTCGTATCCTTACGTGAACGGGGCAGGTCAACTGGACACATCCCGGATTCCGCTGCCCGGCCAGAAGCTAATCATGTATGCATGAAGAGCCAAAACAAAAGCAAATACGACGCACAGGCCAAGAACACCCTACGATATCGCTGGTTTTTGGGCCACCAGAGGAAAAAACATACAGACACGATGAGAAAGTTGATGATACCCGCTGTGGTCTTCGCCCAAGAAGGTCATTCTGAGTATCCCATCATGGTGTGGCCCCTCTATCGCGAGCCACTTCTGGTCGCGTAAATGCTTCTGATCGACGACACTTCTACACAGAAAACAGCGATCCCGAAAGCCAAACCGAGCCATTGCCTATCCGCAACGGCCCAGCCACACAGGATCAATAGGATGACGATCCCCACACTCTGCCACAAGACGGCAGCGCTGGGCCTCCCGTTTGAAAGCGACTGCTTGCCAGCAAGGAACCACAGCAACGAGACGAAAATCCCACCCAGAACCCAATGACGCTGCGCAAACTGGGTCAATTCATTTGTCATAGTCGCTCCTGACCCGCCTATTGAGTCCAACCCGGTGGCAATGGTGTCATTTGTCCCGCAGCCTGCTGACGGCCTTCTGACGCTGCCCGGTTAGGAGGCTAATCATGTGTGCATGAAGAGCCAAAACAAAAACAAATACGACGCACAGGCCAGGAACACCCAACGATATCGCTGGTTCTTGGGCCACCAGAGGAAAAAACATACAGACACGACGAGAAAGTTAACGATACCCGCTGTGGTCTTCGCCCAAGAAGGCCATTCTGAGTATCCCATCATGGCGTGGCTCCTCCGCCAACGGGTGTCGGCGTCATCTGTCCAGCCTCTTCGAGGCCTGCGGTGGCGCATCCTGCATGAGCCAGAGCGTCGAGTCCGCCCGCGTATAGGTAGGCGATTGGCAAGACGGCTTTACCAAAACTGAGAGCCGTTCCTCCCAACCAACTGACAGATGCCTCGATTGGACCAACGAGGCTCCATGAGTCGGTGGCAAGTGTCTGCAATGCGGGTTGGCCAGCGTTTGCCGCCGTCGACAGAATCCCGTACTTGGCGGCCAGTCCGCCTGTGAACTCAAGGACAGATGTTGAGGGGTCTTGCCCCCAGCCCGGAATCATTTGCAAAGGACTAAAGAATTGGACAGTTTGGCCGGCAATGGAATTGCTGTAGGCGTTCAAGCAATCCTGCTGTGGATCCGGCAAGTTATAGCAACCCTTCGTGCCGGGCGTACAGGGTGTTGCCGGTTTCTTGCAGGAGTTACCGCCCTTCTGGAACATGGCATGTGGGCCAAAGACAGCTGCGCCCTGCGAACAGGTGCCGCCGCCGCCACCGCCACCAGTCGGCCCGCCACCGACTCCCGGCGGTCCACCTCCACAGTCAACGGGATTACACGGAGTCCACCCGCCGCCGTCATCATCGTCATCGTCGTCATCCCCGCCGACAGGCGGAGCTGCCACAAGCAGCCCCAGCGGGTCTCGATAGCTGACGGGATTATTGAGCACGTAGGCATAGCGGTTCCAGGTCTGTATACGTGATCCGACGCGCTTTCCCAGCAACCCTCGCTCTATCCCTAACGCCGTGGTGGACTTAGAAACCCACTGCCCCAGATGCAGGGCTGCTTTTTTTCTCCCAAACCCCTGACGCGAGTTTTCGCGTAACTGTGATTTTTCCGGGACACGATTTTCCCCACTGTCAGAACCAGCGGCTAAGGGAAGATCGGCTAAAAGAAGATCGGCGCACACCTCTCCCCATGAAGAGAACGATGAGCACGAAGAGAACATTTCTTTTTTAGCTGCGACTTGGGCTGCTGCCAGCATTGGCAGTTATTGTAGGCGGAGCGGGCCTGTTTTTCCTACTGCGATTTTGGGCGCACAGCGGGCTTTCTAAAAAACCTGTCAAGAGGTTTTTTGAAGATTTTTTCTACCGTCGAAACGCGTTGGTTAACAACTTCAATGCTATGGCTACGAACGGAACGGCACAGAGAAGCATAAACGCCTTAAAAAGTAACGGGCCTGGTTGGAAGCATCCAAAATGCAGGAGTAAAACGGCTGGGCATAAGGACAATAATCCGAATAGACCAATTCCAGTTCGTTGAACTAGAGTTGCGTGCGGAGAACCTTTCCAAATAAAAGCATCCGCGAGTCGGCCGTTTCGTAGCGTGTCCGGCCAGACGGTATTCCTTTGTCTGGCACGAATCTCCTCCAGTGCGTCCGAGTTGTCCAGCTTCATGATGTGCCCCTGACGCTTCAAGTTTAATTGCCAGTCGGACAGCGATCAAGGCGACAAGATCATTAGCGTCCTTTTACGAAATTTCCTGCTAAGGAATGCCGCGAGCGAATACGCTGACGATGTGTAGAAAGGCAGCGTGACTGCTAGTTGAACGAAACATCGAAGTTCAGGCCGACAACCCCGGCCAAAATAATGATCAATCCGCATGGGGAGCGGTATGTGAGTCTGACTAAAGCAAACGCATAAGACCAAGAATGGAAGAACCCAAACCCATTCCATCACCCGCTGACGCTGATGCGTCGGAGGCAGGAAACCGATGAAAAATGCCAGCCCTATCTGTATGGGAAAGTAGGGTGTCTCTGTCAGAATTTGGCGAGCTTGAGAAGAGTGCGAGATGACAAACGTGAGGCAGGTGGCGAAAAACGACACTCCTACCGTGCTAAGGAGTTGATGTAGCGGGAAGGCCCACCATAATCCGGCCCACCATTTAGCCTGCCGTCCGCCTTCGACTTCCATTACTGTGTGGGCCACGCGGTAAAGACATTCGTAATGCACTGACCGACGCTGGCAGTCATCGCAACCCCGTTTAGAGCCCCTTCGGGGACTTCTCTTGACCCTCCGTATGGAACAGTCTTTCCAGCATTATTTGGTCCGGTCGGGGATCCTTGTCCTTCGGTGGTATTTGTGCTGTCGGTCGAATCGACAGGCCCCGCACTTTCCAACTGGAGGGGTGCCGCGTTTTCAGCGTCCATGCCTGCAAGGCAGGCTAGAACCAGACCAGCCTTGTCCCAAGCTGAAAGCGGTTTCGGTTTGCCCAATGGAGATTGGCCGAACCCGCCACCGCCCGTGAAGGGATTATTGCCGCCTCCCTGCTGACCTCCGCCGCCGAACTGAAAGAACTCGACTCCAGTCGTAACCCAAGCCCCACCATCGCCGGGATCGTACCCAAAAGCTATTTGGAGGGTATTCCCATCGCTCGGGTCTCCGCCGTCGTCTCCGGGATCGCCGACTCCGCCTCCGCAGTTAATTTGGGAAGCATCGCAAGTACCGGGGAATTGGCGATTCAGCCCCGACGGATCGACGTAACTCAACGGATTGTTGGTGACGTAGGCATAGCGGTTCCAGGTCTGCGGATTGGCCACGTCCACCGCCGCCATCCCCGCCGGGTCGGGCACCATCCAGCGGCCATCGGTTGAATTGTATTGTCGGAAGTGGAAGTGGTCGAGATTGCTTTCCGTATCGCGATCCTGCCCCGTAAAGAAGCCGGGGCCGGGTTGGCCCGGAGCGTTGCCGAAGCAGCTTTGACCGTCGCCAAAGGGCAGACTGACACAGGACTCAGAGGCTCCGCCGTCCTGGGTCACATTGTTGCGCACGGTGCCGACCAAGTCTTGCGTCGGGAAGAAAGTCAGCCCCGCTTTGTAAGTCGCGATCTTGCCCATCCCGCCATAAATCTCGCCGCGATAGGCGGTCGTGTCCTGCAACTCCCAAGCCACTGCGGAACCCTGATTGTAGCCGAAATAGTAAGTGTGGCCTCCGGTGACGGACATCACGCGTTTGCCCAGCGCGTCGTAAGTGTAGGTCGCTGCCGACGTGTCAACGGTTGAGAGGCGGCCTTCCGCGTCGTAGGTGTAGGTGTGAACCGTATCGTTCAACAAGTTTCCCGCCGCGTCATAACTGTAACCCGAAATGTGGTTGTAGGCGTCGAAACTGAGCAGGGTGTTAGAGCCTGTGCCGGATACCAAGTTCTGATGCCAGCGATTGCCGAACTGATCGTAAGTGTAAGTATAGGAGACATTCTGGGGAGCGCCGGTCTGCGTCGTGGACTGTAGCCGGTTAAATGCATCATAGCCATAGCCCCATGTGTAGCCAAGAATTCCGTCGGAGAAGCCGAGCACGTCTCCGTTGCCCCAATATGTAATGCCGGATTGAATCTGAATCGTCGGCCCGCCGTTTATCGCCGAGCGATAGTAGGTCGTGCGTCCGCGAGTGTCGTAATTCCACACCTGCGAGAAGCCACTTGAGCCTGTGACCGTACCGGACTCGGCCGCCGTAAGCTCTCCCAGTGCATTGTAGGTCGTGTTCGACAGCAAAGAGGGAGGATGGTTGCCGTCGTTCGCGCTCGACGTCACGCTCGTCATGCGACCGACGTTGTCGTAGCCGTATGAGAACGTGATGCCGTTGATATAAGCCGAGCTGGTGACTTCTCCCAAAAGGTTGTAAGCATAGGGCATCGGGCGGAAAGTAGTGCTGGCGCTGCATCCGGTCGTGAAACACTGAGAATTATCAAGCACGCGGCCCACAGTGTCGTAGCTAAAAACCTCGGCGGCTAGCGTAGTTGATCCGGAAGCGGCATATGCGGAGGACATTCGACCAAGAGTCTTGGCCAGCGAACTGAACCCAAAGGCGCTGGTCTGGTCATAGGCGTAATGCGCAGTCGGAGTGCCGTCATCGTAGGCTTTGCTGGTGAGGCGATGGAGGGCATCAAAGGTGTAGCTAGTCGTTGTGTAAACCGTACTGCTAGATTGGTTGGCCTTGGGTCGAACCCGTGTCGCCATGTCACCCGCGGTGCCGGTGTCATACGTATAAGTCGTGATGCCGGATTCGGGATTGGTCTCACTGGTTATTCGGGACAACTCGTCATACGAGTAAGATCGCGTCTGCCCGGAGAATCCGGTGTATGCACCCACCGTAGCCAACGTCAGATTTCCAAGCGGATCGTAACCGTAGGTACTAAGAAATCCTGTCGGACTAAACGGTAAACTGCACGGCGATGGCGGTGCGCCGTTTGCCTGCGTGCCCGCGCCGACCCCGTCACAAACGTAAACTACTCTACCGAGGCCGTCCGTTTGCGTGACCTTTTCAATGCCGGATTCATCCGTCGATTTCGTGGCGCTGCCCGCGTACGCGAAAGTCTTGGATGTACTATCGGGATTAGTGATTTTCGTCGTGCGCCCGAGCGCGTCGTAAGAGTAATCGGTGACGCCATAGGTGGGGTCGCCCGTCGTGTAATAAGGATTTGAAACCGAGGCGAGACGGCCTAGCGCATCATACGTAATGTCTCGGTAGTCGTCTCCGTTTGGGTCGGAAAGATTGGCCGTTTTGTCGGGCCTGCCGAAGCCGTCCAAGTTAGTCTGCGCTTCGTCCCATACGCCCGTCGTGATGAGCTTTTGAACCTGCGTATACGAGGGCACGTTATCAATGTAAAAAGAGCTTTGCGTCTCCCCGCCGTCGGGATACTTTATGTCCGTGTTGCGCCACATGGAATCGTAGGCATACGTGGTCGTTTTCGAGTTCTCATCCGTTACCGAAAGCGGAACTCCGCCGTTGCAATCCCATGTGGCCGAACGCGAAAGACTGAGCGGCTCCGCAATCGTTGCGGGAAACGAATAAGCATTCACACAGTTGCCGGCAGAATAGTACGTGTAAGTCGAAGCGTTGCTCATGGCGTTGGTGGTGCTGAGGTCGCCCGCTTGATTCACCATTCCGGTGTCAAAATAGGTGAACTTACGGTATAGCGTGGTGCTGGTGCTCGCCTGTGAAGCTAGAGTCGTTAGATTGCCCCGCGAACCTGAGATGGACACCAGTTGGATTGCGCCGGAAGCGGTCACCGCAGTTTCGTCGTAGGTGTATGTAGTCTGCGCTACCAGGCCGCTTGAGCTATAAACCTTCACGCTGGCAGGATGGTCTGTGATCCCATTGCCGAGTGTCGTATTGTAGGCCGTAGAAACGTGCCGAAGGAGTGCGCCAACCATCCCGGTTCCGTAATTGTAGTCATATTCGTTCGAAACCAGTCCGTTAACTGCGTCGAAAAATAAATCCGTTTCCGATTCCGAGCCGGAAGCGTCCGGTAAATATCGAAATGCCGTTATCTCGCCGAAAGGCGAAGCCACGGCCGTCGTGGGACAACTCGCGGGAGTGCCGATGCTGTTTCCGTTGTAACAAGTGAAAGTAGTCGCGAGAATCGTTCCAGAAGTGCTGGTGCCTTCGTAGACCTGCCTTTCCGTCTCGTAGAAATTGTTCGTATTCGCGCTCGCTGGAGTCGCGCCGTCTTGCTGGAATTGGATGACCATTTGGTTGGCCACATTAGAATTGTCTGGGTCTGGCGGGGTTGTAACAGTAGTTTGCCAGTGCTTTCCAGAAACGTCCGACCGCGCATAGGTCCATGTGCCGCCCGGACTCAGCGTGCGGGTAAGATTAACCGCGCTGCCGTCGGCGCAGTTTGTACCATCGTTGCTCCCGGTGTAATCGTAAGTGATCGTTCCACCTGTGGGCAACGTGACCTTGCTAATGCGGGCCGTCGTGTAGGTGGAATAGCCGGGAGTTTGCTCGTAGGTGAAGCCGTATTGCGAGCCGTCGGGCAAAACGATACTACTGACGAGGTAAACCCCGGTTGCCGTATATTCCCCTACGCCGGGGCAACCGAAATTCGTTTTTATATTTACCGCCGTCGAAGAATAGTTCATGGTGTATGTGGCATTGCCGGAAGTCTCGGGGTAAACAAATGTGGTTGGACTCGGAGCTGTGCCTGAAACCGTGAGAGCTGCTGTCGTAGCAGAATGTGTATCGAAAAACTGCCCGCTGTTATTTACGGTGATCTCGTTGCCATTGGCATCCGTAGCGCTGGCAGGTCCGGTTGTGAGATTGAGCGGCGCGGCGATGACCTTTCCTCCCCGAGTGGTCAGTGTTCCCGCCAGATTGGAGAAAGATGTAACGCTCAATTGATACCCTGAGTTATCGACCGCTGTATTTGTAAACCCACTGAATGATGTTGAGCATGTGTGGGTAGGGCTAAAGCGATACGTGGCCGCGCCCGGAAAAACGTGGGTTGCACCAAAAGAATCGTGGTATGCGTAGGTGTAGGTCGATGTGGTGCATCCCATGGTTGTGGAAGTGCTCAACTTGTAGGCCAGATAACCGGTGGCAACCTCCGTTTGCCCTCTCCAACCCCAATTGGTGACGGGCGTCCACGTGGTGGTGCCGCCAGTCGTGACTGGATACCACACCGAGTTGTCGTAGCTAAGGTCGTAGGTGAAGGACTGCCCCCGCCCCGCCTTGTGCAGCACGGGAACGGCGAAATGGACGTTCAGGTTTCCCAGATTAACAACGTCAAAAGGCCCTCCGCCGAGACTGCTGTATAGCGGTGTGCCAGTCGGAACCTGCGCATAGACGACGTTGGCAACAAGGACAAAAGCTAGAACTGCACCTGCTAGAGTGGTTTTTCTAAACACGATGCGCCTTTCCAAAGCTGACCCTTATTGAATGGTGAACAAACTGTCCGAAAGACCGGAATTGATGACCGCACTTGTCGTGGTGAAATCCAAGAGCACTGTCCCGCTTAACAACTCCTGAATATGAAATGGAACCAGAATTCCGTTGACGCTCTGATAATTCGAGAACAGAACTTGCACTGGGATATTGGTGGTCGCATCGCTGTCGGGATGGATATTGAGATTCGCTGCGGCTGGCAGAAACGTGGTCGCGTCAAGATAAAAGTCCATCGTTGTTAGGGAAGAGCCGTTCCAAACGGAGTTCAAGTGTTGGACGGATTCCCCGTTAAGATTCTCAAGCCCGATGTAAGAAAGAACTTGGTTGGGATTGTTGGTAAACGCCAGCGACGAGAGCGCGTCGTAAAACCAAACGGGGTCTGTCATACAGTTAAACGGTGAGTAAGGGTTAGCGGTACCGTTAGCGTCGATCCATTCCCCTTCCGGCCCGTTCGAGGAACTTGATGTGTTAATAATTTCCGAACGATTGCCGGTGCTCAGCACCATGTCGATGCGACTTTCGTACTCACCCTTGGCATAGAACGTCGCAGTGCCGGTGCCGACGCTGGTGCCTACCGTGCGTGTCGCAGTGCCGGTAAGAGTTATGTCGGACACCGCAGTTCCGCCGGTTAGCGCAGAAATGGATTGCGCCGCATATTGGAGCGCCTGTTGACTACTCTGGGCCGAACTTGACAAGGCCACCCAAAAGGGAAAGCTGGATAGCAGCGCTAGCTTGCGGAGACGATTCATCACGTTCCATTCCTATCTTGCAGAAATTTGAACAGCCCCAGGGGTGACCAGCGGTAGGGGCGTCCAAAATGAACAAGTATTGGAAGAGCCGAATTGCTGGTGGAGAGAAAATAACGCAGCAGCGAGAAATTTGTCCAGTGAATTTTTGTGACTTGATCTACCCGCGCTTGATGCCTTTTGTGGAAGCGCGCACACTAGCGACCGGCTTGCGGGGTTGCTCCAGTTGGCCCAACCAAGTGCGGACCGATTCAGCCTTGTAGAAGACGAGACGACCAATTTTGGTGCGCGGAGGCCCGAGTCGAAGGGCGGCGAGGCGCTGTAGAGTGCGTACGGAACGGTTCAACTGCCGAGCCAAGTCCGATTCGCGGATGTACCCTTCGAGAACCGATGAGCGAGGATCGGGGGAGTCCATCACAATTTGTATTCTATGCCTCAAGACGAATCATCGGACAATCGTTGCCGAGCGCGAGAAACCCTTCGTAACTCGGACCCTTCCCGACTGAAAGTCGATACCGGGGCTTCTTGAGTTTTGCGGACATGGCACGGACACAGGAGTATCCCCGGACACAGCAACAACATAGGACACTAGTAAAACATGCATGAATACTGGCAGGAATTGGCTGCCCCCCAGGGATTCGAACCCCGATATGCTGAGTCAGAGTCAGCTGTCCTGCCGTTGAACGAGGGGGCAACGCCGCGCTGACCGGCGCGATGGCCGTCAGGGAAAGATTGCCTTTTGATTTTATGGGTGTCCGGCGTTGCGGTCAAATTGCTGAGGCGAGGCGTTACTGCTTCCGCCCATTTATAATTTGCCTTCATTCATAGGAGAAATCGATTGGGACTTTCGGGTCGCGTTGCATTGATCACCGGCGCATCACAAGGCATCGGGCATGCCTGCGCATTAAAACTGGCAGAAAAGGGGGTGTCGATCGCAGCGGTCGCTCGCAACCGCGAGAAATTGGACGAATTGGTACAGGCTGTCACCGCCGAGGGCGGTAAAGCGACCGCGTATACAGCAGACGTCGCCGATGAAGAGCAGGTCAAAGCCGCCTGCAAAGCTGCCATCGCCGACCTAGGAAAGATCGACATTCTTGTCAATAATGCCGGAATTACCCGCGACCAGCTCGTCATGCGAATGAAGCGCGCCGACTGGGACGCCGTCCTAAATACTAATCTGACGTCGGCATATTTATTTATCCAGCATGCCATTGGTTCCATGCTCAAACAACGCTGGGGGCGCATCATTAACATTACGTCCGTTTTCGGGCAAACTGGCCAGGCTGGACAGGCGAACTATGCCGCGTCCAAAGCCGGGCTGATCGGACTTACCATGGCTATGGCCCGCGAAGTCGCCTCGCGCAATAT
>Ga0302319_10022485_pt1 | contig 11301 bp, 8 predicted proteins | sample Bog_T0_2_FD_203319 | JGI IMG/M metagenome (GOLD analysis project Ga0302319, IMG submission 203319) | Peat permafrost microbial communities from Stordalen Mire near Abisko, Sweden - Bog_T0_2 | ecosystem: Environmental > Terrestrial > Soil > Wetlands > Peat | place: Sweden: Abisko, Stordalen Mire...
GGCAGGAGCCTGCCCAGTGAGTGGCACGATCGAGAGAAGTGGAAGGAAAAGCAGGGAGAGCGTGTAGAGAACAGGCTTCACCGACAGGCTAACGCGAGGGCCGGATCGATCGGGCGCCGGCCGGAACGAAGCGTCATCGAGTGCAATGCGGTGGTTGGGAAGAATGAAGATGATGTGGCTCCGGTTATTACTGCAAGGGACGTGGATGAGCGGCTCAAGGCAGAGCGAGAAAGTTGGAGGGTGTCCGCGGTTCACATTCGCAAGGGCTATGTCGCGGCGGTCAAGCTAGGTGAAAAAGTTCGGCGAGCGGAACCATACTTTGATCTGGCATCGCTTCGCCCAAATCTTCGAAGCAATGAGCTAAGTCACGTTGCCATCGGGCATTGTCAGGGGATAGTTTCATCTTCTGTAGAGCCAGGTTGAAATCTTCTGTCTCGAGATAGCCCACCAAGAGGCCGTCAGGTCTCAGGAAGAGCGAGTAGTTCGACCAGCCAGCAGTCCGGAGTGTTTCTAACAACGATGGCCAAACGGCCGCATGGCGTTCGCGATATTCATCCAGGTGTTCTTGCTTAACTTGGAGCACGAAGCATATACGTTTCACGATTGATCCTTTGGTACCGATTGAAGGCTGAACATCCCCTCAACGATCGTCAAGAGAGAGGCCTGCATTCATGCATTGCCCCTCCCTCGTTAAGGTTCATGGCTAGAAAAATATCTTTGCGGCGAACTCCAGGATCCTGGGGTCTCCCGCGCCGTTGACTTGGCCGAAGCTACCATCACCCAGCCCTGTATCAACGTTGTTGAAGTTGGGATGATTCAAGACGTTGAAGGCTTCAGCGCGAAGTTGCAGGTTTAGGCGACCCACGATGGGGAACGTCTTGTAAAGCGAGACGTTGACCGAGGTATAGCCGGGACCGCGGATCGATCCGTTGTGCGCATCTCCGTAAAAGCCATAGGCTGGCGCTGCAAACGCTGCTGTATTGAACCATTCATCGAGCTTACCGATGGTCTGATTCTGTCCCACGACATTGGGCCGATCCGCCAAGCCTTGTGTCGGCAAGTTTAGTCCGGGACTCAAGGCAAAACCACTCTGGTGTAAGACGAGACCCTGAATACTCCAGTGCCCCAAGGTTGTTTGGAGAAGCTGGCCGCTGTGGCTGAAATACGGAATCGCGTAAACCCAGGTGGCACTTATGTTGTTAGTGAAGTCATACGATGGTGGCCCATACTCGGCCTGCCAGTCGCGCGGATTCTGCGGACCCGCTGCCTGGGACGTCGTGTTACCCGAACCGTGTGCGCCTACCGTCGCCAACGTCTTGCTCCACGTGTAGGCGATGCTAAGCTCGGAGGCGCCTGCACGATAGTTCAGTGCTGACTGAAGGGAGTTGTAATTGCCAGTGCCCTCGTCATATTGATCTGTGATCGTGCCATAGCCCTTATAGGGCCGAGTGTAGTTGGAGGATATATTGGACGATCCATCATTGATACAAGGATCAAACGAGTAGCTGGCAGAAGTAGCTTGACCCAGAGGCAAACAGCCGGCGACGGATGGAGCGGATACGGCGAGAGGCCAGTTGATGTCGTTGCCCCCGCCGATACCCGAAGTGAGGTGTCGCGATTGGCTTCCTGCATACGCGATGCTGGCAATTAGATTCTTTTTGACTTGCTGTTCCAGCGTGAGGCTATAGGACTGGATCTGCGCGGGCTTGAAAGAAAGGGGTACAGCTGTCAGCGTCTCGGGGGTAGGCGCGGCAGCAGTACCACCAGCCGTGCCATTGTCCAACGAACTGTTCAGGATGTTCGCGGAACTGTTGAACGGAGGATTCGATCCATAGGCGTAGTAGATCTGGGCAACGGGAATTCTGGAGTAACCGACTCCGTATCCGCCACGCAGCGACGTCTTTCCATCGCCGAAGACGTCGTAGGCGAATCCGACCCGGGGACCGAAATTTGTCTTCACCGGAATGAAGAAACCACTGGGGACACCGTTTTGACCGGCGAAGATGAGGCCGTTTTCTAGATTTGCAGGCTGGCCCGCGGAGTTTAGTGGTTGATTCGAACCATTGATAGTAAAAGACCCATTTGGATTTACGATGGGAGCCTGGGCAGCGTTATACAGCGCGGGATTGAAACTACTCACCTGGTCGCCGCTGACGGAGTCGCTTGAAAAATAGACCCAGCGGATGCCGAGGTTCAAAGTCAAGCGCGGCTTAACACGCCAATCGTCCTGGAGGTAGGCTTCACCCTGCCGGTAGTGGAAGTAGCCTTCCCTCTCGGTGCTGTCCTGGGAGTAGCTGGAGTCGAGGCCCAGCAAATAATCCGCTGCCGGGTCTCCAGTGTGGACGCCGCTGAAGTTGAAGGTGCCCTGAGGATTGGTGAAGACAGTCTGGCGCTTGATGCCGAACATATAGAGGGCTCCGGCCTGCAGAACCTGCCTGCCCTTCACCCAACTGACGTCATCGGTGACCAATCCTTCACCGTCCGATGCGGAGATTGGTTGCGATCCGACACCCTGTCCGGAGTATCCTTCGCTGATATTGATGGCAGGGATTCGATTGAGGGTGGGAGCGCTGGGGAATGCCTGCACGATGGTGAGGCCATCGGGGAGCGTGCCACCGCCAGAGGTCAAGCGAATATGGGGGCGGTCGTCCGTTTCGGCGATTCCCGCGATGTTCATGAGGTTAGGAGTGATTTGGGATTGAACACGGAGCAGGCCATTGAAGCCGGTGGTGTAATAGGCATCGCGAATGGTGGAGTAGGGTGTGCCGCTCCAGGAATCGTTGGGAAACCCGTTGAGGACAGGCTCGTACATGATGCGGCCCGTCAGGAGGTTGGCTTTCGTGATTTGGGAATCGACGCGGAACTGATAGTCCAGCGATGTCGTGATACCAGGAGTTTCATTGATGTAATTGTTGAAACCTCCGGCTACATCGTTCGGCAGAGGCACGTACGCGTTGAGCAATCCGGTTGCGATTGGATCGAGGCAGGCCGGATTGATCGTGGTCGAATTCAGAAGGCAGTCGGTGCGGCCTTCGGAGGCGAGGAGTGCCTGGCTATGTGCGTCGAGGGTGAGGCCGCCGGCGGGCAGTGTCTGGCTGGCGCTGAAGTCGCCGTCGCGCATGGCTTGCGTGGGGACGGCGCCGCGAATGACCGAGGCAGAGGTAATCCGTTGCCATTCATTCGACGCAAAGAAATAAGTTTTCCTGGAACGATTGGTATTGAACAGTTTGGGAATCAAGACGGGGCCACCGAGGGTGTAGCCGTAGATATTCTGATGAAGTGCAGGGGCGCTGGTGGAAAAATAGTTGTCGGCATCGAAGGCGTTGTTGCGGAGATATTCCCAGGCGCTTCCGTGGAAAGTGTCGGTACCGCTCTTGGTAACGACAACGACTTGGCCGGAACCAGCGAATCCATATTTTGCGCTGTAGCTATCTTTGAGGACCGAGAATTCCGAGATGCCATCGACGATTGGGAGGATGTTGATGTTGGCGAGGTTGCCGGAGTTCATGTTGTAGATTCCGTCGATGGTGTAGGTGGTATATTCGACGGAGTTGCCGTTGACGATCAGGGTTGTGCCGCCCTCGAGGCCGCCCGGGCCCAAGGAGTCGGCGCCATGGGTGCTGCTGACTCCAGGGATTGCGATGGCCAGCGTCTGGAAGTTTCTTCCATTCAACATCAGGTTGTCGATCTGAGCGCTGGTAACCGTGCCTCCGCTCTCGGAGCTCTCCGTATTGACCTGTTCGGCGTTCGCCGTGACCGTGACTTGGGCATCGGTGCTTCCGACCTGGAGGACGACATTATCGGCCCGACGCTGGCCGGGGTCGATTTGAATGCCGTTGGTAACACTTTCCTTGAAGCCGGCCTTACTTATCTCAATGCGGTAGAGTCCAACGGCGAGGCCTTCAGCCGAATAGAATCCGCTTTTGTCGGTGGTCTCGAAAGAGGAGACACTAGTTCCCTGATTTGTGATCTTCACCTTGGCCTGCGGGATGCTCGCACCGGACGCGTCGGTCACAACACCCGAGATTGAGCCTGCACTTGCTTGAGCATCGAGGCGTGGACTCAGAACAAACAGAAGACTAACAAATATAGCTCCCGGCAGGAGTTTGTTGAGAAGAAATTGTTTCACTTACGTGACCTCCAAAATTCGTAGACTTTTTTTTGCAACCTTGTTGGCTCTTGTGATCAACGAGATGAAGCGCCAGTTGACGTTCGATTGACAACTGGAAAACACAGGCTTTGGATAATTGCGCAAATCGCAAGGACTGGGATAAACTCCCGCGTGCGGATCAGAAGCGCTTTCCGCGAACGCGCAATCGCCGAACGCCAGGATAGAAACGCCCTATGCGCACTTCGACTCAAGTGGCTTCCCAATACAAACTCGAGACGGTATCGCGTGCCTGCGAGATCCTGCGGGTGTTGAGCGATGCGCAACAGGCGTTGAGCCTGGGTGACGTTGTCGAGCGGACAGGGCTCGAGCGAACGATTGTGTTCAGGGTCCTGCGAACGCTTGAGGATGAGGGCCTGCTGAGGCGCCCGGAAGGGAGGCGGTATGTTTCTAACGTCAACATCGTCACGCAGAAGAGATTTCGCATAGGGTATGCGTCACAGAGTGGCGACTCGTTTTCGAAGGCGGTGACGCAGGGAATTCGATGGGCGGCTGTCCGTGATCAGATCGATCTGATCGAAGTCGAAAACCTGTACAACGCGAAAGCTGCATTGCGCAATGCGCAAAAGCTTGCGGAGCAGAAGGTCGACCTGGCGATCGAATTCCAAGTGTATGAGCGAATTGGCACTCAGCTTTCAAGCATCTACGAAAGGGCGTCCATACCGGTGATCGCGGTGGAGATTCCACAACCCGGCGCGACCTTCTTTGGGATCGACAACTACAGTGTGGGCCAGCTTGCCGGGAAATCGCTGGTGAAGGCAGCGCAGCAACATTGGCAGGGCGAGATCGACGAACTGCTGATGCTTGACCTCGAGATTGCCGGCTCGCTGCCGCATCTCCGCATCTCGGGTGCGGAGACAGCGGTTCGAAAGGCACTGACCGGGAACTACCAAATCCATCGCATTGATTCACGTGGCGAGATGGAGCGCTCGTTTGAACTGGTACGTCGCCACATGCAATTCTCGCCGAAGCGCAGGACGCTTATTTTTGGGGTGAACGATCTAGCGGTGCTGGGTGCGCTGCGTGCGTTTGCGGAAGTGGGTCGAAGCGAAGCGTGCTTGGCGTTGGGGGTGGGGGCGTTCCCGGAAGCGCGAACGGAATTGCGTTTTCCGCAAACGAGAATGATCGGCTCCATTGCAACGTTTCCCGAACGCTATGGAGACAACCTGATTCAAATTGCGCTCGATCTTCTCCACCGCAAACCTGTGCTGCCGGCGATTTACGCGCCGATCCAATTGATCACTCCGCAGAACATCGATAAGTTTTATCCACGATCTCTCTTCGCGGACTCCGACAAAGAACGATAGGTTTGTTCGTGCGGTCTCCTGTCGAACTGCTCATCGAGTGGACTGAAGTGCGCCGCTAGGGTGGCAGCGAAACCGCGTTCGAGGCAGGTAACGGCCGAAACGGCTGAAGCAAGATTCCTTATCGATTTTTATTTGCGATATGCGCAAATGACTTCACTCTTCACCTTTGTGATTGCTCGGAACGGATGGCTTGGATATTTATTGTCTGGCACAAAGCAAAGGATGGCGTCGAAGAATGAAGATTACCGAGATCAAGCTTTACAAGATACGGTCAGGGAATACAGGGGAGAAGGGCGCGCGTTTTGGAGAGTCGCAATATTGGGGAGGCGGATGGCAAACCGGATCGCACATTGCCAACCCCATGTCGGTCTATCCAAAGTATGCGGAGGTGCGCACGTTGTGGATGGGGCCTGGACAGGACCCGTACGCGATCGAGATTATGACGGATGAGGGAGTGACTGGCTGCGCGGTCAATTATGGCGGCGGGGCGTTTGCTTGCGGGGTCATCGAGCAACACTTCAGCAGGTTCCTGATTGGGCAGGACCCGTTCAACATCGAAATGATCTGGGACCAGATGTATCGGTCGACCATGCCGTACGGTCTTGGCGGCGTGACAGCAATGGCGATGAGCGGTGTCGACCTGGCGTTATGGGACTTGATGGGCAGGGCGCTGGGCCAACCCGTGTATCGGCTACTGGGCGGCGAAACGAAAGTGAGTATTCCCTGTTACGTGACGACCCATCCTGACCTGGTATCGCATTGGAAAGGCAGTGGCTTTCTGGGGGTGAAGATTGCCGCGCCGTGGGGAACCGCGGACGGACGGACGGGCCTGATCAAGATGCAGAAATGTCTTGAAGATTGTCGAAGCGCGCTTGGCGACGAGATGGAGTTGATGGTGGATTGTTATCTGTCGTGGGACATCGAATTTTCTTCTCGAATGGCTGTTCGCGCGAAGGATTGCGATGTGAAGTGGTTTGAGGATCCGCTGCAGAATGGGTGGGCTGAGCATATGAATGCTGAGTTGCGCGCACGGATCAATCCGATCCAGGTAGCCATTGGAAATCTTGAGTATGACGTGAAGGCGTTTGCGGCTATTCTTGCGGCCCGCGCCTGCGACGTTATCCAGCCAGAGATCCAATGGTGCGGAGGGATGACGGCGGTACGTCGAATCGCAGCGATGGCGAAGCCCTATGATGTGCCAGTTATTCCGCATGGCGCGGGAGTGTACAACTATCACTTTGTACAATCCAACCTAAATTCCCCGTTCGCGGAGTACTTATCTGTAGGCGACGGAACGAGAGTGAGACCGATCTTTGAAGCGATCGTTGGCGAGCCGCTTCCCGTCGACGGGCACGTTACGTTGAGCGATAAACCTGGGTTCGGTGTTGAGTTGAATCGTGACTTGCTAGAACCGATCACGTTGTAGGGACGGAGGCACACGCCGTGCAGGACAAGCTCAAATGTGGAGTAATTGGGGCGGGATGGTGGGCAACGTTCGCCCACATCCCTGCACTGCTTGGGCATCCCGGGGCAGAGCTGGTTGCGATCCAAAACAACAGCAAAGAGGAAGCAGAAAAGATTGCTCACGATTTTAAGATTCCCTATGCATGCACTGAAGTGGAAGAGCTACTGGCTATCGAGGGGCTATCGGCTGTCGTCGTGAGCAGCAGCCCCAATCTGCATTACAGGGACAGCCTGGCTGCGCTTGCAAGCGGCAAGCATGTATTGGTCGAAAAACCGATGACGATCACGGTGGCCCAGGCAATGGAGCTGACGAAGGTCGCCGAAGAGCATGGCACGCAATTCCTCATCAGTTGTCCCTGGCATTACACCGAGCATGCGATCGAAGCACAACGACTCGTTCGCGATGGACAGCTCGGGGGAATTCGAATGATCAGTGTGCTGATGACGAATCCTGTCAGTGACCTGCTTCGCGGTGAAGGCACACAGCCTACGCACGGAACGCCGTACATGCATCCGCGCGAAGGAACCTATAGCGACCCAAAGCTATCCGGTGGCGGTCAAATCTACGCGCAGGTGTGCCATGCGGCGACCTATCTGACCTTTTTGACGGGAGCCCGTCCGACGGAAGTGTTCGCTCGCTTTCACAATGATGGCGCGGTATTGGACATCTACGACGCGCTGAATCTGCGGATGGATGACAGCTCGATTGTGTCGCTGGCGAGCACGGGGGCGACGAGCCGGGAGCGACGAGACTTCGAAGTGCGGGTTTTTGGAACGAAGGGAATGTTGTTCCTGGATCTTTGGCGAGGCAAGATGGAATTCATCCCCATGGCCGGAGAGCCGCAGTGCTATCCGGACCTCGCAAGCGACGAAGTGTATCCGCACGAAGCACCGGCTCGCAACTTGATTGACTCGATCTTCGATCCAACGTTAAATCGTTCCCCGGCAACGTTGGGGGTAGCCGCAATGGAGGTAATCGAAGCAGCGTGTCGCTCGGCAGAAAGTGGCCGGAATATTCTCGTTTCGTCTTTGGTGGAGCAGGCTCAATGGATTCGATAACTTTACGCGGCATCACGTGGAACCATAGCAGGGCTTTGCCTCCGCTGGTGGCCACGGCACAGCGCTTTGAGGAATTAAATCCGCGAGTGCAGATTGAGTGGAAGAAGAGGAGTTTGCACGAGTTCGGGCACGCCGATCTTGGGACGTTGGCCAGGGCGTTCGATCTGCTGGTCATCGATCATCCGATGATGGGGGATGCGGAGGCGGACGGTCTGCTGGTCGATTTGCTCCCGCTGCTGTCTGAGACGGAGATCGAGGAGCTGAAGAACGACTCTCTCGGCGAATGTTTTTCGAGCTATCGATACAACGGAAAACTGTACGCACTTCCGATCGACGCAGCGGCACCTGCTGCGAGTTTTCGTCCTGACTTGCTGGATCAGCTGGGGTTGAATGAGCCAAAGGTCTGGGAGGATGTGATGACTTTGGCGAGGCTGGGATGGGTACGGATGCCAGGGTTTTCGGCAGACATCTTTCTGAACTTCATGGGTCTCTGCGTGTCGAGAGGAAGTGCAGTGGCGGCCAGCCCCGACCATCTTGTGGATTGGGAGATTGGTGCGGGCTGTCTGGAGCAGCTCTGCGAGCTCGCTGCACTCATGCCTGAAGATATTTATCAGCTGAATCCAATTGCGCTCTATGAGCGAATGGCCGTCGAAGAGACGATTGCCTATTGTCCATTCGCCTATACCTATAGCAACTATTCTCGGGAGGGCTTCGGCGCGAAACGTTTGCGCTTCGCCGACCCGGTCGAGTTGAGCAAGGGAGTGCCGATGCGCACGGTGCTTGGCGGGACGGGGATTGCGATTTCGGCCGGGTGTGAGAATCCATCCATGGCGCTCGAGTATGGGCGCTACATTGCAGGGAAGAGTTGTCAGCGGACGCTGTATGGCATTTGCGGCGGGCAGCCCGCAAGACGCAGTGCCTGGGACGATGCTGGACTGAATCAGCTGACGGATAACTTTTTCCATAGGACGGCGGCGAGTATTGAAAATGCATACGTTCGGCCGCGCTACCGCGGCTATGTAGGGCTGCAGGAACGCGCGGGAGAGGTGGTCGCAGAATTTTGTAAGCACCGCGGCAGCCCACGGCGCGCACTCGAACGGATCGATGGACTTTACCACGCCAGCTTGAATGGAGATCTTCACCATGTTTAGATTTTCCTGCGCGGATTACACGTTCCCTTTATTGGACCGTTTGACCTCGCTGCGTTTGATCCACTTACTTAATTTCTCCCATGTAGATATTGGCCTGTTCGCGCGAAGTTCGCAGTATTCGCCGAGCGACTTGATGGCATCCCCGCAGAGTTATACGGCGCAGGTCGTGAGCGACCTGGAGGCAGCGGGCATGGCTGTGTCGGACGTGTTTATTCAGATTGGGGAGGACCCGTCAGAGTGTTCCGCGAACGACCCGAGCAGCGTAACGCGTGGAAGGAATCGAGAGGTGTTTGCGCGATCACTCGAATTCTGTAGCGCAGTTGGCTCGAAGCATTTGACGGGATTACCTGGTGTGTTTCATCCGGAACTATCGGTGAAGCGCAACCTGGAGCTCGCGGCCCAGGAAGCGGCCTTCCGTGTAAAAGCCTGTACAGATGCCGGGATTTGTTATGGAATTGAACCTCATGTTGGCTCCATCTGCGCGGATTCGAAGAGCGCGGCTGAATTTTTGCGGATGGTGCAAGGGCTGACGTTGACGCTCGACTACGGACATTTTGTGATGGCCGGCGAGACTTCCAGTCAATCGCTTGGCTTGCTAAAGTCCACGTCACACTTCCATGCCCGAGGAGGAGCGTTTCAGCGACTCCAGACTTCTGTAGCGGAAAATGAAATTGACTTTCCGGAGATTGTTGCTGAATTACAGCGGCTTAGGTATGACGGTTTTCTTGCCCTGGAATATGTTTGGATCGATTGGAACGGCTGCAATCGTACGGACAACGTGTCGGAGACGGTGCTTCTCCGGGCAGCCCTGCAGGCTGCGATAGCGGGTTCGACGTTAGAGACTGAGTCATCCATGAGACGTCAGGGCGCGGCTTCAGGGTAGGTCCTTTCGTGTTCGTGATGTCACGGTTGTGCCCCCAGAAATTGTTGCGAGGAAAGAAATGAATGAGATCGATTTAAAGAATCGTCACGCTGTCGTCACCGGCGGCGCTCAAGGAATTGGCTTTTCCATTGCAAAGCGGCTGATGCGTTCTGGAGCATCCATCTCCATCTGGGACTATGACCAGGACGTCCTGGAGACAGTGGTTTTAGAGCTGGGACAGGCAGGCACGGTTTCAGGGGAAGTGGTGGATATTTCTGATCCTGGGTCGGTGGAGCGAGCTGCGGGTTTTACGATCGAGAAGCATAGACGCATGGATATTCTTGTGGCGAACGCAGGGATTGCAGGACCGAATCACACGACGTGGGAGTATCCGATTGAGGAGTGGCAGCGCGTGATCACCGTAAATCTTCTGGGTGTGTACTACTGTTGCCGCGCCGTGGTGCCACACATGATCCAGCAAAACTACGGACGCATCGTGAATGTCGCTTCGATCGCGGGAAAAGAGGGGAATCCAAATGCATCCGCGTACAGCGCGTCAAAGGCTGGAGTGATCGCCTTGACGAAATCGCTCGGCAAGGAGACGGCGGACAAAAACATAGCCGTCAATTGCATAACCCCGGCAGCCGCTCGCACCCGCATTTTCGACCAGATGTCGAAAGAGCATGTGAACTATATGCTCAGCAAGATACCGCGGGGCCGCTTTCTCGAAGTAGACGAAGTGAGTGCAATGGTCGCTTGGCTGGTATCGGAAGAGAATTCGTTTACGACGGCTGCGGTGTTTGATATCAGCGGCGGAAGGGCAACGTACTAAGCGTTTATGAAATTACTTCGGTATGGGCAGGCTGGCTCGGAACGTCCGGGCATTATGGATGCAGGCGGCACGGTACGGGATCTATCGAGCATTCTCCACGACGTTGCAGGCGCAACGCTTCTGCCGAGCTCGCTAAAGAAGCTTGCGGAGTTGGATGTGTCAACACTTCCTGTTGTGCCAAAGACTACGCGGCTCGGGCCATGCGTTGGGTCCGTGGGAAAGTTCATTTGCATCGGGCTGAACTATCACGATCATGCCACTGAGTCTGGCATGGCGTTGCCAGACGAGCCAGTAATCTTCATGAAAGCCACCTCTGCCATTTGCGGACCGAACGACAACGTGGTCTTACCACGCGGTGCTACGAAGACAGATTGGGAGGTGGAACTCGGTGTTGTGATTGGGAAGGAAGCGAAATATGTTGACGAGCAGGACGCCCTGTTGCATGTTGCAGGGTACTG
>Ga0302319_10022488_pt1 | contig 11300 bp, 13 predicted proteins | sample Bog_T0_2_FD_203319 | JGI IMG/M metagenome (GOLD analysis project Ga0302319, IMG submission 203319) | Peat permafrost microbial communities from Stordalen Mire near Abisko, Sweden - Bog_T0_2 | ecosystem: Environmental > Terrestrial > Soil > Wetlands > Peat | place: Sweden: Abisko, Stordalen Mire...
ATCCGGGGTCATCGTAAAGCGGAACTGGCCGCTCTGGCTCGTTCCGCCTCCGTCGAAATAATCGCCATGGTGGCAGTCGATGAAGATGCGGAGATCCGTGGGCAGCGGCAGATCTTCGTCCGGAGTCGCTCTCTGCACGGTGCCGGATACGATCAGCGTGGCAGCGACCGTTCCCGTTCCGGGATCCACGACCGAAACGGGGTCTTGCGCACGGGCTCCGGCGACCGCCAGCGCGGCAACGGGAAGCAAGCGGAATGCGTCTGTGAACGCGCGCATGGCGAAATCGGAAAACCGGACCCTCCTGAATAGTATGTAACAATTCGCGGCGGGAAAACGGTCCGGTGTCGCCCCTCCCGTAAACTGGAAGTGCGTGGTCCGGTTTTGACAGCCAGCAACGAAACCAAAGCGTCACCCGCTGTGAACGCGGCGGGCGGAGCTGTCTTCAGCGTCCTCGCAACGGTCAGCTTCTGCCACCTGCTCAACGACGTGATTCAGTCGCTGCTGCCGGCCATCTACCCGATCATCAAGGCCAGTTACCATCTCGATTTCGGCCAGGTGGGGCTGATCACGCTCTCGAACCAGCTGACCGCGTCGCTGCTGCAGCCTTTCGTGGGACATGCGATGGACCGCAGGCCCGCGCCGTATTCGCTGGTTTGGGGAATGGTCAGCATGTTCGTCGGTCTGCTGTTGCTGGCGTTCGCGCCGCGTTACGCGTGGGTGCTGGTGTCGGCCGGGCTGATCGGAATCGGATCGGCGATCTTTCATCCGGAATCGTCGCGTGTGGCGCGCATGGCGTCGGGCGGACAGCACGGGCTGGCGCAGTCGATGTTTCAGGTCGGGGGCAACGCGGGGCAATCGATCGGACCGTTGCTGGCGGCGTTCATCGTGATTCCCGGCGGGCAGCGCAGCGTGGCGTGGTTCACGCTGGTGGCACTGACAGGTATTGTTCTGCAATTCCGCATCGGCGCATGGTACAAAGCGCGCCTGGTCGGCAGCGGCCACGCGCGGGATCGTCATGCCGCCGCGCACAGCGGTTTATCGACGGCGAAGATCCGCATGTCGATCGCGGTACTGCTGGCGCTGATGTTTTCGAAGTTCTTCTATCTGGCGAGCATCGGCAGTTACTACACTTTCTATCTGATCGATAAGTTCCACTTGCCTGTCCGCAGCGCGCAGTATTGCCTGTTCGTATTCCTTGCGTCGGTCGCGGCGGGAACCATTATTGGCGGGCCGATCGGCGACCGCATCGGACGCAAGCTGGTGATCTGGTGTTCCATCCTGGGCGTGCTGCCGTTCTCGCTGCTGCTGCCGCATGCCAGTTTGCTGTGGACGGTGGTGCTGAGCGTTCCGATCGGCGTGATTCTGGCCTCGGCGTTTCCGGCGATTATCGTGTATGCGCAGGAACTGCTGCCGGGGCGCGTCGGCCTGGTCTCCGGCCTGTTCTTCGGTTTCGCGTTCGGGATGGGCGGTATCGGCGCGGCGGTGCTCGGCCAACTGGCGGACCGCACGAGCATCGGATTCGTTTATCAGGTGTGCGCGTTCCTGCCGGCAATCGGACTGCTGACGGCGCTCTTGCCGAACCTCGAACGGCGCAAGGTGTTAGCTTAGTGGTAACGATGCGGCGAGTGACGCGGCTATTGATGTGTCTGGTGCTGCTGGCAGGCGCGGTGTTTCCGGCGTTCTGCATGCAGCCCACCGGTGCGCATTCCTGCTGCCGCCACGGCAAGGCGCACGGATCGGGCGCTCAACCGTCTTGCTGTCATTCCGGCGGCATTGCGGGACTTGCGCAGGCTCCTCACCGGAGCGAGTCTTCAGCCCCCTTTTCGAAATCCGCCATCGCCCCACGCTGGTCCGAGCCCCGCTCCTTCGACTGTTCCTCCGCGCCGGTCTCAACTTACTGGTCACCGCCCGCGCAGTATCGCGTTCTTCGCGCCTGATTCCCAGGCTCCCAAAAGTTACCGCGGAGTAGTGCGCCCGTCCGATCGGCAAAGGAGTCTCCATGCGTTTCGTTATTACGTTATTACTCGCAGTGCCCGTGCTGTGGGCGCAGGACGATATGAGTAACATGGCCGGAATGGCAGGTATGGCCGGCATGCCAGGCATGCAGCACTCCGATGCCGCCATGGAGGCTTCGGGTACGAGCTTCAATCCGGCTTCTTCACCGATGACGATGGCGCATTTCGCCGCGGGCGGCTGGAATTTCGCAGCTCACGGCGTTGCTTTCCTGGTGGACACGCAGCAGTCGGGGCCACGCGGCGGAGACAAGCTTTTCTCCGCGAACTGGTTCATGGGCGAGGCGTCGCACGCAGCCGGCGGTGGAACGTTCCGCGTGCGGTCGATGCTCAGTCTCGATCCGGCCACCATTACCAACGGCCGTTATCCGGAACTCTTCCAGACGGGCGAGACGTGGCGCGGCGTGCCGATCGTCGATGGCCAGCATCCGCACGACTTCTTCATGGAACTGGCTCTCGAATACACGCACCCGCTGGGAGCGAAGACAAAGCTCACGCTCTACGCGGCCCCGGTGGGCGATCCCGCTTTGGGACCAGTCGCGTTTCCGCACCGCGTTTCCGCCGCGGAACTGCCGCAGGCGACGCTGGCGCACCATTTGGAGGATTCGACTCATATCTCGTACGATGTCGTGACGGCGGGAATCGCGTGCGGCATTTTCGGCCTCGAGGCCAGCGGCTTCCACGGCGCCGAGCCGGGCGAGAATCGCTGGACGATCACCCAGGGCGCAATCGATTCCTGGTCGGCGCGCTTCACGCTGACGCCGAATGCCAACTGGACGGGGCAGTTCTCGGCAGGCCGCTTGACGCATCCCGAAGCTCTGGAGCCGGGCGATCAGGTGCGAACCACAGCATCGGTCACGTACAACCGGCCTTATGCCCACGGAAACTGGGCGTCGAGCCTGATCTGGGGACGCGTGCACAAAACCGATGGCCACGCAAACCTGAACGGATACGGCCTGGAGTCTGTCGCGCGGTTTCTCGGAGGGAACTATGTGACCGGCCGGATCGAACTCGTCGATAAGGACGAATTGTTCCTGCCTGGCAGCGCGCTCTATAGCGAGAGTTTCCGCGTGGGCGCTTATACCGCTGGCTACACGCGCGACTTGCGGCTGATACCGCGGATCGCGACGGGGCTGGGCGCGAACCTGACCTCTTACAGCATGCCGGGCGAACTGCATTCTTACTACGGGCGACGGCCGACGGGCGTGCTGGTGTTCCTCAGACTGCGGTTGCGCGAATCCTGAAGACGGCGGGTGCATCATCAAGGTATGAACTCCAGCGTTGAACTCAAGGTCGGGGGCATGACCTGCCAGGGTTGTGTCCGCAGTGTGACGAAGAAGCTTTCGGGTGTGGCGGGCGTTTCGGACGCGGAGGTGGATCTGTCCGCAGGCAAGGCGACGGTACAGTATGACGATTCGCGCGCAAAGGTGGAAGATCTGATTGCGGCGGTGGAGCAGATCGGTTTTCACGCCGCGCGGGAGTGAGGATGGCCACTGGCGTGCCAGCCTCTCGGGGATGAAGCACATGGAAGAAGTCGAGCTGCCGATCGGCGGGATGACTTGCGCGGCCTGCGCGCGCACGATCGAGAAGCAACTCGGCGCGACCGCCGGCGTGGAGCGGGCCAGCGTGAACTTCGCCACGCACATTGCGTGGGTGCGCTATGACGCCGGCCGGCTCGGAGTCGAAAAACTGGTGGCTGCGGTGGAGGATGTCGGATACGAAGTTCCCGCCGGCCCGCAGGAACTCGCCGAACAGGCGGAAGGGCGTGACTTGAGGCGACGCCTGATCGTCGGCGCGGTCTTCGCCATCCCCGTGTTTGTGCTGGGAATGACGGAGCACTGGCCGCTGGTGCAGATGGTGCTCTCTCTGCCGGTGCTCGGCTACTCCGGGTTGCCTTTCTTCCGCGATGCGTGGACGGCTCTGCGCCATCGCACGGCCAACATGAATACGCTGATTGCGCTCGGCACCGGCACTGCGTTTTCCTATTCGCTGTGGGTCGTGGCGTCGGGCGGCATGGACGTCTACTTCGAAGCGGCGGCCGTCATCGTCGTGCTCGTGCTGCTGGGCCGGATGCTGGAAGCGCGGGCGCGCGGGCGCGCGTCGGACGCCATCCGAAAGCTGATGAATCTCCAGCCGGCGACCGCTCGCGTGATGCGCAGCGGGAAGGAAACCGAAATTCCGCTGGCCGATCTGCGCGTGGGCGACGAGGTGATCGTGCGGCCCGGCGAGCGCGTTCCCGTCGACGGCGTGGTGCGCGAAGGCGCGAGCGAGATCGACGAATCCATGCTCACCGGCGAGAGCCTGCCCGTTGCGAAAACGGTTGGTTCCACGGTGTGCGGTGGCACCGTGAACGGCGCGGGCGCCTTCCGGTTCGAGGCCGCGAAGGTGGGCAAGGACACGGCGCTGGCCCGCATCGTCGAACTGGTGAAGCGGGCGCAGGGATCGAAGGCGCCCGTGTCGCGCATGGCCGATGTGGTGAGCGGGTATTTCACGGTTGTCGTGCTGGGGATCGCGATCGTGACATTTGCCGTCTGGTTCGTGTATGCGCCGATCGGCACGGCTCTGGTGAACGCCGTTGCGGTTCTGATCGTCGCTTGTCCGTGCGCCATGGGGCTGGCGACGCCGACTGCGATTATGGCCGGTTCCGGACGCGGGGCGGGACGCGGCATTCTTTTCAAAGGCGGAGACGCGCTCGAAGCGGCCGCGCGCGTCGATACGGTTGTGTTCGATAAGACCGGCACGATCACGACAGGTAAGCCCGTGGTAACTCGCGTGCGTGCGCTCAACGGATTTTCCGAAGACGAAATCGTACGCCTGGCGGCGGCGGTGGAACAGTGGAGCGAGCATCCGGTGGCGCGTGCGGTGATGGCTCGCGCGGGCGGCGCGAAACCGGAAACTTCAACGGGATTTCGCGCGATTCCCGGACGCGGCGCGGAGGCTGCGGTGGCTGGCCGCGTGGTGCTCGTCGGTAAGGGCGAGGCGGGTGCGATCGCCATCGATGTGGGTGGCGTACATGCCGGCGAGATCGGGATCGCCGACGAAGTGAAACCCGGCGCGGCGGACGCAGTGCGCGAACTGCGCGCGATGGGCGTCGAGGTCTGGATGATTACCGGCGATCATGAACGCGTGGCCCGCGATGTGGCTCGCCAGACGGGCATCGACGATGCGCACGTGCTGGCAGGAGTGTTGCCGGAACGCAAGCAGCAGGAAGTAGCGCGGCTGCGTGCGGAGGGGCGGAGGGTTGCGATGGTCGGCGACGGCATCAACGACGCTCCGGCGCTGGCGTCGGCCGACGTCGGCATCGCGATCGGTACGGGCACCGATATTGCGATTGAAGCGGGCGGCATCATTCTGATGCGGGGCGATCCGCGCGGCGTCGCGGAAGCGCTGACGCTGGCGCGGCGGACGCTGCGGGTGATCCGTCAGAATCTGTTCTGGGCGTTCGCATATAACGCGGTCGGCATTCCGCTGGCGGCGGGGGTCTTCTATCCGTGGACCGGGTGGATGCTGTCGCCGATGATTGCGTCCGCGGCTATGGCGATGTCGAGCGTTTCGGTGGTGATGAATAGTCTGCGGTTGCGGAGAGCGTAGCGGGGCGGTCCAGGAACATGAGGACGGTATTGCAGAACCCGTCGATGCTCATCGCTTCCGTGTCCACCACGAGGTTCCTCCCCTTCCTTTCAGAGATGTTGAGACGGCAGTACCTGCCGCATAAAGAGCCGCGACCGCCGCGGGCGGTACGTGAGGGGCCGCTAAAATACGTGCCCTGTTTAGTTTCCAGTTTGTCTATTCGCCCGAAGAGACTTCTCCCGGCTTCCGCAACGGCCGCGCCCCGGAGGACCCGCCGGTGGATGACCATCCCGATCCCTGGATCTTCGGCGCGCTGCAACAGCTTGGGTTGAAACTTGAGCCCACCAAAGGCGCTCACGGGTTCCAGGTCGTCGATCGCGTGGAACGGCCGTCCGAAAACCAGCCTGCACGCACCACCCAACTGACCAGGATGGGCAGTCCCAGACTGACCTCCGTCAAGGATATTGCGCGGCACATTTGTCCCGCCGGCTTTACTTGATTAATCGCCGAATGTAGAGGAGCCTCGCGTGGTATTATCGGATTGCCGGTCCGACTAAATACATAAATGGACCGGCTACTACGGGGCTCCTTCGGGAGCCTTTCTTTTTTGGGGGCTTATGGACTATGGACCGAGTCGCGGTTTTCGTGGATGCAGGTTACGTATTTGCCCAAGGCTCGTTGCTTCTCGCGGGAAGAAGGCTCCCGAGAGCGGAAGTTAGTCTCGCACACGAGGCTGCCATCAAGACATTTGGCGATTTTGCCGCCACGGTTTCCGGAGTGCCACTTCTTCGGGTCTATTGGTACGACGGGACGTCCACCGGTCCGACGCCACAGCACCTTACGCTCGCTCATTTGCAAGATGTCAAAATCCGCCTCGGCTTCGTGAATAGCGTAGGCGAACAGAAGGGGGTGGATTCGCTGATTGTCACCGATATGATCGCACTTGCCCGAAATCGGGCGATCAGCGACGCGGTCCTCGTTTCCGGAGACGAGGACCTTCGAGTCGGCGTCCAGCAGGCCCAGGAGTTCGGGATCCGTGTCCATTTGGTTGGGATTAAGCCAAGTCGCGGGAGCCAGTCTCTGTTCTTGCTGCAAGAGGCCGACACAACTCACGAGTGGTCGGCGGATGAAATCGACGTTTCTCTTGTGCCGGGCAAATCCGGCTCCCTCGGAGCCGATCGTTCCGGTAGTTCTTCCCACCGATGTTCCCGTCGGCGAGCGAAACCGATTGGAGTTGGTGGCGATCCGAGTCGCGGCCAGGCTCGATCGGAACGAAATCGAATCTCTGGTCGAGGCTGTCGAACGTATGGGCCAGGTTCCGCGCGAGATTGACGGACAACTGCTGGGCGGAGCGCGCGAGGAGATCGGTCGCGATCTGAACCCGCGAGAAAAAAAGGATATCCGGAAGCACTTCGCCGATGCGTGCCGGAAACGAATGCAGTGACGTTCCTGGCGACGAGCATTCTCCGGGGACTCCCCGCCATCGACTGAAACGAGTCGGCGTTTCAGACACCTCCCGCGTCAATATGACTGGGAACCCTCTACCGATATCCCTGGAAAGAATCGAGGCGGTCATGATCGACGGAGCGCAGGAACTGAACCGCGCGAAGAGGTTTCTGCGGGCCAGTGCCGGGGGCCGCGGCGTTGGCTGGCCCCGTCATTGTCGGCATTGCGATCTGGATTGGCGACGGGCCCGTAATCCAGACTCAGACGCCAGCCGTAAGCCCGCCTGAGTTCGACGCTGCGTCTATCAAGCCGGTCGCATCCAGCGGCAGATGTGGAGTCGGAGGCACGTTGGAACGACTGAGATTTACGCCAGGAAGGGTCGCTTCGGATGGACAGCTCGGTATTACGGCCTTGGGGTTAATTCTAAAGGCGTATCATCTGGCGGAACAGCAACTCTCCGGGGGACCGGGCTGGCTCGAAACCGATAGATCGCCCTGGAAGCAAGAGCCGATTTTCCCACCGACAACGATCAGTTGAGCCAAATGCTCCGGCCTTTGCTGGCGGGGCGATTCGGACTCGTGGTACATCGCGAAACCAGGGAATTGCCCGTTTACGTCCTCACAATTGGCGAGAACGGCACGAAACTCCACGAGGTGGTGCCGGGTGTGCCCGTGCCGATCGTCGATTACGGGCATCTGCTTCTTTCGCCTGCTTTGGGATTGAGCGAGCCGCCAGCCGCCACCACCCAACCCCGCTTAGTACAATAAAGTGTCTCCCGAACTGGCTCTCCGCGCCCGATTGCAGGACCTCCCGGGCGACCCCAGACTGACGAATGTTCGACAACCTTTCCGACAAACTCCAGCGCGTCTTCAAAAACATGCGCGGCGAAGGCCGCCTGTCCGCCGAGAACATGGAATCGGCGCTCCGCGAGGTCCGCGTGGCGTTGCTCGAAGCCGACGTCAACTTCAAGGTCGTCAAACAGCTCATCGAAAGCGTGAAAACCCGCGCCATGGGCCAGGAAGTTCTCTCCTCGCTCTCGCCGTCGCAGCAGGTCATCGGCATCATCAACGACGAACTGATCAAGATCCTCGGCGGCCACGAATCGAAGCTGCGTTTCGCCAACGACCCGCCCAGCGTCTTCCTCATCGTCGGCCTGCAGGGTTCCGGCAAGACCACTTCCACCGGCAAGCTGGCTCGCTGGCTGACGAAGAACGGTCACCGGCCGCAGCTGGTCTCGGTCGATATCTACCGTCCCGCGGCCCGCGAACAACTGGCCATCATCGCGCGCGATATCAAAGCCCCGATTTACGCCGGAACGCCCGACGAAAAGCTTCCCGTCGATCTGGCGCGTTCCGCCCGGCGCGAGGCGACCAACGCGGGCCGCGACGTCCTCCTCGTGGACACCGCCGGCCGTCTCCACATCGACGATCAGCTGATGGACGAACTCCAGCAACTGAAGACTCTCCTGAACCCCGTCGAGATCCTGTTCGTCGCCGATGCCATGACCGGCCAGGATGCGGTGAAATCGGCCGACGAGTTCCACAAGAAGCTCGGCATCACCGGCGTCATCCTCACCAAAATGGATGGCGATGCGCGTGGCGGCGCGGCGCTCTCCATTCGATCCGTCACCGGGCAGCCGCTCAAGTTCGTCGGCGTGGGCGAAAAATCCGACGCCTTCGAACCGTTCCATCCGGACCGCGCGGCGTCGCGCATCCTCGGCATGGGCGACATCGTCAGCTTCGTCGAAAAGGCGCAGGAGGCCTTCGACGGCAAGCAGCAGGAGGAAATGCAGCGTAAGCTGATGGATAACGAGTTCTCGCTTGAGGACTTTCGCGATCAGCTGAAATCGTTGCGCAAGTTAGGGTCGCTCGAATCGATCCTGAAAATGATGCCGAAAGTCGGCATGATGAAGGAGTTGCAGAATCTGCAGCCGGATGAGAAGGAGTTGACGCGCATCGTGGCGATCATCGATTCGATGACGCCGAAAGAGCGCAACAACCACATGATCATCAACGGCAGCCGGCGGCGGCGCATTGCGCAGGGCAGTGGCACGTCGGTGCAGGAAGTAAACAGTCTGCTCAAACAGTACGGGCAGGCGAGGAAGATGATGAAAAGTATGTCCGGCAATTTCGGCGCTCTGGGCAAGGGATTGGGCAAGAGGCTGGGGAAGATGGGCGGGCTGGGATTGCCGGGATTCTAAACATATTCGGCGAGCCGCGACCGTAAGGAAGCGGTAGTAATATACCGATTGAGATTTCTTTAAGGAAAACAAAAGTAATGTTGATGATTCGCCTGGCGCGTTTCGGCGCCAAAAAGAAGCCGTTCTACCGCGTGGTAGTCATTGAAAAGGAGCGTGCCCGCGACAGCCGCAATCTGGAAGTCGTCGGCAACTACAATCCGCTCACGACGCCGGAAACCGTGAACCTGGTTCACGACCGCATCGAGCACTGGGTGAAGAACGGAGCGCAGCTGTCGGAGACCGTCGCGCGTCTCGTGAAGAACCACCCGGCCCAGGCCGCTGCATTGCAGTCGTAAGGAATGATGAGGTTCCCGTCCCGCGATCGGGGGACGGGGAAAGCAGGGGGGAGCCGATGAAACAACTCATTGAAGATATTGCCAAATCTCTGGTCGACGTTCCGGAGGACGTGGTAGTAACCACGGTGGACGGTGAGCAGGTCACCGTCATCGAGTTGAAAGTGGCTCCGGGCGATCTGGGCAAGGTGATCGGCAAGCAGGGCCGCACGGCTCGTTCCATCCGCACCATTCTGGGCGCGGCCGGCATGAAGCAGAACCGGCGCTACACGCTGGAGATTCTTGAGTAACGGAACTGCCGGCTCCGGCGATTGGGTGACCGTGGCCGTCCTCGTGCGCCCGCGAGGCATTCGCGGCGAGATCACGGCCGCATCGCAGTCCAGCCACCCGGAACGGTTTTCGCAACTGAAAACCGTACGTCTGTTCGGATCCGGCGCCGAATATCAGGTCGAGCGCGTTTGGGACCACCAGGGCGTCCTCGTCTTCAAGTTCGCCGGCGTCGATTCCATGAACGATGCCGAACTGCTGCGCGGAGCGGAAGTGCGCATTCCTCCGGCCGAACGCATTGCCCTCGATCCCGGCGAGTACTTCCAGTCCGATCTGATCGGCTGCGAAGTGCGCGATCGCCGGACGAAGCGCGTGATCGGCCGCGTCACAGGATGGGAAGAGTACGGCGGACGCTCTCTGCTTCAGGTCGACGGCGGCCGCATTCTGATTCCCTTCGTGAAGGCGATCTGCGTCGATATCAGACCGGCCGATCGCGTGATCGAAACTCTGCTGCCGGAAGGTCTGGAAGACGCGCAAGCGGCGCCCTCAAAAAACGACCCCGCGAAGGTATGAAGTTTCACCTCCTGACCATCTTTCCCGACTTCTTCGACGGACCGTTTCGCCAGGGCGTCGTAGCCCGTGCCGCCCAGGCCGGTTCTCTCGAAATCCGAATCCACGACCTTCGCAACTGGACGCACGACCTGCATCGCACCGTCGACGACCGTCCCTTCGGCGGCGGCGAAGGCATGCTGCTCAAACCCGAACCGATCTTCGGCGCGGTCGAATCCATCTGGCCCGAACGCACCCTCTCTCAGCGCGTGATCCTGCTTTCCGCTCAGGGGCGCAGATTCAATCAGCAGGTGGCGCGCGAACTCTCCGGCAACGAAGAACTGCTGCTCATCTGCGGACGCTACGAAGGGGTGGACGAGCGCGTCGCCGGGCATCTGGCGGACGACGAACTGTCGATCGGCGACTACGTTCTGAGCGGCGGCGAACTGGCGGCGGCTGTCGTCGTGGACACCGTCGCGCGACTGCTGCCCGGCGTCCTCGGGAACGAGGATTCGTCGGTGAACGAATCGTTCACCGACGGCATTCTCGACTGTCCGCAATGGACTCGTCCCGCCGATTTCCGCGGCTGGAAGGTACCCGATGTCCTGTTGAGCGGCCATCACGCCGGGATCGCAAAGTGGCGAAAGCAAGCGGCGATTGAAAAAACCCGCCGCCTCCGCCCCGACCTGCTCGGCGGCTAACCTGCTCCCACCGCGCCTGAAACCGAGCCGCTCAACGCCATCCGGATCCTGAGTCGCACCGGAATCAATAACTTGCGCGACGAAACTGGTTATTGTCTTTACGAGCCGGTAGAGTAGGAGAGAGGGCGTCGGTTGAGCCGTTTCCCACTCTCCCCTCGTCGAACCGGAGTTGCGGATTTCCCGCGTCCGGCTCTCCTGAAAACTCTCGTCTCAAGCATGCGCA
>Ga0302319_10022491_pt1 | contig 11299 bp, 6 predicted proteins | sample Bog_T0_2_FD_203319 | JGI IMG/M metagenome (GOLD analysis project Ga0302319, IMG submission 203319) | Peat permafrost microbial communities from Stordalen Mire near Abisko, Sweden - Bog_T0_2 | ecosystem: Environmental > Terrestrial > Soil > Wetlands > Peat | place: Sweden: Abisko, Stordalen Mire...
CAACCTCCACAGAAGCTTCTTCCCTGAGATGCTTCAGCGCATGCCGCTGCTTGGCCAGCGGCTGGTTTCAATGATGGCCGACCGCATCCGGGAGACGACTCGGATCGAGACACAGCGCGACAAACTGGTGGCGCTTGGCAAGCTCTCCGCCGGTTTGGCGCATGAATTGAACAACCCCGCCGCCGCCGCCCAACGCGCCACGGCAAGCCTTCGTGAGGCGCTTGAGACGGTGCGCGAGGCAAGTATCCGGCTGGCGCGGCACGCCCTTTCCACTGAGCAGCGGGAGATGATTACCCGCTTCGAACGGGAGGCCAAAGACACCTCCAGCGCTTCCGCCGATCCCCTGGCACAGAGCGATTACGAAGAGCGCATCATCAGATGGCTTGAAGAGCGTCATCTGCCGGACGCATGGAAGATTGCGCCGGCCATCGCTGACGCCGGCGTGGAAATCCCCAAACTGGAGAGCCTCGCGCGCGAGGTTGGCGACGAGGTGTTGTGCGATGCCCTCACCCGCATCACGTCGCTGCTCACCATCGCCAAGTTGATTGACGAGATTGAAATCAGCACCAAACGGATCACGTACCTGGTCCAGGCAGTCAAAGAGTACTCGTATATGGATCAGGCGGCGATGAAGGAAGTCGACCTTCATCAGGGCATTGAGAACACGCTCACGATTCTGAACCACAAACTCAAGGGTGGAATCGCGGTAGTTCGCGAATATGATGAGCGCCTGCCGCGAATCTGCGCCTTTGGCGGAGAACTCAATCAGATTTGGACAAACCTGATGGTCAATGCCATCGAGGCCATGCACGGAAAGGGTGAATTGCGGGTGCGGACAGCACGAGAACTCGATCGCGTGCTTGTGGAGATTGGAGACAACGGACCCGGAATCCCGAAAGAAGTAATTTCCCACATCTTCGAGCCATTTTTCACCACCAAAGGAGTTGGCGAAGGAACGGGCCTGGGACTGGATACGGTTGGCCGCATCATCCGGAGTCATCATGGCGAGATACGAGTTACCTCGCACCCGGGCGACACGCGCTTCCAGGTTTTTTTGCCGTTGACTCAGCCGAAAAGCGGAGCGATCGGCACTTCAAAGGAGGGAGACGATGCAGGAAACTTGTTCGCACCTGGACCAGATACAAAACCCATCCCCTAACACCGATGGGTGCGAGGAGTGTCTGCAGATGGGGGATTCGTGGGTCCATCTGCGCCTCTGCGAGATCTGTGGCCACGTCGGCTGTTGCGATTCCTCCAAGAACCGGCACGCCACAAAGCACTTCAGAAAGACCAAGCACCCCATCATGCGATCCCTGGAACCGGGCGAAGACTGGGGATGGTGTTACCTCGATGAATTCATGATTGAACCATTTTCCTGAAGGCCAGCTTGGGAGTCTGAAGAGAGGAAGCCACCCTATGAATGCCTCGGCAATCCAGACGGATAAGCAGGAACAGCTATTGGTGCGCCTGGCTGAATCGCGGTCGGTGACCGATGACTTGTTTCAGATTGTGCGCACGGAGGCGCTGTACGATCGACCCATTCCTGAGAGACACCGAATTGTCTTTTACATCGGCCATATCGAGGCATTCGACTGGAATTTGATCGCAGGCCAGGCGCTGGGTCTCGGACCAGTGCACGAAGACTTCGATCGCCTATTCGCTTTCGGCATCGATCCGGTGGGGGGCGGTCTGCCCGACGATGGGCCTTCCGACTGGCCTCAGCTTGCGGAGATCAACGCGTATTGCCTCCGCGTGCGCGAAAAGATTGATAACATCCTCGAAAGCCGTTCGCGATCTTCGGCGAGTGATTGGAAGTATTCCCAAGAACTGATACTCAACGTTGCGATCGAACACCGATTGATGCACGCGGAGACATTGGCTTATTTGCTGCACCAATTAAGTCCTGGGCGGAAGATTCTGCCGCGCGGTTATCGCCCTATTGGCTCCGTTCGACCCGGGGCGCCGATTGCATCGCGGATGATCGATATTCCGGCGGGAACCGCGACGCTGGGAATGGCGCGAGGTGAGGGATCATTTGGATGGGACAACGAGTTTGAAGAGAATTACGTGCACGTGCCGGCCTTTGCGATTGGCTCCCACAAGGTCACGAACGGGGAGTTCCTTAGATTTGTAAGCGAGGGAGGTTACGACGATCGACAGTTTTGGAGCGATGCGGACTGGGCCTGGATCAAGGAGCAGCAAATCGGCCATCCACACTTGTGGTTTATGCAACAGGGTCATTGGTTTTATCGGACCATGTTTGAGGAGGTTGAGTTGCAGCTTGACTGGCCGGTCTATGTCAGTCACGCTGAGGCTGCGGCCTATGCGCGTTTCAGCGGCCGTTCCCTTCCCACTGAAGCGCAATTTCATCGCGCTGCCTACGGAACGCCGGAGGGTTCGGAGCGACCGTATCCGTGGGGTGACGCCGCTCCCGACGCCGATCGCGGCAACTTTGACTTCCAGCGCTGGGATCCGGTCGAGGTGGGGAGTTATTCTGGCGGACGGAGCGCATTCGGTTTGGAGGATGCTCTCGGCAACGGCTGGGAGTGGACAGCTACTCCTTTTGCGCCCCTGCCAGGATTTGAGCCGTTTCCCTTTTACCGCGGCTACTCTGAGAATTTCTTTGACGGTAAACATTTTGTGATGAAAGGCGGTTCGGCGCGAACGGCGGCCTGTATGTTACGTCGCTCATTCCGTAACTGGTTCCAGCCGCACTATCCGTACGTTTATGCATCTTTCCGTTGTGCAGAGAATTGAAGGGAGCAGTTATGCTGATCCGTGACGGCGCAACACAGACTGTTGACTCATTCGCCGAAGACGTGCGGAGTGGGTTGGGACGAGCTGGACAAAAGGAGTTACCGTCGAAGTATCTTTACGACGAAATCGGCTCGGCCTTGTTTGAGGCGATCACCAAGCTTCCTGAGTATGGGCTGACACGAGCTGAAGAGCGTATTCTGCGGCGGCATTCGGGAGACATTGCCGATCACCTCAAGACGCATGGCATGGTCGTTGAACTCGGCAGCGGCAGCGGCAAAAAGACGCGCCAGATATTGGAGGCCCTTGCCCACCATAAGTCAATGACTTACTGCCCGATCGAGATATCCTCTGCGGCGCTGGTCAGTTGCGAGCGTGAACTCGATGATTTGGCACATGTCAGCATTCTGGGCTTCGAGACCGAGTACCTTGACGGCTTGAGCAGGGCGGTAGCTCGACGCCAACCCGGTGATGCGGTTGTTGTGTTATTCCTGGGCAGTTCGATCGGCAACTTCGATCGCCGGCCCGCCGAAGAGTTCCTGCGCGGGATTCGCCAGGCACTCGAGCCTGGCGATTCCCTATTGCTCGGCACGGATCTTGAAAAGCCTATGACTCAACTGATTCCGGCCTACGATGACTCTCTCGGAGTGACCGAGGCCTTCAATCGCAACCTGCTGGCCCGCATCAATCGGGAACTCGGAGGGGACTTCGACTTATCCCGATTTGAACACGTCGCTCTCTACAACGCGCGGGAACGCCGGATCGAGATGCATCTCCGCTCCGTTGAAGCCCAAACCGTCACTATGGAAGAGATGCGTTTCACGTTCCAGAGCGATGAGACCATCTGGACCGAGAGCTGTCATAAGTATGGAAGGAACGAACCCGCGGAGATGGCCCGACACACCGGATTCGAGTGTATTGCGCAATGGATGGACGATGAATGGGGGTTCACCGAAAACCTGTTCGTCGCTGTTTAGCTCCGATGAAAACGCGACCCGTGCTCACCAACAAACTTACTGAGACAGAAGTCCAAACACGGCCACACCGGTCTGAGTTCCCACATATACTTTGCCATTCACAACCATGGGGGTGATGTATTTGTTTCCATTTCCGAAGCTATCCCTTGCGTTGGCAGCCTGACCACTGTTATACAACTCATGCGTCAGGCTTGCGGCATCGTAAGCGTGCAGCACGCCGGAAGCGGACATACTGGACTCCAATGCCCATACAATCCCGTTCTGCGTTCCGTTGGCGGAGACACTCGGCGTCGTCCCCGGATAAGCAAACGTGGCTGCCGACTGGCTCGACGGCGTCGTCGCGAGCATCGCATTCGTCAGCGGCAAGGCCTTCAGCGCATCCCCGACCGCTCCGTAGTACAGCACGCCGTTGAAGAAGGCAGGAGTGGAAAAGACCTCGCCGGAGAGTGCGCCAATAACTTCCTGGTAAATATTGCTGTCAATGGGCCCGGTGGCACTGAATCCTCCCATGTTATCCCGGTCCGCGAGATAGACGTTACTGTCTTTGCCCGCGCCCACGACCAGGTGGTGGACCACTCCACCCGCGTCCATTTGATCGGGCAGCAGTACTTCGCCACCCGATCCTAAGTCCTCGTCTGCGTCCGATTCTGTGACGGTGTTATACGTCTCGAAATAGTCGGCGACCGCCAGTGCTCCACTGGTTGAGAGTTTGATCATGGCATTGCCAAAGTCGTTATGCGCGGGAAACCCGTTGGTGTCGAGGGTGGTGTCGAAGGTGCCGTTTGCATCCAGGAAGTAAAGGTTTCCGCTGCTGTCGGCGGCCATGCCATCGCCGCTCATCCAGACGGAGCCTTCGCTGCCATTCGGAGTCAGATTCAGTACCTGTGCCTGTTGCAGGCTGGACTCGTCGTAGGCCATCACCCAGCCGGTATACGGCCTGAAGTCGCAATGCGAGGACCAGCCGAGATAGACATTGCCATTCAACAGAAGAAGCGCCGCGCGCTCCTTATACTGGCCCGGCTCAAAGATGACATTACCGTTGGTAGTACTGTCTCCCGTGCCCGGATAGCTGGCGGAGATCTCCACCGGACTGCCACCAATCTCCGCGCCTGTGACGATGTCGAGCGCATGGAGTCGCTGATGGTAAATCCCGCTTGCGTCCTTGCTCATCCCAACGGTGAAGAGCGCTCCGTCGGCCCCCAGCTTTCGATCGATGACCGGCGTTGAGGTGATTCCTATCTCAGGCGTAACCTGAGTGCAGCCGCGATTGTCGCTAGTGGTTTCACCGCTGCCAAGAACCGAAGTCTTCCAGATCTGAACGCCGCTATCGGCGTCAAAGGCGTAGACACTATCGTGTTCGGTGGCCACATAGAGTACATTGCGCAGCTTGCCCCCGGCCGTCACGTTGGCCAGATAGAGCGGCTGGGCATCGACGAGACCGTCCACGGTATCGAAGCCAATCTTGCCGAACTGGGTGGAATTCACATTGCTTAGCGTCAGAACGGTTTCCTGCGCATTGAGGCCGTCGCGCGCAAGGTCGTAGTGGTAAGTCGTCACGTCAGGCGCATTGGTCGTTGAGACTGTCGCCTGCACCGTCAGAGCCAGCGGCGCAGAGTGAGAGAGGTTGCCGGAGACGCCCGTGAATGTGACGGTCGAGGTTGACGCCGCTGCGCTGGACGCTGCTGTCAGCGTTGTGCTTTGCGCAGTGCCGGGAGTTAGGGTGAGCGTCGCAGGGCTCGCGGTCACTCCGGAGGGAAGTCCGGTGATCGCGATGGCGACAGTGCCGCTGAAGGAGTTCACCGCAGTCGCCAGGACGCTGACCTTTGAACCCGATGTCCCGGCCACGAGGGTCAGAGATGTGGGCGATACGGTCAGAGAAAACTCCGGCGGGGGCGACGCAGCCGAGATGGTTAGCGCAACAGTAGCCGAGTGGCTGAGAGTTCCCGATGTTCCAGTGAAGGTCACCGTTGGACTGCCAGGCGCGGCTGCCGAAGCAGCGGTGAGCGTCACATTCTGTGCGGTACCTGGAGTCAACGAAAGCGTCGCAGGGCTCGCTGTCACTCCGGAGGGAAGTCCGGTGATCGCGACCGCGACTGTGCCGCTGAAGGAGTTCACCGCAGTCGCCAGGACGCTGACCTGTGAACCCGATGTCCCGGCCACGAGGGTCAGAGATGTTGGCGATACGGTCAGAGAAAACTCCGGCGGGGGAGGCGCAGCGGAGATGGTTAGCGCAACAGTAGCCGAGTGGCTGAGAGTTCCCGATGTTCCAGTGAAGGTCACCGTTGGACTGCCAGGCGCGGCTGCCGAAGCAGCGGTGAGCGTCACATTTTGAGCCGTGCCTGGAGTCAACGAAAGCGTCGCAGGGCTCGCTGTCACTCCGGAGGGAAGTCCGGTGATCGCGACCGCGACTGTGCCGCTGAAGGAGTTCACCGCAGTCGCCAGGACGCTGACCTGTGAACCCGATGTCCCGGCCACGAGGGTCAGAGATGTTGGCGATACGGTCAGAGAAAACTCCGGCGGGGGAGGCGCAGCGGAGATGGTTAGCGCAACAGTAGCCGAGTGGCTGAGAGTTCCCGAAGTTCCAGTGAGAGTCACAGTTGCACTGCCAACTGCCGCAGCCGAAGCTGCGGTGAGCGTCACATTTTGAGCCGTGCCTGGAGTCAATGAAAGCGTCGCGGGGCTCGCTGTCACTCCGGAGGGAAGTCCAGTGATCGCGATGGCGACAGTGCCGCTGAAGGAGTTCACCGCAGTCGCCAGGACGCTGACCTTTGAACCCGATGTCCCGGCCACGAGGGTCAGAGATGTGGGCGATACGGTCAGAGAAACTTCCGGTGGCGGCGGCGCGGAAATGGTTACCGCAATGTTGACCGTATGGCTGGTACTTCCCGCCGTTCCTTTAACGGTGACGGTCGCATTGCCAGGCGTGGCAGTCAATGAGGCAGTGAGCACCACATTCTGCGCGATGCCGGGAGTCAACGAAAGCGTGGATGGATTGGCGGTCACGCCGGAAGGAAGTCCGCTTATGGTGACTTCAACCGTTCCCGTAAAGTTGATGACTTGAAAAGCATCGATAGCTACCGGTTGTCCCATGCCGCCGGCGACAAGCGTGACACTCGATGGCATCGCCGTGAACGAAAAATTTGGAGGCAGGTTGGGAAGGGAATGAAAGCCGCCAATGCAGGAAACCAAAGCAAGACAGAGAAACAGGCAGGCCGCGGATGCGATCGTGGAGAACGCACACATTGACGGACGGAAGCCCGTGACACGGACTGCCTTCGGAGCAGGCAAACGAGCTGCTTGCTGTGAAGCTAACTCTCTATTCTGCAATCGGCGACCTCATGGAAGCGAATGTCTTAATCGGACAATCGGCGCGACAAGCCAGCGTGCAGGGAAGGGGCTATCGCAGGGGAGGAATCCTACGAGGGGAAGAACGAGCATCTCACCGCGGAGGTCCTTGGTCTCTTCAGATTTAATCACATCTCGATGTGGAATGATGTATCGTTTGGCTCGCGGAATCCGTTATGCCACTTTGTTTTCGAGAGTGCCTATAGGGTCGATGGTGATTCGAATCCGGTCTCCGCTGGCCAGCGTGAAGGAATCCGGCGGAACGACTCCAGTTCCCGTCATCAGGAAGGCGCCAAAGGGAAAGCTGTTGTCGCGAAAGAGGTATTCAACGAGAGTGACCGGCGCTCGCTTGAGTTCGGCAAGTGTTGTGGCGCCGGCAAACTCAGTGTGGCCATCGCGGACGATCTCAATGCGAATGGGTGTAGAGGCTGGTAGCGGCTCACTGCCGATGAGGACGCATGGACCCAATGCGCAACTGCGGTCATAGACCTTCGCCTGGGGAAGATAGAGCGGATTCTCGCCCTCGATATCGCGCGAGCTCATGTCGTTTCCGGCGGTATAACCGATGATCTGGCCGCGATGGTTGATGAGCAGGGTCAGTTCCGGCTCGGGCACCGACCACGAGGAGTCGCGGCGAATGCGGACGTCTTCCCCGGGGCCGGCCACCCGGTGTGGCGTCGATTTGAAGAATAGCTCCGGACGCTCCGCGGAGTAGACGCGATCGTAGAAATCGCCTCCGCCCGCAGTCTTCGACTCTTCCATTCGCGCGCTGCGGCTGCGGTAATAGGTGACACCGGCGGCCCAGACTTCCTGACAGCCGATAGGCGCTTCGATCTTCGCAGACGTAAAATCTTCCGCGGGCTCGCCGCTGTTGACGATGGAGAGAAGATACCCATGCAAATCGTCGTGCGTTACGAGCGCATCCCACGAAGGCAGGGGAACACGGTAGTAACTGCCGGCCTCTTCCAAATAAGGTCCGTTGCTGGTGCGATAAAGCTTCACACAGGCTCCTTAAGTTGCGAGACGATCATGTCGACATCATAGACACAACCTCCCCAGACACCTCCGCTGGCATGCACCAGTGCAGCCCAGAGGCGGGTGTCGTCGGGCAGTTGGGGATGCGGATGCAAGTCCGAACGCAGCTTCCGTTGTGCAAGGCGGCGCGAACCTTCTTCCGCGCCAAAGATCTCATTCGTATCTCCAACGAGATGAAGAGAGCCCGTAAGCGCTTCGCGATCGATCACTATTTCAATCTGGTCGCTCTCCCGGACCTTGCCGATGGGTCCGCCAGCGAGAGCTTCGGGAGATATGTGGCCGATGCAGGCTCCGGTGGAGACACCGCTGAAGCGCGCATCGGTCAGGACCGCTACATGTTTGCAGTGCGGAAGCTGCTTGAGCGCGGCGGTAATCTGATAGATCTCCTGCATGCCGGCGCCCGCGGGCCCGCCGCAGATGAGAACAACAACATCGCCATGCGCCACCTGACCGGCCTTGATAGCCTGGATGGCTGACTCTTCCGTCACGAAGACTCTGGCCGGACCAAGATGCTTGTATGCATTGCTGTCGTCGACAAGCGAAGGATCGATTGCCGTGCTCTTGATGACCGAGCCCTCCGGCGCGAGATTGCCCACGGGGAAACAAATAGTCGAAGTCAGTCCTCGCGACCGGGCGCGATCAGGAGACATGATCACGTCGTCGGGATCGATGCCGTCTTGCTTTTGGAGCATGCGGCGCAGCTCATGACGGCGAGGACTTTCGCGCCACCAATCGAGAGATGTGCCGAGCGCTGCTCCAGAGACGGTCTTCGCGCTTGTGTCCAGAAGCCCAGCATCTCGCAGGTGCAGCATCACCTCCGGCACGCCGCCGGCGAGAAAGACCTGCACCGTTGCAAAATTTTGTGGCCCGTTGGGAAGCGCATCAACCAGCCGCGGTACTTGAGCGTTGACCTCGGCCCAGTCCGTGGCTGTGGGTCGCTGCAACTTTGCTGCATGCGCGATAGCGGGAATGTGCAACAAGAGATTCGTGGAACCGCCAAAGGCAGCATGAAGCACCATGGCGTTGCGGATTGCCGCTTGCGTCAAGACATCCTCGGCTCCGATTCCCAACTGGTGCAGGCGCATGATGGCGCGGCCCGAGCGCCGGGCCGCATCGAGCCAGATCGGCTGACCTGAGGGAGCGAGCGCGGTGTGAGGCAGGGCAAGTCCCAGCGCTTCGGCAACGACCTGTGATGTTGCGGCAGTGCCCAGGAACTGGCATCCGCCGCCAGGAGATGCACAGGCCCGGCAGCCCACCTCGGCGGCATACTCCAGCGTGATTTGATTCTGAGCGAAACGAGCGCCGATGGTCTGAACTTTTCCGGCATCCTCTCCGGACTCAGGCAATAGCGTGACTCCTCCGGGAACGAGAACAACCGGTTGCTTTCCCGCCGATGCCAGCGCCATCATCATCGCGGGCAGCCCCTTGTCGCATGTCGCGATTCCGATCACTCCCTTGCCCGTCGGCAGCGACCTCATGAGTCGGCGCAGCACAATCGCGGCATCGTTGCGAAAGGGGAGCGAGTCCAACATGCCGGCTGTGCCCTGTGTGCGGCCGTCGCAAGGATCGGTGCATGCGCCGGCAAAGGGAACGGCGCGCAATGCCTTCAACTCGCGCGCTGCCTCTGCCACCAGCAGACCGACCTCCCAGTGTCCTGTATGGAAGCCGAGAGCAATGGGATCGCCATTCTCGGCGCGCAGGCCGCCGTGCGTGCTCAGGATCAAGAACTCCGGATCAAGGAGGCGATCCGGATCCCAGCCCATGCCGGCGTTTTGAGTCAGACCGAAGAGATTTCCGGAGGGCTGCGTGAGTAACATCTCCGCAGAGAGCGGCAGCAGCCCGGCGGGACCACGCGCATGCGTGGCTACGCTGAGAAGGCTTTCGTCCGCCGTCTCCAGCACCGACGAGAGTGAGATGGTGGCGATGGGAGTTTCCTTTCGCTCTCAAGTATAGAGACCGCGCGCCGATTGGGGTAGCCGCTCACAAGATGCTACAACGGCCGGGAGGTGGTATAAAGCTTGTGTGATTGAGAAGCAAGCGCCAAACTCGGCACCCCGTCAGCCGGGTTTGCGGCGCCGCTGGTTCTACCTTATGCCAGCGATCTTCGTGACCTATAGCCTGGCCTATCTCGACCGGGCAAATTACGGCTTCGGCGCAGCAGCCGGGCTGGCAGAGACTCTCCATATCGACAAGTCGCAGTCGGCATTCCTAGGGTCGCTCTTCTTTTTCGGCTACTTCCTCTTTCAGATACCGGGCGCAGCGTACGCACGGCGCAAGAGCGCGACGCGGCTGGTGTTTTTTGCGCTGCTGTTTTGGGGCGCACTGGCCGCTTTGACGGGCGTGATCCGCGAGTTCTGGTTGCTGGCCCTGGACCGTTTTTTGCTGGGTGTGTCAGAGAGCGCAATCTTTCCGGCAATTCTGATTTTGCTGACCCACTGGTTTACGCGCGCAGAGCGGTCGCGGGCGAATGCGGCTCTCATGCTTGGAAATCCAGTTACAGTTCTCTGGATGTCCGCGGTGACCGGATTCCTGATCAAGGCGGTCGGCTGGCAGATGACCTTCGTTCTCGAAGGAATCCCGTCGATTCTGTGGGCGTTTGCGTGGATTATGGTTGTGCGCGACCATCCAAACGAGGCGCACTGGATGAGCAAGGACTGCTGCGACGAGCTTACGAGCGAGCTTGCGCTGGAGCAGACGACCCTTCCGAAAATGGCTAACATCCGGGCGGCTCTGCGCGTACCCGGCGTACTCCTGCTGTGCCTGCAATATTTCTGCTGGAGCGCCGGGGTTTACGGCTTTGTGCTGTGGCTTCCCACCATGATCCGGGCGGGATCGGAGCGAGGAATCGAGATGGTTGGCCTGCTCAATGCCGTCCCTTTTCTGCTGGCAGTCATCCTCATGCTTGGGGTCGCGCACTTCTCCGATCGGACGCTCAGCCGCAAACGCTATATCGGTCCATTTCTATTGCTTGCAGGAGTTGCACTTTTCATCTCCTCGATGACCGCAGGCTACAATTTCTGGCTGGCTTTTACGTTTCTGATTATTGCCGGCGGTTGTATGTACGCGCCCTATGGACCCTTCTTCTCGATTGTGCCGGAGATGCTGCCAAAGAATGTGGCCGGTGAAGTGATGGCCCTGGTCAACAGCTGTGGGGCTCTGGGCGCATTCGCCGGCACGTGGCTGGTAGG
>Ga0302319_10022492_pt1 | contig 11299 bp, 11 predicted proteins | sample Bog_T0_2_FD_203319 | JGI IMG/M metagenome (GOLD analysis project Ga0302319, IMG submission 203319) | Peat permafrost microbial communities from Stordalen Mire near Abisko, Sweden - Bog_T0_2 | ecosystem: Environmental > Terrestrial > Soil > Wetlands > Peat | place: Sweden: Abisko, Stordalen Mire...
GAACGGCAGCGAGACTCTGCAGCTGGTGAACGCGGAGTTCGATTATCCAACTGGCGAAGCCGCGGCTGAGGTGGAGATCGCGGAGCCGGCTCAAGAAACGCCGGCGGAAGCCTCAGTTGAGATGGCGTCAGTCGAGCCGGCCCCAGTTGAGTCAACCCCGGCTACTTCGGTCGTGGATGCCGAAGCCGAAGCCAGGCGACTGGCCCGGCAGCAGGATCGCGAAGTGCGGACTATTCTGCGGGGGCTGCTGGATGAGCTGATTGCGAGTTACGCCAGTGACGACCGTGGCATCGAAATCAAGGAGATTGCCGGTGGCTATCGCATGGCCACCAAGCCGGAGTGCCACGACGCGGCGCGGATGTTTGTGAAGAGCCTGAAGCCGGCGCTGAAGCTGAGCCTTCCCGCGCTGGAGACGCTCGCGGTCATCGCCTACAAGCAGCCGGTGACTGCGCCCGAGGTGAACGAGATTCGCGGAGTCGACTCATCTGGCGTGTTTGGCTCGCTGCTGGCGCGGAAGTTGATTGCGACGGCGGGCCGAAAACAGGTGATCGGGCGTCCGATTCTTTACAAGACGACCAAGGAGTTTTTGCTCCGCTTTGGGCTTAAAGACGTGGCGGAGTTGCCGTCGATGGAAGAGTTCGAGAAGATCGCGCAGCTAGAATTCGACGAGATGGAGCCGGCTGCGGAAGGCGAGGCGGCGGCAGAAGTGAATGAGGATGTGAGTCTGGAAGTGGATGAAAATCCAGACGAGCCGAGCACAGCTCGGGAAGACGCTACTGCTGAGACAGCGGATGAAGAGACTCCGGAGAGTGCGGAAGAGGAAGGCGCAACAGAGGAAACTACAGCGACCGCCGGGATGGCGGACCGAGAAATGCTGCCGGCTGAAGAGCCGGAGAGCACGGAGCAAATAGAACAAGCTGCCAGCGCTCCGGCAGACGACGCGGCGTCAACTCCCGCAGAGGTCGCGCCTGCTGCGCCTTACCCCCTAGAGCAGGCAGAAACCGAGACTGTACCCCATGACTAAGAAGAAGCGGCCCGTAGGCAACGAGACTGAACTGAACGAAGCACCTCCAGCAAAGATAGAAGACCCGATCGAGATTGAAGACCCCGTTGGGGACGAGACCGATGGCGAGGGGGAGCCTGCGGGTGATCCGGAAGAGGACGCCGAGCTGGAGACAGACGCCGAGATTGAGGACGAGGAAGACGCTGAGGGCGAGGCGGAAGAAGAAGCCGAGCTTGAGGAGCAGGACGAGGACGACCCAGACGAAGAAGAGTCTGATGAGGCCGAATCCGAAGAAGTCTCTGACTCCGAGGAAGAGGAAGATGAGCCGGAGTTCAAGCCCAAGGCGAAGCCGCCGGCCAAGCTGGAGCGGCTGCAGAAGATTCTGGCCCAGAGTGGGGTTGCCAGCCGTCGCAAGGCCGAGGAAATGATCGAGCAGGGCCGAGTGCAGGTGAACGGCAAAATCGTCACCGAGCTGGGTACGAAGGCAGACGCGGGACGCGACCACATTCGCGTGGACGGCAAGCTGCTGCAAGGATCTGAACGCCTGCGCTACTTTGTGTTGAACAAGCCACGCGGCTTTGTGACCACGGTGAAAGATCCCGAGGGACGGCCGACGGTGATGCAGTTCTTCGAAAAGATGCGGGAGCGGCTTTACCCCGTTGGACGCCTGGACTACATGAGCGAAGGCCTGCTACTGGTGACCAATGACGGTGACCTGGCCAACAAGCTGACAAAGGCCTCCGTGGGCGTGGAGAAGACTTACCTGGTCAAAGTTGCCGGCATTCCGACCGAGAGCGAGCTGGATATTCTGCGGGCGGGCGTGGCCATTGAAAAGGGCAAGCCGGGATCGAGCAAGGTGCGGACGTCGCCGGCACGGATCAGGCAGGTTCGGCAAGGCGACAACCCCTGGTACGAGGTCGTTCTTATCGAGGGGCGCAACCGCGAACTGCGCAAGATGTTTGAGGAAGTCGGACATTTTGTGGAGAAGATTCGACGCGTGGGCTACGGACCGCTGATTTTGGACCAGGAGCCGGGCAATCTGCGCGAGCTGGATGAGCAGGAGCTCGATCTGCTGCGCAAGGCGGCGGATGGCAAGTGGAAGACGCCCAAGGCCAAAGAAATTCGGCGGCGGAATATTGTGGATTCGCTACCCCCGGAGAAGCCGGCGTTTCGGCCACGTGGCGAGAGGCCTGCTCCGGGTCCGAAGGATTACAAGCCCAAGAAGGCATTTGAGTCGGATCGCCCAGCGCGGAGCGGGCCTCCAAAATTTGGGACTGGCGCTGGACGGCCGGCTGCGGCCAAGTTTGGAGCGCCCAGGTCTGGGCCAGCCAAGTTCGGTGCGGGAACTGGAACTGGGCGTCCACCTAGGCCGGCATCGGGGTCAGCGGGATCGACTGGTCGATTTGGGGCGGATGGCGCTGGGGAGAGCCGTCCACCGGCGGGCAGGACTTTCGGCGATAGACCGTCGGCAGGCCGCACCTTTGGGGCGAAGCCGGGAGGCAAACCCTTTGGAGACAAGGCTGCTGCGGGACGCAGTTTCCCGGCCAAGCCAGCTTGGAAGAAGCCGGAGGCGGGCGAGCGCGCGCCGTACAAGAAGCCGTTTTCGCCCCGGCCCGAGTTTACGCGCAAGCCCGCGCCAAGGCCAGAGCCGATGGACGATCTGGAGCCGCGGAAGCCCATCAAGATTCATATTGAGCCGGTCGCTGACTTTGAGCGGAGTGAGAGACCGCGGTCTACACGGCCTCCGTCGGATCGTCCCAGGCCAGAAAGACCAAGGTCAGATAGGCCAGGCACGGGCAGGCCGCCGTCTGGGTACTCTGCGGCGGGTCGCACTGGATCTGGACGCACGGGAACTGGTCGCCCGCCTAGCGGACGTACAGGGGCAGGCGGCTCCAGCGCGCCGCGGCCATTCCGCAGCGAGAGTGGACTGGGGCGGCCATCCAGCACCAGCAGCGGCAAGCCGCGGGCGGGCGGAGCACGGCCCAGCAGCAAACCCGGCGGACGGTCATTCGGCTCGGGAGCAGGACGTGGCGGACCGCGATCAGGCGGGGATTCGCGACCGAGCTTTGGGGCAAAGCGGCCGTTTGAGGGACGTAGCGCGGACGGACCGTCGGGACCAAAAAAGCGGCCTTACACTCCGCGTCCGGAAGGCAGCGAGGGTTCGCGGCCGGAGCGTCGGACTGGAACCGGGTGGAAGCCCAAGCCTGCCTTCGGGGGGAAACCTGGTGGCCCAAGACCAGGAGGCGGTTCGCGCCCCAAGTCTGGAGGGCCGCCCAAGTCGGGGTTCAAGGGGAAGCCCGGCGGGAAGCGCCCTGGAGGCAAGCGGCCTTAGGGCTGCTTCCTCTAGCTGCGGCGGAAGATCTCCGCGGCTAACTTGCGGAACTCGAATTGCTGGTATTCCTTGATGACCACGGGCGAGAAGAGGCCCATGATGACGGTGAGGACGATTCCCGGCACCAGGAACAGCACAACGCGGTCGCGGGAGGTGCCCTGGATGCCTGCCGCGGCCGCGTAGAGCAGGCAGGCTCCACCGATGCTGGCCAGCATCATGTAGGCGCCGGTGATGAGGCCTTTGGCCTTCCCTCGCGGCATCAGGACGCTGGAGGCGACGACGAGCGTTCCGCCGAGAAGCGGCAGCCCGATGGCGATCAGAGTCCGAGTACTTCCGACGTCAATTGCAGTCCCAAATTCAATTCCAGTCATGATCGGCTCCTATTCTGCGCTGCCAGCGGGTTCCGGGATACGATCCAGCGCCTGGCGATGGATGGTGCGGATCTGTTTGGCCGCACCGACTTTGATTTCGCCGCGCTCAACTAGGTTGGCTAGCAGGTTGGTCATGGGATCGGGTGGCGAGACGTCGAGGCTCTGGCGCAGGTTGGCGATGACTCGGTCCAGCGTGGCGCGGATGGTTGGATAGCTGACCTGGTGAAGCTGCGCCATCTCCTTGAGCGAGCCTGAGGCGAGAACGAACTGGACGATGAAGTCGAGGTCTTCCTCGTCCAGCAGCGTGAGCGGATGCTGTCTGCTGCGCTGCACGAGCCGAATAGGAACCGGAATCGCGTCCATGAGAAGAAGGTAACACGAAAACTAAATAATATTCAATACGCGCTAAATTTTATTGATATTAAGGAAGGCAATAAACCACTCAAGGAGCTTTCCGCAGCGGGTCAAGGTCGGAACTTCAGATTTCAGACCCACCTCCGGTACTGGCTCGGATCTGGCGGGGAAGTAGCAACCAGGCTGCCAACGCTGACAACGCCACCAGCGCCACTGCCAGCAAGTCGCCGTGCTGTCCGAGAATCTGCACCGCCACGGCCGTGGCCACAATGAAGCAACCGCCCCACAGGCAAAACAACGCCAATCCGCGAATAATCGGCGCTAGCCACGACAAATCCACCATTCCCCGCAGCGACTTCCGGAAATACCCCGTCGGGTCGGCGTAAAACCTCCGCGCCATGAAGATCACATATCCGCCCAGCGCCACGCGCAGCGTCACACCCACCACGGGATTAGAGAGCCACTGCGACGGGTCAGCCATTCACACCCTCACTCTCATTCGACACCGCGCACCGCACAAATGTTTCCTCAGCCTGCGCCAACGGCGTCGCTCAGGAAATCTCCCCCAGCCGTTCGAGCGCGACCGACTCAGGTGTCGGGGGTTCGAGCAGGTTGCCAAGTGCCTTGTAGTGTCCGCCGTAAAAGAACAGCGCATAGCTGCGCATGAACACGCCAATCGGTCCTGAGAAACTCACAGTCAGCACAAAACCCGCACCCAGTCCCAGCAGCAGGAAGACCACCTGCGCCACAACCAGCAGATACGCGCGAAAATCGCTCGTTCCATCCAGCATCGCTGTAAATCCGCCTGCCGACATCCCCAGAACGCCAAACACCACCAGTCCCAGCAGCCATGCGGTAAATCCGAGAACCAGCCCCAGCAGCAGCGGCATCCCCAGGCGAAGAATGAAGTAGGAAAAGAACGTCTCACGGTTGGCGTTGATCTGAGCGCGCACCGCCGCCCAGGCTCTCTTGAAAGTTGCGCCCTCAATCGCCATGTGCGGCAAAATGAAGTCGTTCAGGATTACCTGGGCAGCGCTAATGGAGAGCAACAGGGCAACCGCAACCAGGAAGCATGGCACGAAGAGGATGAAGAAGTGGCCGAGATCGAACTTGCCATCGGGGGTGGGCGTGGCATAAACCCCGTATGCGGCAATGCCGAACAGAGCCAACGTTGACACCGCCAGCACCAACAGCGTCAGCCAGAGCACCATACACGCAGTAAAGAATCTGTCGGCTTCCACGGTATAAAGGCTCATCGCCGCGCGCAGGTCCCGCGTCTGGTGGATCAGGCAGTGGAAGAATCCGAACCGCACTCGCGTTGCCAGGAAGACGCAATAGATGCCCGCCAGAAACAGCGTCATCGCTCCCAGAATGGTGACCGGGAGGAAAGCGGGAGCGAGCAAAAACGCCTTCCAAGCCACCCAATCTATCTCAAACGCTATCGCATTCGGAACGAAGAACCGAACGCTGACGACGAACCCTTCGCTAACGGTCGCAATCGTCGCCAGCTTCAGGAATGTCTCGAGCTTGATTGCGCGAAACAAATAAGAGTACGTCCGCAGCAAGGCGGGCCAAACTGCTTCCGAGGCAGAAAGAACCTTCATCGCGCGCACTCCAGAGTCTGCCGTAGCCTAACACAGCAGCACGGTTGCGTCCGAGAAGACAAGTCAGTAGGTCGAAGCCACAGCGGAATGATCCAAAACCTCTCCCAGCGCCTCGTAGCGCCCTCCGTAGAACACGAGCGCATACTCCCGGATCGATGTGCTCACAGGGCCGCCGATGCACACCATGGCCAGCAATCCAAAGAAGAACTCCAGCAGACCGAAGAAGACTTGCAGCATGGCGCCCACAACCACAGAGCTGCCTGTAGCGTCAGCGAAGTAGGAGTGCAGGCCCCACTCGACCATTGCCTGGCCACCAGCCAACACCAGGCCGGGAATGGCCAGCACCATGACTACGATGATCGTCGCAATGGTCGGCAGAATCACGCGCAGCAGCGCATAGGCGAAAAACTGCCGCTTCTCCGCAGCGATGTGAGCACAGACCCGCCTCCACGCCTCGCCGGCCGTCGCATTGTCCAACGCGTAGTGAGGCAGCATCCAATCGCGCAGAATTACGTCCGCCGCGACCCCCGCCAGAATCAGCAGGAAGATGATCGGAATCAACGGCAATATCAGGGCAAGACACAGGCCGATATCGAATTGGCTGCCTTGCTGCGATTCATGAAAGAGACGCAGGAATCCGGAGATAAACGGCAACGCGATCAACCCGGCCACCAGCAAAAAGCAGAAGCCCACCCCCACGTTGAGCCAGAAGAATCGGCCTGCCGGCTCGCGATAGAGATGCCAACCCGGGCGGATCATTTTCTCGTTGGTGGTGAGGCAATGAAAGTATGCGAATCGCAGGCGCGTAACCAGGTAGGCGATGAACAGGCCGATCACCATCACCAGCAGTACGGCCGCTATGCCTGCCGCAATCAATTCCGGCCTGCTGTTGAATGGCGAAAGATCCGTATGTCCCTGGCCGGAACCGCTGTTCGATGAGGAATGGAAGTTGCTCCCCGACCCCTCGGTGATGATCGCCACCAGTCCAAGCTTCAGGTAGGTGCCCCAGGTGAACGGCCTGAACAGAAAGTCCCGCGTGCGTTGAATCGCGACTGAGATGGAATCGACAGCAGAAATAGCGCGCATATCCTGACCTTTCCGGGCCCAGCACAGCTTCCCCGACTGATACGCGAATTCTATATGTGAAGTTCCGCATGCGTCGCCCGGACCACACTCCACCACTCGTCAAACGCCGCCAGAGAACGCTCGCAAACCATGCGGTGGCACCGGCGTCCGCCCCACCGGGAAAGCTCACGCGTTACCAGAAGTATAGCGCGCAGTGTTACACTTGATGCAGTGAGCGATACCCGCAAGAATTGAACACGCATTTTCAAGAACAAGCCATTTTCTCGCTTTGCACGCGAGAATGAGATAAGCGATGAAGAGCTTTGTAACGCTGTCGCAGACGCGGATAACGGATTGATTGACGCCGACCTCGGCGGCGGAGTGATCAAGCAGAGGGTTGCTCGAAAAGGCTCGGGAAAATCGGGCGGTTTTCGCACGATGATTGTATTCAAGGTTCGGGAACTGGCGGTCTTTGTTCACGGTTTTGCCAAGAACGACGTGGCAAATATTCGCTCGGATGAGTTGTCGGCGCTGAAAAAACTCGCTTCAGAGATGCTCGCTTATCGAGCGGAATCCCTCGATAGGGCCGCCGCTTCGGGAGCGCTAATGGAGGTGGAATGCAATGGGCAAATTGAAAAAGTATCGTAGCAGCTTGATGGCGTCGATTCACGAAACCGCCGAGGATCTCAAAACCGCCGGAGTCATGGAGAAGCGGACGCTGCGTGAGTTCGATGAGCTTTGCCTTACGCCTGTTCAACCCCTTGCGCCGGAGGAGATTCGGGCGATCCGTCTTCGCGAGGGAGCAAGCCAGGCTGTTTTTGCGCGGTATTTAAATGTGACGACAGGCCTTGTAAGCCAATGGGAACGCGGGGAACGGCGGCCGCAGGGCGCATCGCTCAAGCTGCTGTCGCTGGTTGCCCAAAAGGGGCTTGCCATGGTTGCCTGAGGGATCGACCTGGCGCCAGCGTGTACGAATCCTTCAGACCCAGGAAGCTCGTTTCTCGCCAAGTCTGGCCTCTGCCCACCACTCATCAAACGCCTCCAGAGAACGCTCGCAAACCATGCGGTGCCGCTCCTTTTTGTCGCGGACTTTCTTGCGCAGCTCCTCTTCCAACGGCTCCAGCAAGTCGAACGTGATATTCGCCGGCTGAAACTGCTTGGGATCAGCGTGAGTGATGTAGTGTACCAGCGAACCCAGCGCGCTAGCCCGCGGCGCTGGCCTTGGCGCCTCCCCGCGCGCCAGCGCAGCCGCATACAACCCCGCCAGCAGGCCGGTGGCGATAGACTCCGTATACCCCTCGACTCCAGAAAGCTGTCCGGCAAACAGCAGCCACGGCGCGGTTTTCAGGCGGAGATTCTCGTCGAGAAGCAATGGGGCTTGAATATACGTGTTGCGATGAATCTGCCCATAGCGCAGAAACTTCGCATTCTCCAACCCTGGAATCAGCCGCAACACCCGCGCCTGCTCACCAAACTTCAGGTGATTCTGAAAGCCCACCAGGTTGTAGCTATCCGCCCGCAGGTTCTCCTTGCGCAGCTGCACCACCGCCCATGGCGTCCTGCCGGTTCGCGGATCGCGAAGGCCAACGGGCTTCATGGGCCCAAACCGGAGCGTATCCCGGCCGCGCCGCGCCAGCACCTCAAGCGGCAGGCAGCCTTCGAAGTACTCCAGTTTCTCCCACTCCTTGCTCTCCGCGGCCTCCGCCTCCAGCAACGCGTCCAGAAACCGGTCAAACTCCTCCCGATCCATGGGGCAATTGATGTAATCCGCGGTGCCCTTGTCCCAGCGCGCGGCAAAATATACGCGATCCATATCGATGGTTTCAGCGTCCACAATGGGGGAGATGGAATCGTAGAAAGCCAGGCGTCCCGAGCCGGTAATGCGCTCGATCTCCGCGCTCAGGGCGTCGGACGTCAGGGGACCCGTCGCGAGGATCGTGCACACTGCCCCGTCCGCGTTTTCGTCGAGAGCTGTGATTTCCTCGCGAATCACACGGATCAGCGGCTCGGCTGCAATCTCCTCCGCAATCCGCCGGGAAAATTCCACCCGGTCTACCGCAAGCGCATGCCCCGCCGGAACCGCGGTCTCATCCGCCAGCCGCAGCAGAGCCGAACCCGCGCGACGCATCTCCTGCTTCAGCAGCCAGGGCGCCGTATTGGGAGACTCGCTCTTGAGCGAGTTGGAGCAAACCAGCTCCCCAAACTCCGTGGTCTGATGCGCCGGCGTCAGCCGCGGCTTCCCGTCCACCACGGCCCGCATCTCGTAGAGGTCAACGTGGCAGCCGAGCCGAGCTGCAGTCAGAGCTGCCTCCGGACCCGCCAAACCGCCGCCTACGACGCGAATTCTCAAAACGCTTCCTCCGCTGAAACCCCGGCCAGCTGCAACAGCGCATCGCCGCTCACCCGCACATTCAGCCATTCGTCGAGAAACTCGGCGCCCATCGCTTTGTAAAATTCAATCGCCGGGGTGTTCCAGTCCAGCACTTCCCATTGCAGCCGAGGGCAGTTGTTTTCGACGGCAATGGCGGCCACCTTCTTCAACAGGTCTTTGCCAATCCCCAGACCGCGAAATTCGGGATGCACGAATAGGTCCTCCAGGTACAACCCAGGCCGGCCCATCCATGTGGAGTAGTTGAAAAAATACAGCGCAAACCCAGCCGCATGCCCGTCATGCTCTGCAATCAGGCAGAAATAGAACGGGCTCGGCCCAAACCCGTCACGCAGCAGGCCGGCTTCTGTAGCCGTCACCGCGTCCGGTTCGCGCTCATAAACCGCCAAGGCTCGTATGAAGTTCAAAATCTGCGCAACATCCGCCGCTGTCGCCGTTCGAATCGTCGTACCCATGTTCCCATTCTAGGGGGAAGCCAGTCCCATCGTGTTCCGGCCCTCCCGCCAACCTGCCGTATCTCCAGGTCCGCGCAGTGAATGCCACGCCGCCAAATCCAAAAACACTCTCCAAACCTCACCCAAAATCTTTCCCGCAAATTTGCAGTCTATTTCCAAAAAGAGCGCACAATGAATTCATGGTCATCCGGCCAGATCGCTTGGCCTAGATCACCGTCCAGCTTGCAGACCCATCCTTGCCACCCCTCTGAACCGGGCAAAGGAACGCTCCCTCGCTGACCCCCTACCCCCCCCAAGGTTTATTGACAGCAAAGCACTTAACACCAGCCCTCAAAAACACCATTGAAAATAAGCAACTTACAAAGAATCCTCCGTCGCAAAACCCCTTGTTTGCACAAGAAAACCCGGGCGGATCGCGCCCCAGGGCACTTCGAACAGGTCCAGCGCAAATGCCACCGCCTCAACAAATGCCTAAAATTTGATAAACTCCGATGCCGGAGGCATTCCCGGTTTGGCCCATCCCACGCATCTCCCGCTCACCCTGCTCTCTGAAGAGGAGACCTTCTTTTTTTCCACCGTCCGCCAGTTCGCTGTGGAAAAAATCGCCCCTCATGTCCGCCAGATGGACGCCGATCAGCAGTTCACACCCGGTCTGGTGAAGCAGCTTTTTGAACTGGGCCTGATGGGCATCGAAGTTTCGGAAAAATTCGGCGGAGCGGAAGGCACATTCTTTGACGCCGCCCTGGCCATCGAGGCCATCTCCACCGTCGACCCCGCCGTCGCCGTCCTCGTCGACGTCCACAACACTCTGGTCGTCAACGCCCTCCGCCGCTGGGCCAACCCCGCGCAAATGCAGCAATGGCTCCCGCGCCTGGCCACCGACACCGTAGGCGCCTACGCCCTAAGCGAAGCTGGCTCCGGCTCCGACGCCTTCGGCCTCCAAACCCGCGCCGAGAAGTTTGAAGACGGCTACCGCCTCAACGGCCGCAAGCTCTGGATCTCGAACGCCCGAGAGGCCGGCCTTTTCATCACCTTCGCCACTCTCGACCCTGCCGCGGGATACAAAGGCATCACCGCCTTCCTCGTCGAAAAGGGCACGCCGGGGTTCACCATCGGCCACAAAGAAGACAAGCTCGGCATCCGCGCCAGCAGCACCTGCGAGCTGGTCTTCGAAGATTGCGTCGTAGGCGCTCAAACCCTCCTCGGCGAGCCGGGCAAAGGCTACAAAATCGCCATCGAAACCCTGAACGAAGGCCGCATCGGCATCGGCGCGCAGATGCTTGGCCTCGCCGAAGGCGCATGGGGCCACGCCGCCAAGTATGCAAAGGAACGCCGCCAGTTTGGCAAACCCATCGCGGAGTTTCAAGCAGTGCAATTCACGCTAGCCCAGATGGCCACAGAGATTGAAGCCGTAAAGCTGATGGTCTACAACGCCGCCCGCCTGAAAGACGCAAAGCAGCCCTACGTCAAAGAAGCAGCCATGACCAAGCTCTTTGCCTCGCAAGTAGCCGAGCGCGTGGCCAGCCAGAGTGTAGAAGTATTCGGCGGCAACGGCTTCGTCCGCGACTACCCCGCAGAGAAGTACTACCGCGACGCCAAAGTAGGCAAAATCTACGAAGGCACGTCCAACATGCAGCTGATGACCATCGCCAAGCAGGTGCTGAAAGGAGCCCCAAACGATGGGGGCGCCTAGAAAGGAAAAGGCATCAGTCGTGCCATCGAAGGG
>Ga0302319_10022497_pt1 | contig 11296 bp, 8 predicted proteins | sample Bog_T0_2_FD_203319 | JGI IMG/M metagenome (GOLD analysis project Ga0302319, IMG submission 203319) | Peat permafrost microbial communities from Stordalen Mire near Abisko, Sweden - Bog_T0_2 | ecosystem: Environmental > Terrestrial > Soil > Wetlands > Peat | place: Sweden: Abisko, Stordalen Mire...
CGCCCGGGAACGGGGCGTTGCTTTCAACCCTGTCCAGGCGCGCAAGGATGCCGGCCACCGTCATCTCGACGGCCGGGGCGGCGTGGTCCCTCACGTCGTAGACCTGGAGCCTCCCGCGGCTCGTCCTGATGATGAGCTTCGCCCCGCGGCCGCCGACGGTCACGTGGGGGTCCTGCTCCTCGTTCTCGGCCGGGTCGATCTCCACAAACGCGTCCAGGAGCACGGTCAGGTCGGCCGCGGTCATCTCACCCCGGTCCATGTCCTCGCTCGACGGACTTACCCTGCGTGCGTCCGGTCCCAGGCGGGCTGTCGTTACGCGGTACATTTAATGTTCCAGGACAAATACCGGATAGTTGCGGTATCCGAGGAAAAAATTCCCTGTTGATAGGTTCCCGTCGTCGAGCTTCGTGTCGATGTCGGTCAACTGGTTGGCGTCGGAGGTGACGGGGTTGTTGTCGGTCGTGGAGATGATGATGATGGCGGCATAGCGGCCGCCGGCCTGCGGACTCTGCGTGGCGAACTGGTAATTACCCCCTATGGGGGTGGTGCGCGACCAGTTTGTGCTGCTGAGGTACCCTTCCATTCCGGCGGGGAAAGCGCCGGGCGCCCCGCCGCCGGGAGGCCAGTCCCCGTGCTCCTGGGCGTAGGCCTGGAAGGCGCCCGCGTAGACCCGCAAGTCATTCATGACGGCGCTGGAACGCGCATTCTGCGCGTTCTTCTTCATGGCGGGCACCGAGAGCGCGGCCAGGATCCCAATGACCACCACCACCACCGCCAATTCAACCAGGCTAAACCCGGCTTGGCGGCCGGATCCCTCAATCTGGAAGGTTGATTCGGTAAAGCTGCAGCGAACTGCCCTCGAAGAAACGCAGGTTCGCGATCGCCGAGAGCAGATTGACCTTCGCCTGCAACTCACTGACGCGGGCGGTTTCAAGAGTGTTCTGAGATTGTAGCACCAGGTAGCTCGTGGCAAGACCCGCGTCAAACTGAGCTTTCGTTAGCTCGTACGCTTTCGTAGCAAACTGGGTGTTTTCTGCCGAGGAGCGCACGCTCTGGCCGTAGGTCTCGACTGCTCGGATGGAGCTGCGGACATTCACAACCAGGGTCTGGTCGGCCTGGTCAAACGCGACCTCCTGGCTGCGCACCTGCGAGAGCGCCTGGTGATAGAGGGCCTTGTTCGCCTTCAATCCCCAGGGGATGCTGAGCGTCACGCCCGCGGTCCAGTTGTAGCCCGGCCAGCTGCCGGTGATGGACTGGCTTGCGGTGGCCGCGTAGGAGCCGTATCCGAGGCCCCCGTTGACATTGAGCTCCGGGAGCATGTCCCGCTTGGCCTTAAGCGCAGTGAGCTTGTACTGCTGGATCGTCGCGAGCGCCACGGCCAGGCTCGGGCCGTTGTCCCGCGCCAGCTTATACGATCGATCGAACGAGACCTCCGGCTCGACGAGCTCGGGGAATTTGATCTCGCCGACGGCGTTCCTGAACTCGCGGTCCCCGAGGAGCTGCAGGAGGCTGTCCTCGCTGTTTCGGACGGTTTGCTGGTCCAGGATAAGGAGGTTCTGCGCCGAGGCGACGCCGGCTTTCGCGTTCATGACGTCCAGGTCCGTGAGGACCCCGGTCTGCCGGCGGATCGTGTTCTCGTCGAGGAGCTGCTGGGCCTGTTTCAGGTTGTCCTCCTGCACCTTGTACTGCTCCCGCTGATAGAGCAGGTTGTAATAGGTGTTCTCGACGTTCAGGATCATGGTGAGCACCGTGCTCCTGAAGTTCAGGTTCGAGATCCGCACCCCGATCCTCGCGTTCTCAATCGCAGCCCGGTTGTAGTCTATGCCTGCGTGTTGGAGCAGGGGCTGCGTGACCGAGATGGAGACGGTGCCCGTGTACGACGGGTCAGGCGGATAGAAGTCAGGGCTCTCATTCTGCCTCAGGATGCTATAATTGCCGGAGAGCGTGGCACCGGTGATAAGCGTGTCGTTTATGGAGAACGCAGCGGTATCGGACGCGGTGTTGTTCGGATAGCCATACGCAGTCTCGTTGATGGTCGCCTGCTGGACCTGCTTGTTGGCGTTGAAGCCGAAGACGGGCTCAAAGGCGGCCTGCTGGATCTCCACGGAGTCGATGGCCTCGTAAACGGTGAATTTCTGAATCCTGACCGAGAAGTTCCGGCCGAGCGCCAGGCCCACGCAGTCCGTGAGATTCACGGTGCCGGAAAGGTTGATCGGCTGCGATGGGTCGCCAAAGGACTCGACTGCCGGGGCGCCATCGTCGGCGCGCGCAGTTAGGGCAGCAATGATGCAGATCAGGGCAAGTGCCGCACGGGCTAGGGATCTGGGCATGGATATAGGGGATACAGCGGTGGTATATGATTCAACACCGCTGTGGGGCCCAAAGTTACTCTTTTTCTACCTGCGGCGCGCCAAACCTCCGGGACGGTCAAAAGCCGCGGTTGAGCGGCATGGGGAGTGGACTACTTGGCGGTCGCTTCCGAGCGCTTGAGCTCGCCGTCCACCAGCTCCCTCATGATCGAGGTGGCGTCCGCCCTCGCGTAGGTGTCGGCAAGCTGGAGCTTATACTGGGCAAAGAGCGGGTTGGACTCGTCGGTAACCGGGGTCTTCTTGTCGGCTGCGTAGACGAGGATGCCCTTCTCGGCCGTTGCCTCCATCTCGGAGACTCCGCCCTTCTCGAGGCGGTCCAGGAGCGAAAACACCGAAGGGTCCATGTCGCGGGGCTGCGACCTCAGCGTGAACGCGGGAAGGCTTTTTACATCGACCTTCACCCCGCCAGCGGCTGCCGCGACGGCCTTGTCAAAGGAATCCCCGGACTTGAGGCGGCGCTCGATGGCCGCCCTGAGCGACCTGCCGAACTCGACGAAGCGGATGCGCTTCTGGTTGTCCTTGGCGTCGGCCACAACCTTCTCGCGGATCTCGGCGAGCGCCGGCTCGCGGGAGGGGAGCAGCTCTTTCCAGATGAGGACCACGGCGCCCGTCTTTGTCGGCAGCCCCTCGGAGTAAAACCGTGCCGCGTTCAATTCGAATGCCGCGTTTGCGACCTCAGGGGAGCCCCCGAGTTCGGACGGGCCAGCCTCGCGCGTGAAGGGGGCGAGGCTCTCGGTCTTTAATTTGCGGCTGGCGAGGAACGAGGCAAGGGAGTCGCGGGAAACCTTGCCCTCGTAGAGGGCGTAGGCGAGGTCCGAGGCCGCTTTGACGGCGCCCTGGCGCGCCGTCTCAAGGATCAGGGCTTGGCGCACCTGGGCCCGCACCGCTGCGAAGTCCGCGTTGGAATCGGCGTTGCCCGCGGTTGGCTTTGCCGGCTGCGGCTTAGGGAAGAGCGAGGGGTTTGAATCGTAGTACTCGCGTACCTCGGCGTCGGTCGGGGCGATTCCAGCCGTGAAGTCCGAGGCCGGGAAGCGGACGTAGTCGGCGACGGTGCGTGGGGCGATCGTATAGCGGAAGATATTGTCAGAGTAAAACTTGGATATCTCGGCCTCGGTCAGGTTTATGTCCGGGGAGTACGCGGCGTAGTCGACCGTGGCCAGGGAAAGGGTCCATGAGGTATCCCCCTTAAGGAGGATCTCCTTCACGTCACCGGGCGTCACATAGCCCGGGCCAGCGAGGAAGCGCTGGAGCTTCACCATGCGCACGTCGTCGCGGATCACGCGCGCGATGTCCGCCTCGCTTGTGCCTGCGGCGCCCTTCAGGGAATTGCGGAATGCATCGTAGCGGGTGACGTCGAACTGCCCCTGGGGTCCTGCGAATATACGGAGGCGCTTGATGAACTCGGTGATTTCGGTCGTCGAGGGCTGGGGGACGTGAAGCTGATCGGCTAGGTACTGGGCGGCCACCCGCTGGTACATGTAATACTGGATTTGGTCGGGGGTGACGTTCTGGCCGTACTGCAGGTCGGCGCTGATGCGGGCATCCTCAATCAGGGCCCGGGCCTCGGACTGGGAGAGGAGGTTGTGCCCAAAGAAGTCGCGTGTCGCCGTCTTGTGGTCCGCGCGCCCGATTCCGGGCGTCGACCCGATGGTAAAGATGAAGGGTATCACCATGCCAACCAAGAGGATGGCGAAGATAAGGCGGAAGTGGTGCTGGAAGGTGCGCTGAATCCAGGAAATCATGGGGGGAAAGGGGATCGGAGGCTAGGGCGCCTGCCGGGTGTGGCAACGCTTAATTGGCGGCAGGCTCATCATTGAGGATCTCCAGCACGCTTTTCCCAAAGAACCCCTCGCGGCCGACCTGCTCGAACACCGATCCAAACTCGCGGACGGCCGGGTCGATCCGGTCCAGGGCGTCCCCGGAGGGATCGTCGCCCAGGCTGTCGGCCGTGGTCATGAACTCAAAGAGCGTGATCCGGTCTAAGGGCCGCGCGGGTTGGTAGTGGGCCTCGTGCGAGGCTGATCCGGCGGGTCCGGGGGCAGCCATTACATAGCCCGCGTCCACGATCCGGTTCAGGCACTCGTTAACGACTTGGGCCGGCAAGCGCACGGCGTCTGAGATCTCGGTCACCGACAGGGCCGGCTTTGCGGCGTGAAAGCGCCGACAGACCGCCATCAGGACGGCCAGGGAGAGGCGGTCCCGGTTGGTCGCGCTCAGGCTTCCCCACGCCAGACGGCTGTTGCGCACGTGCACGTTTTGGACCGCATAGCTGATCTGGCCGCCTATCAGGACAAAGAGCCAGAAGACGTAGAGACCGAGCATCAGTACGGGAATGATCCCGAGGGAGCCAAAGAGGCTCCGCGTCAGGAGCACGCGCTTCAGGTAGAGGAACGCCAGGAAATTGTTGGCCGTCAGCAGGACGGCCACCGTGAGCGCGCCCGAGAGGGCCGCCCGCCACCGAACCCGGGTGTTGGGCACCGCCCGGTAGAAGACCGCGAGGACGGCCACCAGGACGACGAAGGAAAACAGGGGGAATAGCCACTGGACCAGATGGGTGATCTCCGTTCCAAACGGGAGCTTTTCGACAAACACGCTCGCGAAGGCGCCGGCGCCCAGGAGCGCGACGGCTGCGAAAAAGAGCACTCCGCCGAGCGTCATCACGGTCCAGTAGAGCGCCATCCTCATGACGATCGTGCGGCCCCTCCTTACGCCCCAGATGTCGTTGAAGGCATCCTCGATCGACTTGAAGAGGAAAAGGACGATCATCACCAGCAGGATGGCGCCCACGGCGCCGGCGGCCTGGGAGCGGGCGCCCTTGATGAAGCCGTTTATCATGTCCACCAACTCCGGGTTCACGTTCACCGATCCGCCGCCGTCGAGGCTCTCGTACTGGCCGAGTTGAGGGGCCACGAAACCGATGAGCCGGTTGAGCGTCTCGACCGCCAGGTTCGGATTGCGCTCCCCGAAGAGCGTCGAGGCGACCAGCATCGCGATCGCGATCATCGGGCCCAGGCCGAGGAGCGTGCTAAAACTAAGGTCAGCCGCGCGGCTCGCGGACCTGGTATCGTTGAACGTCGAGGCGGTCGTCGAGACGACCCTCAGCAGGGCGTAGAACCACCCGCGGGGGGAGCGGTCGTTAAGGTGGGCCGATTGCCAGATGTCCTTGTTCCAGAGGCGGGCCAGGCCCGCTCCAATGCCCGTGGGCCGCATTTCGGGCGCTCAGGTCGACAAGAGGAAGTACGCGGTTCCGGCCGAGCCGAGGACACCGACCGCTGAGACTACAACGACGGGGAGCATTTCCACCCAGACCGTCGCAAAATAAAGCCCGACGGCGGCGGCCGCCTCGGCGAGCATCGGGGCAGGGGAGCCCTGCGCGAAAAAAATGAACCCGAAGAGGCCGAGCCCCAGGGCGGCCCTGAAGCGAACGAAGGGGTAGAACTGCACGACGCCCAGCCCAAGCATGACGGCGGCGAAGAGGTCGAGGGCGCCCAGGAAGAGCAGGGGCTGCGCAAGGATCTTGCTCACGTCAACGGCGGCGACGGCGTCCGCCCCCGGTAGGATCTCGCCCGCTGCGGCGAGCACCAGGCACGCCACCGCCGACCACATCCCGATCCGCGCGGCGTGACCCTGCATGATGCCCGGGTCGATCTTGTCCTTGGTCTCGGCGGTCCTGCCTTCGGCTCCCGCGAGCATGTCCTCGACCGTGATGGGCGCCAAGTTATCCTGCTTCTTCGACTGGGGGATAATCTCCTTAACCTTCATGCGCAGCTTCCTCTTCTCGGGGAAGAGCATGCCCTTCAGCTCGTCGTTGGTGCCGATGACCGCCCAATCCTCCACGGCCGGGTCGTACCAGAGCGTGTCGATCGTCACCTGGCCCGTCTCGGCAAGGGAGACGAGCTGCTCCATGTTGAAGGGGCCCCTCGCCTCGTTCTCTGACGCCTCGCGAATGTAGTATTCCTGCGTGGCCATGTTCAAGGGGAGGGTGGTTGGGGCGGCCCGGGGCGGCAAGCGCCTTTTGAACTTACATGCGCTCCAGCGTCCGAAGGCCGAGCAGGTTCAGGCCCGTTTCCAGGATCAGGAGGGTCCTTGCGCAGAGCAGGAGGCGCCGGGCGCGCACCGTGGGATCATCCACGATCACCTTGTCGGCGTTGTAAAAAGTGCTGAACTCACCGGCGACCTCGTAAAGGTAGAGGCAGAGGAAGTGCGGGCAGAGGGTCTCGGAGGCCAGCCGAAGCGTGTCGGCAAACTTCACGAGCTTGCGCGCGAGCGCGATTTCCCCGGGCGTCTGGAACACGTCGGCGCCGCGCTCGGCGGCCGGGTCCCCGCACTCCAGGCCGTGGCGCCGGAAAATCGACCGGATCCTTGCCAGGGCATAGAGCAGGTAGGCGGCGGTGTTGCCGTCGAGCGAGATCATCTTGTCCCATGAGAAAAGGTAGTCGCTCGCCCTGTTCTGCGCCAGGTCGGCGTACTGCACGGAGCCCACGCCCACGATCTCGGCTATCCTGCGGCGCTCCGCCTCGGGAAAATCGGGGCTCTTTTCGGTGACCATGACAAAGGCGCGCTCGACGGCCTCGTCCAGGAGGTCCCTGAGGCGGATATTGTCTCCCGTCCGGGTCTTAAGGGGTTTGCCGTTCTCCCCGAGGACGGTGCCGAAGTCGACGTGTACGAGCTTCGGGAGCCGGCGCCCGGACGTCGCAAACCACTTGGCCGCCGTCAGGAAAAGCTGGGCGAAGTGGTCGCCCTGGCGCTTGTCGACCACATAGAGGATGCAGTCGGCGTGGAAGTGCTCAGTGCGGTAGAGGATCGTCGCCAGGTCCGTCGTCGCGTAGTTGGCGGCGCCGTCCGACTTGCGCACGATCAAGGGCTGCGTCTTGAACCTGGGGTGCTCGGGGTGGAAGACGACCTGCGCCCCCTCGCTCTCGCTTGAGATTTTCCCCGCGGAGAGCTCGGCGTAGACGCGCTCGACCTTGTCGTTGTAGAAGCTCTCCCCGAGGGTCTCGTCGAAGTGGATCCCCAGCCGGTCGTAGATCACCTGGAACGCGGCAACGCTCGCCCGGTTTATCCGCTCCCAGAGCGCCCGGTTCTCGGGGTCCCCGGCCTGGAGCTTCACCAGTTCGGCCCGGGCCTCCTCCATGACCGCGGGGTCCGACTCGGCGGCGCTATTGCCGAGCTTGTAGAGGCGCTCGAACTCGGCGATCGGGTCGGCCGCAACCGCCGCCTCGTCCAGGTGGCGCTTGCACGCCCAGATGAGTTTACCGTACTGGGTTCCCCAGTCGCCCAGATGGTTGTCGCGCACGACCCTGGCCCCGGTGAACCCAAGGAGCCTTGAAATGGCCTCCCCGATCACCGCCGACCTGAGGTGGCCGACGTGCATCTGCTTGGCCGCATTGGGCGAGCTGTAGTCGACGACCCACGTCTCTCCCGCGTGCGCCGCGGAGGCGCCCGTAGCCAGATCCCCGCCCGTCCGATACGAACCGAGCCAGGAGAGGAGCATCGCGGGCCGGGCCAAGAAGTTGATAAAGCCGGGCCCGGCAACCGTTATGTCAAAGCTCTCCTTGAGCGCGTCCGGCAGCTTGGCCACGACCGCCTCGGCGATCGGGCGGGGGGGCTTGCCGGCGCGCTTGGCGGCGGCTAGAACCCCGTTGGCCTGGAAATCCCCGTGCCTGGGGTCGGAGGTCCGGACCCCGGGCTCAAACGAACCGGGTTCGATGCCGGCCGACACAGCTGCGGCCACGAGGGCCGTTTCGAGCTCGCCGATCAAGTCGAACGCAAGATGCATCCGGCACTTCACCATCGGGTTGCCAGCATGCGCAAGCGCGGAGTCGATGCGCCGTTTTGGCTCGACATTTTCATGGGAGCATATTGGCTTGTACGCTTTCCCCGACCCGGGGGTTCTCCCATCCGCCCATCAACTCCATGACGAGCAAACGTACCATCCCAGCAAGACGCTTCATTAAGCCATCGTTCAATTTTCTCATTGAGAAGAAACGCGACGGCGGTGAGTTCACGCAGGAGGAGATTCGTTATATTATTGATAGCACGCTAGATGGGGAAATGCCTCTGCACCAGTTGGCCGCCCTGGCGATGGCCATCTACTTCTCGGGTATGTCGGCGCAGGAAACCGCGGACCTGACCGAGGAGATGATGCTCTCCGGCGAGGTCATTGACCTTTCACATATCGCCAAGCCGAAGATCGACAAGTACTCAACGGGCGGGGTGGGCGACAAGACCTCGCTCGTCCTGGTGCCGCTGGCGATGGCTTCAGGGGTCGTCGTCCCGATGATGTGCGGGGTCGAGCACGACTACGTCATCAACACCCTTGAGAAGCTTGCGGCTATCCCCGGATTCAGGGGGCACCAGACCAACGAGCAGTTTGCCCAGCAGTTGGCCAAGATTGGCGGCGCCATTATCGCCCAGAACGAGGACCTGGCTCCTGCCGATGCGAAGCTCTATGAGCTGCGCAAGGACACCGGCACGATCCCGAGCCTGCCCCTGATCACCGGAAGCGTGCTTTCCAAGAAGCTTGCTGAGGGCGCGGAGGGCCTTGTGATCGACGTTAAATGGGGCAATGGCTCCTTCATCAAGGACCTCGAGCAGGCCAAGCAGCTTGCCCGGTCCATGACCCGAGTCGGACGCTCGATGAAGCGCCGCTGCGTGGCTCTGGTGACCGACATGAACCAGCCTCTGGGCGACTCCGTTGGCACGGCCCTGGAGGTCAAGGAGGCGATCCAGCTCCTGCGGGGCGAGGGCCCCGAGGATGTGAAGGAACTCGTCCTTAAGCTTGGCATGGAAATCGTTCGCCTGGCCGGCGTCGCGGGCTCGACCCTTTCGGCAAAGCAGACCGTTCAGAGGCACCTTACGGACGGCTCCGCGCTCGAGAAATTCAAGGAGTTGGTCCGCGCCCAGGGCGGTGACACCACCTATATCGATCACCCGGAGAAGTTCCCGCAGGCCAGGCACATCCGGAAGCTCCCCGCCCCCAAGCGCGGCTACGTGCACACCATCAACGCGGCAATGATCGCGCGCGGCGTGCACCTGCTGGGCGCAGGCAAGGAGAACCCGCATGACAAGGTCGACCACTCCGTGGGTGTCTCCGAGATCAAGAAGGTCGGCACCCAGGTCAAGCAGGGCGAGCCGCTGATGATGATCCATTACAACGATGAGGCCAAGCTCGAGCAGGCGCTCGAGTACTTCAAGAACGCCTACCGCCTCGCCCCGAAGCGCCCGACGCCGCCCCCGGCGATCGTCGAGCGCGTCGCTTAGGCGGGGGCTGCGACCCCGTGGTCGACCGCTCGTCCTGGTCGCGGCCTTGGGCGCAGCTCAAGTACGTCACCTTCCAGCCGGCAATCTTTCCGCGCCTGCTAGGGGAGGTGTCGCCCGACGCGCGCCCGGGAGACTGGGTCTCCGTCTTCGACAAGAACGGCGAGCCGGTCGGGGCCGGGCTCTTTAACCCGCGCGCAAAAATACCTCTGCGCGTGGTGGCCCATGGCTCGCAGCCCATCGGCGAGGAGTACTTCGAGACGGCCATCCGCAGGGCCGTCGCACTCCGCAGGGACCTGTTCAAGCTCGACCTGACGACGGACGCCTACCGCCTCGTGAACTCCGACGGGGACGGCCTGAGCGGGCTCACGATCGACCGCTATGGCGACGTCCTCCAGTGCGAGGTTGTGAGCCTGGGGATCGCCCAGAGGCTTCCCAAGTGGCTTCCCCTTCTTCACGAGCTTGCCGACACCAAGTTTGCCCGGGTCCACGTGGACCACGACCTGGGGAGCCTGGAGGGTATAAAGCCGTCGCTCTTCAACGAGACGAACGCGGCCGCCCCTCGCATGGCAAAGATCCGGGAGAACGGGGTTCGCTTCGAGGTCGACTTCGCCGAGGGCCACAAGACCGGCTTCTTCTGCGATCAGCGCGAGAACCGCAAGCGGATCGCCCAGTTCTCGGTTGGCGCGCGAATGCTCGACCTGTGCTGCTACACGGGCGGGTTCTCGCTTGCCGCCAAGGTGCTGGGCTCTGCGGGTGAGGTCACGAGCGTTGACCTGGACGAGGTCTCGATCGCGCAGGCCAGGCGCAACGCCAACCTGAACCAGGTGCGCCTCAGCTTCGTTCACGCTGACGCCTTCGCCTATGCCCGGCAGATGTACCAGAACAAGGAGTCCTGGGACCTGGTGGTCCTGGACCCCCCGAAGTTCATCTTCACGCGCGACGCCCACGGCAACTGGGAGGGCCGCCAGAAGTACGAGGACCTAAACCAGCTCTCGATAGGCCTCGTCAGGCCGGGCGGCATCTTCGTGACGTGCTCATGCTCGGGGCTCCTGAGCCTGGAGGATTTTGAGCAGCACGTGATCAAGGCGGCGCACCGCCTCAACCGCAGGCTCCAGTTCTTCGATAGGACCGGTCCCGGACCGGATCACCCGGTATACTCGAATTGCCTCGAGGGCCGGTACCTGAAGGTGCTCTGGGCGAGGGTCGCCTGACGCCCGCCCTTTAGGCGCGGCCCAGGTAGGTGCCGTCTGCCGTGCTGACCCTGACCATCTCGCCTTCCTTCACAAAGAGGGGGACCTGGATCACGAGGCCGGTCTCCAGCTTCGCGGGCTTCTGAACATTGCTCGTGGTGTCGCCGCGGATCCCGTCTGCGGATTCCACGACCTTCAGGTTCACCGCCGAGGGCAGCTCAACGGTGAGCGGCTTGTCGTTCACAAAGAGGACATCCACCTTGCCGCCTGCGGTCAGGTAGTGCTTCACGTCGCCAAGCGTCTCAGCCGTGATCTCAATCTGGTCAAAGGTGGTCGGGTCGATGAATGCAAAGGCGTCGCGGTCGGCGTAGCTGAACTCGAGCGTGCGGCGGTCCGTCGGCAGGACCTCGATCGTGTCCGTCGAGGCAAAACGTTGATCCAGGGCCTTGCCGTAGCGCAGGTTGCGCATCTTCA